>ENA-OQIW01000164-OQIW01000164.1-human-gut-metagenome-genome-assembly--contig:-NODE-164-length-13904-cov-1.757930_pt1 | contig 13904 bp, 14 predicted proteins | sample MGYA00242586_ERZ504751 | MGnify/ENA primary metagenome ERZ504751 (study PRJEB26092, sample SAMD00036349) | human gut metagenome | host: Homo sapiens | study: EMG produced TPA metagenomics assembly of...
GATCTAGCTACTCGTAAATCTGTCAATAGCTGCGTATGCTAATGTCTAAATTTTGAAAGTCTAGTTGCTAATGACTTTGCTGCGCTTCATCGGTTACCTCACAGGCAAGCATCAACTGTCTATGACTTAGTTCACTATTAAGCAAGACTCGATTACCGTCACTAAAATGTAACGCTATAGAACGTTTTCGTTGAATTTCACGAGCGCTGATAACACGTTCACGAATGGTTGCTGACGTTTCAGCATCACCAACAGCTTGTAATTCTTCATAAGTAGGTCTCGTTACATGAATCACCATATCGATTCTATCCAATAGCGGTCCCGATAAGCGTTTAACATAACTTTCAATTTGCCACGGTGTACAAGTACAAGTATGACCTTCACCACCATCATGCCAGCCACACGGACAGGGGTTCATCGCCATCAATAAAATGAAGCGGCACGGATACGAGAATGTACCATTGGCTCTCGAAATATGGATAACCCCTTCTTCCAAAGGTTGGCGCAAAACTTCCAGTACCGACCGAGAAAATTCCGGTGCTTCATCTAAAAATAAAACACCTTCATGACTCAACGTTAACTCACCGGGTTTCGGAATACTCCCACCTCCGGCCATGCCGGCCAACGTAATAGTATGATGAGGACTGCGAAATGGTCGTACCTGCATCAGGCCTTCCGTCGGCAATAAACCGGCCACACTATAGATGCGGCTGATGCTGAGCTGTTCGTTCTTCGGTCAAAGGCGGCAATATGGACGGCATAGCTTTAGCCAGCATAGTTTTACCGGCCCCCGGCGAACCGGTAAGCAGTACGTGATGACCACCGGCGGCGGCTATCTCAAGGGCTTTTTTGGCTATAATCTGACCTTTTACCTCTGAAAAATCGGCCAGTCGCTGCAACGAATGAGTACCTTGTGTTGCGGGTTTTGCCATAATCTCCGGTATTTTCCCAAGAACCATAGCTACCAAATCTTTAAGGCTCGAAGCCACCACCACATCACCACCGAAACCATGCTTCATTTCGATACCATTATCCGGCGCGGTATACAGTTTTTGTATGTTTTGTTCTCTTGCACCGAGAGCCAATGCCAAAGCACCGGTCGTCCCTTTTAAACGTCCCTCTAAGGATAGTTCCCCAATAAATATCGTATTTTCAGCCAAATCCTCTCTTTGGTCGGTATTAAACGGAATAGCCTCCGAAGCCAATAAAACGCCCATAGCGATGGCTAAATCGAGGCCTGAGCCGTCTTTACGAATATCCGCCGGTGCTAAATTAATGACAATCCGTTTCATGGGAAACTCAAAGCCTGCATTGCGAATGGCCGCCCGAACCCGTTCTTTGGCCTCTCTTACTGCGGCCGTAGGCAAACCTACTATTTCAAAACAAGGCAATCCCCTTGCTATATCGACTTCAACGGTCACCACTTTGGCAGCCAAACCATATAAAACGATTCCTTTAGTTTTTGCATACATACCCTAACATCCCCTATAAACCTCGGCATCCCTATAAACACCGGCATTCCTATAACCCCCGGCATCCCTATAAATACGGCATTCCCTATAAATACCCGATGATTCCCATTTATTCAATAAAATAAGCTTTTTATTTAACAAAAACAGCCTTTTAAATGGCGTATTTGAAATCGATCATTATGAAATACATAGACTTCAATAACATCAAAACGAACCGGTATATCCCACTACTGTACTGCTCTAAATAAAGTTCCGTACTGCGTCGAATATGATTTTGCTTTAATGCTGTAACAGCCTCACAGGGAAGACCGTACTTCTTACTGCGCCGCGTTTTTACTTCTATGACAATCAAAATTCCCGCTTTTTTGGCAATAATGTCTAACTCTCCATAACGAGTCCGCACATTACGGGCCACTAACTCATATTCATTAGAGCATAAATATTCACATGCTTTTGATTCCCCATACTGTCCCAATTCTTTGTTAGTCAAAAATAACAGCCTCCCGATTTCTATGTAAACCAGATTCCATATGGTGCTCAATTATGGTTTCTCTTTGTCCAAAACATTGTATAGTATCTGTTTATTACCTTATCAGTTATTGAAGGAACTGTAAATCCTTGTACTTCAAACCTCTTTTTAAAATCGACCTTTCGTAGCAGCACACCACTTGACAAAAACCAATTAATTGTTCTATTCCATTTAGAATATTTATTCGTTTTTGAATATTAATCATTCAACTATTACGCAACTAAAGTTATACATAGAGAATGCAAAAAACCGGCCATAGGACCGGTTTTCCAACATAGGATTCTATTTACTTTTTGACGGATATTCAAAACCTACCATGCTTTTAATGGGTTCAAAACTTTTGCGGTGGAGCGGAGTTATGCCTTGCAATTCCAAGGCTTCTTTATGGAGCGGCGTAAAATAGCCCTTGTGAATGGCAAAACCATAACCCGGATATTCATCCTCCAAGGATTCCATATAACGATCGCGTGTTACTTTAGCCACAATTGATGCGGCCGCAATGGAAGCACTTTTAGAATCACCCTTAACGAGTGATTCTACAGGAACTGCAAGCTCCGGCAATGGCATAGCATCTACCAGGACTGCCTTCGCCGGCACCTTTAAGGTATTAATTGCTTCATACATAGCCGTCTGCGTAGCCCGATAAATATTGAGCTCGTCAATTTTTTCAGGACCATACGAAATGCAACTAACCGCAACGGCTTGGCGCATAATTTCATCATAAATAAGCTCCCGTTTATGCGGTGCAATCTTTTTAGAATCATTAAGGCCTTCGATTTGAGCATTTGGCGGTAAAATTACAGCAGCCACTGTAACCGGCCCCGCAATGGGACCGCGCCCAACTTCATCAACACCGGCCACTTCAAAAATACCTTCTTCATAGAGCTGTTTCATACGTATAAAGTGCATTCAAACGCTGAAATTCCGCTAATTGCTTCTTCTGACGCATCACGTAAGCAGCGGCCAACTTACGAACCGAAGATCGGGAATCTTCCTGAGCCCACAAGAGAACATCAAACTCAAATTGAGTGGTTTCCAAAAGGGTTTTAATTTCTTTTACCGTTAAGCCTCAAATTCATTCTTCGTCATGCTTAGTTTCGTCCTCTTTAGTTAACGGTTCTTCATTGACACTATCCAATGTTAAATTGCCAAGCTTCTGATTCCTATAATCGGTGAGCACAATGCGTCGCGCCTTGTCTAAATCGACGATACCGCCACTTACTAAACAACCGCGACGACGGCCGATATTTTCTAACAATGTATCGGCATCGCCTAACTCTTCCGGTTTTAATTTATAGCGTTCCGCTAATAAACCGGGTTGCGCTTCATTGACCTGATTAAGTAATTGTTTCATTACCGATTCAAGGTCATACACATCATCTGAAATAGCACCGGTCATAGCCAGCCGAGCAGCGGCACGCTGATCTTCCAATTTAGGCCACAATACGCCCGGCGTATCGAGAAGTTCCAAATCCTTACCGATTTTAACCCACTGTTGACCTCTGGTATGACCCGGTTTATCCGCCGTGCGAGTAGCGGCAGCACCGGCCAATTTATTAATCAAGGTAGATTTCCCTACATTGGGAATACCAAGAATGATAGTACGCACGGAACGGCTGCGAATGCCTTTATTCTTCCATTTGTCGATAATCGGCTGGGCCAGACGTTCAACAGCTTTGACTAACTGCTTATTCCCCTTACCGGTTTTGGAATCAATTGCCAATACGGTAGCACCTTGGCTTTCGAAATAAGCAACCCATTCTTTAGTTGCTTGCGGATTAGCCAAATCGGACTTATTTAACACGACGATATGTGGTTTTTGGCCCACTACTTCACTGATTACGGGATTGGCACTACTCCGTGGAATCCGAGCATCCAACAACTCGATGACAACGTCTACTTTTTTGACATATTCCTTTATCATGCGGGTGGCTTTCGCCATATGCCCCGGGAACCAATGTACGACCGGAAATATATCCTGTTTTGTATCTGCCATGGTATCGCCTCCTTTAAGCTTAATCGTTCATCTTTAACTGATTTTTATACACGTATCTTTATGCCACAGTAAAAAATAATAAAAATATTCGTACGTTATATATCGCCTCAGTTTATATATACTGACATATAACGTAGCACACATGTATAATAATCAGAATATTTTTAATTTATGCAATTCGTGTAATTTAATGCAGTGCTAACTAATTGCTAACTAATTGGTCACTCATCACTCGCTAATTATTTACTCATCACTCGCTAGTTTTTCACTAACTATATTATAACATGCAAAAAATAAAGGGCTGCCAACGGCAACCCTTTATTTGTGAAATTAGCGTTTTTCGCGAATACGCGCAGCTTTACCAGTGAGATTACGTAAGTAATACAACTTAGCACGACGAACCACACCACGACGCATAACTTCGATTTTAGCCAAACGTGGGCTGTGAAGTGGGAATGTACGTTCTACACCCACACCGGAAGCAATACGACGAACAGTGAAAGTTTCACGAACGCTACCGCCTTGACGGTTAATAACCAAGCCTTCAAAAACCTGGATACGTTCACGTGTGCCTTCGACAACTTTTACGTGTACACGAACGGTGTCGCCGGCGCGGAATGCAGGAATGTCTGCACGAAGCTGTTCTTGCTCAATTACGTTAATAATGTTTCACTTTTTTTCCTCCTTATTGTAGACATTCTTACCCATACCTCATAGGCAGCGGACTATCTCAAAATAAACAGTACTATAATATCACATACTAACTATATATAGCAAGTCTATTTTTGTAAAATTTTTACTGCGGCCAACTATTTCCATCAGCCTATATTTTCGCTACTTACGAATGACTTCAGCCCAATAGAGTATGCCGAATAGTTTCATACCCAATACGCCGCCCCAGAAGTGAATTAAGAAACTCACAACCGAAATAGCCAGGCCAACGCGCCACCACGTACCCTGCGGTACATAGCCGGCACCGAAGAAAATCGCGTTACGCCGGAGCTGTAATGTGTCAACGTACAGCCCGGGCTGTTCATCAAACCAAATAACAAGATGGTAAACGGTATAGGAGCCCCCATCGCCACCAAAATAGCCGCAAAAGCGGAGAACAAAGCGGTAATGCGAGCGGTGCCGCTGGCAAAGAAATATTGAGAATACACGAAAGCCGCTGATACAAAGAAAGAGGCCCAGAACCAGTCATACCCTTTCAGGAAGTTACTTACGAAATCCGCAAATACTGCAACAACGCCTAACTTACCAAGGAGCCCGGCCATACCGACGAGGGTACCCATCCAGATGAGTATATCCCAAGCCGTTTTTTCGCCCAATATATCATCCCACGTTAATGAGCCCGTCACAACACAGGCAAGAACGCCGATTAAAGCGACAGCCGTTGGATGCAATTTAGTCCAGATAGCCGTAGCCCATAAAATGATACAAGCCACAAAAATCAAAGCCACATAAATTTCACTCTTGGTGATAGGTCCTAACTTATCCAGCTCTTTTTGTGCCATCGCCGGTGCTTCCGGCGTCGCTTTAATTTCAGGCGGATAGATTTTATAAATGAACCACGGCATTAAAATCATACAAATCACACCGGGAATCACGCCCGCCTGAAACCATTCCCACCAGGAAATATCATAACCGAATAGCTTGGCCCCTAAGGAGGTAATCAATAAGTTACCGCTACAAGCCGTTAAGAAAATAGTAACGGTAATCGTATTAATGGTGTGAGCCGTAGTCATCAAAAGGCACCGATTTTGCGGGACGAGCTGTCGTGTGGATTGGATCCGAAGGACAGTGAAACATTTTGCACAATCGGGAAAATAATCCCGCCCCCCACGGGCCGTATTTGACGGCGTTGCCGGCGATATAATCAAATCTGCACAGGCTAACGCATAGGATAGCTTCAACGAACTGGTACCGAATAAATGAATTAAGGTATACGCAATCCGCTTGCCGAGGCCGGAATTAATGATGCCGCGGGAGAAAAATACAGCTGCCACGATGAGCCATACATTAGCTTCCGCGTAACCGCCCAAAGCTTGTACCATAGTGATAGATTTAGTCGCTACGGCAGCAACAACGCCAAAAATCGCCATAATCCCCGTAGGCCAGGGGCGCAGAATAAAGCCTGCAATAGTGGCTATAAAAATAGCCAACAATTGCCAACCTTCCGGCTTAATGGCTCGGTGTGAGGTAAAAACCATATAACAAGCCCTACCAAAACGGTTAAGGCCGCTCGCATAAAAGTATTCATATTAACATCCCCAAATCATATAAATCTGCTCTCTCTTTCAGATTTATTCTAAATTTTTTAAGTACTTATATCTTGTTTTGAACGTGTTCAATTTGATATTGTAATTTAGTTTTATTTTAAAGTACTTACATCCCCGATAACAGCCATGGATTCATAGGCCAAACGCACTAATTGTAAACGATTGGCTTTAACTGCTTCATCGTCTACCATAACCATAACATCTTCAAAGAATTTGTTAATAGCCGGTACCAAGGTTTCAGGAATAGCTACTACTTTATCATAATCCTTGTTTTCAAGGGCTGTTTGTGAATTTTCATAAGCAAGAACCGCTTCTTTGAATAATGCTTTTTCAGCTTCGTCACTGAATAACAAATCATCCACAGCCTTATAGTTTTCGTTTTTAACCAAGTTATACATACGCGTATAAGCCTGAACGAGTTCTACATTTTCATCGATACGATGAGCCATAATAGCTTTAACAAGGCCGTCAGCCTGAGTTACGGTAACAGTCGGATTGGATAATACCAATTCAATAACATTGTGCGGCACTTCATGATCGAGGTAAATATTTTTTAAACGAAGGGCAAAGAAGTTATTCAACTGTCCTACGATTTCATCGTGTTTAGCTTCCGGAACGCCTAACAATGTTAAATCCTGGCGCCATAACGGTTCTAAAGAAACATTCCAAGCACTATTGCTTAAAATATTCAATACGCCGATAGTCTGACGACGAAGTGCATAAGGTCCTGGGAGCCGGTTGGAATTAAGCCGCGGCTGAAAGTAGCCACAATATTGTCAACTTTGTCGATAATGCTGAGCACTTTACCGGCCGGAGTTTCAGGCAAAATATCGCCGGCAAAACGTGGCAAATATTGTTCAAAAATAGCTTCCGCCACTTCACCGGATTCACCGTCGAGCAAAGCATATTCTTTACCGATAATGCCCTGTAATTCAGTGAATTCAGTTACCATGCCGGTTGTTAAGTCCGTTTTTGCCAATACGGTAGCTCGTTCAAGTTCAACCATGGCGTCTTCACCAAGGCCGCAAGCTTCACCGAATTCAGCACCTAAGGCTAATAAACGTTCAGTTTTATCAGCTAAATTACCGAGACCTTCTTGGAATACGATTTTCTTAAGGCCTTCAGAACGATCGGCCAAGGCTTTTTTACGATCTTCATTAAAGAAGAATTTAGCATCGTCCAAACGAGCACGCAATACGCGTTCGTTACCGGCTGTTACCACATCAAGACTATGGCTGTCGCCATTGCGAACGGTAAGGAACATTGGCAATAATTTACCGTCTTTGGATACCAATGGGAAATAACGCTGATGGTCTTTCATCGGCGTAATAACCGCAGCATCCGGCAATGCCAAGTAACTTTCATCGAAAGTACCGCAAAGAGCTGTCGGATATTCTACCAAGTATAAAACTTCTTCCAATAAATCGTCGTCCCATACGATGGTAGCATTTTTAGAATCAGCCAAATCATGAAGTTGTTTACTAATCATGTCACGGCGTTTATCTTGATCCACGATAACAAAGTTATCTTCCAAGTTTTTGATATAATCAGCCGGATGCTGTACAAGCACACCGCGTTCACCTAAGAAACGATGGCCACGGCTGAAGTTGGAGGAACGAACACCGGCAAATTCCACCGGAATTACGGCGGTGCCCAATAAAGCCAAAATCCAACGAACCGGACGAATGAATTTATCATCCAAATCGCCCCAATGCATAGATTTAGGGAAACTTAAACCATGAATTAATTCAGGCAAGATTTGTGTGAAAATATCCATAGCTTTAACACCGGCTGTTTTGGTTTCAGCGTAAATATAACCGTCTTCTACTACTAAGTCGGCTACATCAAGGCCTTTACCGCGGGCAAAGCCGATAGCGGCTTTTGTCGGATTGCCATCTGCATCATAAGCGATAGCTGCGGAAGGTCCTTTATGGCGTTCGCTCAATTCTTCGGACATATCCGCTGCACCATCAACCATTAAGGTAATACGGCGTGGTGTGCCCATAGTGCGAATCACTTCATATTTTAAATGATGTTCCTGCAATTTAGTTTCCGTTAAGGATTTAAGCTGTGCTAAAATGCCGGGCATGGCGCCGGCCGGTATTTCCTCAGCACCAATTTCAAATAATACATCTTCAGCCATATTACTTATCTCCTTTCAAGAGTGGGAACCCTAATTCTTCACGTTTATCCAAGTATGCCTGAGCGCAAATACGAGCAAGACTGCGTACACGACCGATGAAAGCGGTACGTTCGCTGATACTGATGGCGCCGCGAGAATCTAATAAGTTAAACGTGTGCGAGCATTTTAACACATAGTCGTAAGCCGGCAAAATATAGCCTTCTTCACAAATGCGTTTAGCTTCTTTTTCATACATTTCAAACAAAGTGAATAACATATCCGTATCGGCTAAATCGAAGCTGTAAGCAGACTGTTCCACTTCATTAAGATGCCAAATATCGCCATACGTTACATTTTCATTCCATTTCAAATCATACACGTTTTCTACGCCCTGAATATACATAGCCAAACGTTCCAAACCATACGTAATTTCTACAGATACCGGTTTTACATCGATACTGCCCACTTGTTGGAAGTAAGTAAACTGCGTTACTTCCATGCCGTCGAGCCAAACTTCCCAGCCGAGACCCCAAGCGCCTAAAGTTGGCGATTCCCAGTTGTCTTCTACGAAGCGGATATCATGGTCTTTCGCATGAATCCCCAAAGTTTCCAAGCTTTTTAAATACAACTCCTGAATATTTTCAGGCGATGGTTTAACGATAACCTGGAATTGATGATGTTGGAACAAACGGTTTGGATTGTCACCATAACGGCCATCCGCCGGACGACGGGATGGTTCCACATAGCAAACGGCCCAAGGTTCAGGTCCGATAGCGTGTAAAAAAGTCGCCGGGTTCATTGTACCGGCCCCTTTTTCCATATCATAAGGCTGTTGTAAAATACAACCTTGCTCTGCCCAGAATTTTTGCAGATTTAAAATTATTTCTTGAAATGTCATGTTCGTTCCTCCTAACATGGTGGCCCTTTAGGACACTAACTTCTGTTACCATACCAATTCCCGTTTATATTGTCAACCAAAAACATATGTCCTCGGTCAAAAATTGCTTATATAGTAATAATTATATGCGTAACTTACTAACTATTATTAAAGCCATTGCTAATCAAAAGCTTTCGCCTTCATTTCATGTAAGAATCGCAAAGAACTGAGTTCTTGCCCCAACTGTATCGTTGTATAGGCAAAAAGCGCACGCTCCAACTCGCGCCACAATGTACGGGGCAATTGAACCGATGTGGTATCCTGCCAATCATAGAGCAAAATCTGCCCTATCGCATCTTGCGCCGTTCGCGACAAAGTAAAGCCAGTTGTGTCTGTGAATTCTTTGACAAACCGAGCTACCCCGTCCGCCTGTTGATAGGCTTTAGCGGATGGCACAAAGCCGGCCAGACTAAGTAGTTGCCAACCCAGTAAGATAACGGCTAACGGCACCGGCTTCGTACGAATTAACTCCGAAAATCGCACAACCAAAGTATAAAGATTTATATCTCGTTCTTCCGCAGCAAAGGCGGTGCTGATAAACTCCCCCGCAAAGGCAGCATAGCAAATGCTGTCTAAATCGGTTTCGATGGAGCGAACTAAATAACGACCGTCCAGTTGCTGTAAATCGTAATACTCACCATTCGGCAATAAGGTAATATACACCTGACTGAAAGGCTGTAAATAACCGGCATTTTTAAGCGTCTGCCAACGCCGTTGCGGGATGGAGCAATGAAGAATACCACGTTGTTTTGTCAAAAACGTTAACTACTGAATAGGTCTTGCGTTTACGGCGATATAAGACCACCGCATCACAATTTATCGTATTTTGACCTTTCATAGGGTATTACTCCTTTTCCTTATCCTGCTCCTTAGGCTCAGCTTCAGTCTCTTCTTCAACCGGTGGTACCGGTGCCGCTTTGAGACGGGCAATGCGATACCCTTGCATTTCTGTAACGGTGAAAACATAACCGGAAAGCTCAACCGTATCGCCTACAACCGGCGTACGTTCCAGCATACCGAAGATATAACCGCCGATAGTATCTTCTTCCGGCTCATCGAAGTCAACATGCATAGCATATTCCACTTCGTCCACAAGGACTTTGCCGTCAAAATCGAAGGTGCCGTCATCATTGATGACTACAGCCGGTAAATCTGTTTCATGCTCATCTTTAATGTCGCCAACGAGCTCTTCGATAATATCTTCGAGGCAAACAAGACCCACCATACCGCCGTATTCATCAACTACAACAGCCTGATAAATTCGACGGGTACGCATATATTGTAAGAGTACGGAAAGCTTCATGACTTCCGGTACGGTCAAAATATCGCGACGAACTAAGCGTAAATCTTTCCGAGCCTTTTCTTTTTGCTCCATTAAATCCTTAATATGAACAAGGCCGATTACATGATCCTTATCTTCCATACAAAGGGGATAACGGGTATGACTTGTTTCAGAAATAATTTTTAAGGTTTCTTCAAAGTCATCTTCCACGTAGATGCAATCTACATCTTGACGAGGAATCATAACTTCACGAGCCATGCGCTCCACAAAGTCAAATACATTATCGATAAGCTCGCCCTCCACATGGTCAAGCTTACCTTCCGAATGAGATCGGTTAACCATCATACGAATTTCTTCTTCCGTATGCACTAAGTCCAGTTCGTTTTTGTACAACGTGCCGAAGCTCTTTAAGAAGATAGCGCTCACTTTTTCCGCCACCCATACTAACGGTGTAGCTATAAAGCCTACGCCCATAACTATCTTGGCAGTCCAACGGATATAGCGAATCGGGAAAGATAAACCCAATGCTTTAGGAATAATTTCACCGAAAGTCAGGATGGATAACGCAATCAAGGCTATCACTATAAAATCGATAATACCGGCCAGCCAATCAGTTTCGACCTCAAACAATCGCTCCCAATCTGCAATAAACGGTGCTATCAAAGCACTGCCAACGCCGGCAAGGAGTACGATAAAAAACAGAATCAAAAATTGCGCCGTATTAATAAACCGAGCCGGTCGTTTATACAAATTTCGCAAATACGCTTTGGCCACTTCACTTAAATCTTCAATATCATCCAAATGCTCTTCACTGAGCCTTGCGAATGAAAAATTTTGCCAAAACTAAAATATTAATCATTACAATACAAACTACGGCCAACCCTATCAATAATATGGCGGCCCCTAGGGGGTATCTATACCAATCATTCCTTTCTATTCATAACCAAATTCAGACAACATGCCTGATTTGTTGCGCCAATCCTTTTTAACTTTTACCCATAAATCGAGGTAAACTTTGGTGGCCAATAAGCGTTCTACATCCGTTCTCGCTTCAGCCCCTAATTCACGCAACATATTTCCTTTTTTACCGATTATTATACCCTTTTGCGAGTCCCGTTCGCAATAGATAGTTGCACGAATGTAAGTGGTGCCGTCGGGACGTTGTTTCATCTCATCTACATCAACAGCGATAGCATGCGGAATTTCTTCACGCGTTTTAAGCAAAATTTTTTCACGCACAATATCGGCAATAATAAGACGTTCCGGCTGATCCGTAATCATATCTTCCGGGAAGTACTGCGGACCTTCCGGTAATACTTTTTCCAATACGTCCAATACTTCATGGATATTATCCTTTTCAAGGGCAGAAATAGGAATAATCCCTTCAAAGGGATATAAATTCTGATATTCTACGATAGTTTCCAAAATTTGTTCTTTGGACAAAGTGTCAATCTTATTGATTACCAAGAATACCGGTACATCCACATTCTTAAGCTGTTCGATGATGAAATTGTCCCCGGGCCCGCGTTTTTCATTGCCTGCCACCAAGAATAAAACGGCTTCTACTTCTTTTAGCGAGTCTACGGCCGCTTTTACCATGAATTCACCCAATTTGTGTTTCGGCTTATGAATCCCCGGCGTATCCATAAACACAATCTGTTTTTTCTCATCCATGTACACACAAACGATGCGATTACGCGTCGTCTGCGCTTTATCGGAAACAATCACAATTTTATTGCCAATGAGCGCATTGATTAATGTGGATTTGCCCACATTCGGACGCCCTACCACTGCTACAAAACCGGATTTAAAATGTTTATCTTTATTCATTATATGGTGCATCCTCCCGCACATAACCTAAATTGCCCAATACGAACTCTTCTTCGCGGCGCATTTCCGCTTTATCTTCATCCGTCATATGATCATAACCCAAAATATGTAAACAACCATGAACTGTTAAATATGCCAATTCCCGTTCAAACGGATGGCCGTATTCTTCAGCCTGTTCGGCTGTTCGTTCCAAGGAAATAATCAAATCGCCAATCAAATGAGTTTCCACTTCCATATCAATTTCGTCCCCTTCATTGAGGGCAAAAGACAAGACATCGGTTGGACGGTCGATGCCGCGATACTCTTTATTGAGCTGATGGATTACTTCATTGTTACAAAGTAATACACTGAGCTCTTCTTCATCGCTGAGACCATATACTTCGCTCACTTCGCCGCAAACTTTTTGAATAATTTCTTCATTAAGGGCTGCCGTTTTATCACCTTCAACAGGTTCCATGCCTTCTGCATAACTGATTGTAACTATCATAGGTTTCACCGACCTTCCTCTTGTGTAGTATCCGTCTTTTGAACCGGTGTATCAAACTCTTTTGCGATTACATCGGTTGAATCATTTTTTACCGTTTTATCCGCCTTAGCTTGCTTATCCGTTTTATCGTTCTTTTGTTTACTAAGCGGTTTATTTAAATCACGCCCGGTTCGTTTCACTTCATACCGTTCATACGCGCGAATAATCTTACTTACCAGGTCATGACGAACTACGTCCGCATCGGTAAAGTGAACCATGGAAATGCCGGCTAGGCCCGTAAGTACATTTTCCGCCTCAATAAGGCCTGACACCATGCGTCCCGGTAAGTCGATCTGGGTGCGGTCACCGTTAATAACCATCTTAGAGTTGTTACCCAAACGGGTTAAGAACATCTTCATTTGTTCCGGTGTCGTGTTCTGTGCTTCGTCCAAAATGATAAAGGCGTTTTCCAAAGTACGGCCGCGCATGTAAGCGAGTGGAGCCACTTCGATGATACCGCGTAGCATGAACGGTCAACCTGTTCCAAGCCGAACATATCATTTAATGCGTCATAGAGTGGTCTCAAATAGGGATCCACCTTTTCCTTTAAATCGCCAGGCAAATAACCAAGCTTTTCACCGGCTTCAACGGCCGGACGCGTTAAAATAATACGCTCTACATCGCGATTTTTTAAGTAAAAAGCAGCCAGTGCTACGGCTAGGAACGTTTTACCCGTACCGGCCGGTCCGATGCCAAAAGTAATCGTATTGCGACGAATACTGTCTACATACACCTTCTGACCTTCCGTTTTTGGCGTAATCATGCGACCCTTCATAGTCACATTAATGGTATCTTCAAACATGGTATGCAATAAATCGGCCTTACCGGATTTAACCATGCGCACGGCCATACCGAATCTGCTGTTCGTAATGGCACTTGCTTTCTTTAATAAAGGAAAACCCAGTTCTTCCAAGGACGACGACCAAAAATT
>ENA-OQIW01000165-OQIW01000165.1-human-gut-metagenome-genome-assembly--contig:-NODE-165-length-13903-cov-1.269454_pt1 | contig 13903 bp, 20 predicted proteins | sample MGYA00242586_ERZ504751 | MGnify/ENA primary metagenome ERZ504751 (study PRJEB26092, sample SAMD00036349) | human gut metagenome | host: Homo sapiens | study: EMG produced TPA metagenomics assembly of...
ACAATGAACAGGCCTGCCGGCCATGCAGAAGGCCTTACCTGCGACGGGAGTTACATCCTTTGTGGCGACGACGATGACCATGGAACAGAGCGCCATTGAAAAAGCCTTGACGCGAATCGGAAAGGCAAGGGACAATGCTTCCGGTGGAGCTCAGGTTCTCGGCGCTCATCTGGAAGGGCCTTTCATCAGCCTCGCTATAAGGATCACAGTCTGAAAGTCATATACAGGCTCCGGATTTTTCCTGGTTGGAACCGTATAGCGACATCATTAAAATCATTACCCTGGCTCCGGAACAGGTAAAGAATAAGCAGTTTTTAAAGACTTGTCAGGAGAAGGGCATCGTCGTATCCCTCGGCCATTCGGGGGCATCTTTTGAACAGGCCATGGACTGCATGGAAACGCTGGGCAACTGCCATGTCACCCATCTGTATAATGCCATGACGCCCTTCCGCCATCGGGAACCGGGCCTCGTCGGAGCGGCCCTCCTTCATAAAAAGGCCTGCTGTGAACTGATTGTGATGATCTCCACGTCCATCCGGCGGCTCAGAAACTGGCCTATCAGATGAAAGGGCGCGACGGCCTCATCCTGGTCACCGATTCGATGCGGGCCTGCCTCCAGGGCGACGGCGAATCGAGTCTGGGCGGTCAAAAGGTGTTTGTAAAGAATGGGGAAGCGCGTCTTTCTGACGGGACCTTGGCTGCCAGCATAGCGCCTATGAACGAAGTCGTCCTCCACTTCCTTATCAATTCGGGGGCTTCCATTCCCGACGTCATCGCCATGGCCACGGTCAACCCAGCTAAATCCCTCGGTGTATACGATCGCATCGGATCTCTCGAAGAAGGGAAACAGGCCGACATCGTCGTCTTGGACAGCAATGATTTCCATGTAAAATCGACGGTTGTTGCCGGCGAACTGGTATATAACGAACCGATACAATAAAAACTATTATATGCAATGAAAAGAAGGCCAAGGTGCTTTGTCACCTTGGCCTTCTTTTTGTCGGAGGGAATCTAGCCGAGAGGGATTCTTTTATTTTTTAGGACGTATAAGGCGCCTAACAAGCCGGCGTCGTTTTGGAGCTTGGCAAAGGCCAGTCCCTTCGGCGGGAGCATCCGCTCAGGGAGTCTTTCCGATAAGGCTCGTTCAAGGGGCGGGCGGAGGACGGCTTCGCGACTCATGATGCCGCCGCCGAGGACGATTCGTTCAGGATTGAAGAGGCTGATGATATTGGTGAGGCCGTCGGCCAGATTTTGGCAGAAGGTGTGGAAACTACGAAGGGCCGGCTCGTCGCCTCTTTCAATCAGTTGGAAAGCCCGGTAGCCGTCCATGTCTTGTTCGGGGACGCTTTTTTCCTTTGCGATTTCCCGACAGAGAAAGGCGGCTGAGGCGACGTCGTGGAATTGACCGGCCGGCAGGCGCATATAGGCGATTTCACCGGCCGCGTGAGTCGCTCCGTGAAGGACCTTACCGTCCTTGACAGCGGCTCCGCCGATGCTGGTGCCGACGGTTACGGCGAAAAAGGAAGAGACGCCTTGGCCGGCACCGAGCCAGTACTCCCCAAGGGCTGCGCAGTTGGTATCGTTTTCGACGCTGACCGGAAGGTGAAACTCTGATTCTAAGCGCTCTTTCCACGGTGTCCCCGTATAGCCCGGGATGGACAGGGCGTATTCTACGATGCCGGCTTCCTCGTTTACAATACCGGCTGTCGAGATGGCGATGCCGGCAAGGGGGACCTTCTCCTGCTGCTGACGGACGATGCGGCAGAGGCTGTCGACGATGCCCGGACCGCCTTCGGCGGCGTCGGGATGAGGTCTCTTTGTTGGAAGCTTCCTTTCTCATCGATGAGACCGACTTTGATGGCCGTTCCGCCGACGTCGAAACAACTATAAATCATTATAATTCACATCCTTTTTACGAGTAAAAATTTAACTTATACAAATATTATACATGGATTTGACAATTTCTATGTAAAAGGTGCCTATACTATTCATATCAATGGAGTATTTTAGGAGGTCATGATATGAAACGACAATGGTTAAAAAGAGCAATTCTTTCTATGGTAGCCTGCGGCTCACTGCTGGGCGTTGTTCCCGGTGTACAGGCAGCCGATGTCCGGATTTTACCGGTAGATACGGCTAAGTTTGTAGCAGGCGCTAAATTCGATTTTGATGTTGAAGTTTCTAACGCTAAAGATTTGAAGAACGTCGATATTACAATTAACGGTCAGAACGCGAATCAATTTTTCGGACAGAAACTGGTAGCGAAAGAATTGGGCAATGGCGTCGTTTCGTATCGTGTCAATCAGGTCGATTTCCCCAAGACCGGCAACTATACGGTACGGGTTTCAGCTACCGATGCTGACGGCACGAATGCTGCCGATGCACGCTACAAAGTCGTTCAGGAAAAAGCCCAGAAACCGGCTAAAAACGTCATCCTCTTCATCGGTGACGGCATGTCCCTGCAGGCCAGAGAAATGGCTCGTATCATTTCCAAAGGCCTGACCAACGGCAAATACAACGATCTCTTGGCTATGGAAAAATGCCCCATAACGCACTGATCACGACCAGCGGTTACGATTCCTTGACGACGGACAGCGCCAACTCGGCTTCGGCCTACGCTACGGGTCATAAATCGGTCGTCAACGCTCTCGGCGTTTATGAAGATTCGACCAAGGATCCCATGGATGATCCCCGCGTTGAAAACGTGGCTGAAATCCTGAAACGTACGCGCGGCATGTCCATCGGTGTCATTACCCAGGCTGAATCGACGGATGCTACGCCGGCTGCTATGATCGGTCATACGCGCCGTCGTGCCAACCAGGATCTGTTAGCTTCGCAGTACTTGGAAGACTATCATCGTCCGGACGTCATCATGGGCGGCGGTTCCAGCCGTTACATTCCCCAGACGGAAAAAGCTCTAAACGCCATGACAATGAAAACGTCATCCAGGAATTTAAAGATAAAGGCTACACCTTCGTAACGACGTCGAAAGAAATGATGGCAGCCGACAGCAATAAACCGCTCTTGGGCCTCTTCCATCCCAGCACGATGAACGTCTATATCGACCGTGAAATGCTCAAGAACCCTGAAGTTTTAGGGAAATATACGGATCAGCCGAACCTCATTAACATGACGAAAAAATCCTTGGATATCCTTAGCAAGAATCCGAAGGGCTTCTTCGCTATGATCGAAGGCGCATCCATCGACAAACAGCTCCACGCCATGGATTGGCAGCGTGCTACCTACGATACGATTGAATTCGATAAGGCTATCGAATATGCTCAGAAATGGAATAAGGAACACGGTGACAATACCCTGATCATCGTCGTCGCCGACCATGCTCACGGTGCTTCCATTACCGGTACCTACCATGAACACGATGGCAAAAAAGGCATTGAAGCTGTCCGTACCTATGCTGACTCCATCTTCCCGACCTTCAAAGATGCCGATCACGACGCTTCCCCGACAATCCGGATCCCGATGTAACCTTGGCCGTCCAGTATGCTAACCATCCGGAATATTACGAAAACTACCACTTCCAGCAGAAACCGACCTTGCCGACGATTTCGCAGACGGTTACCAAACAGGAAGCTCAGGCTGCTGGCGATAAGACCGAATACCATCAGGTTTCGACGGTCGTTGCCAAAGGCAACCCGGCTCGTCACCACGCTGGCGATCCCATGGAACTCGTTCCGGCCAATATCCCCGATACCATCGGTGATGAAACTCATGCAGCCGACGATGTACCTTTGAATGCAGAAGGCCCGGGCTCTGAATACTTCAACGGCGTTATGGACAACACCGAAGTATTCTTCGGTATCATGCGTGCCCTCGGCGTCGATGCTACGAAAAACGCAAAATAATACGGTCTGCTCGATGGCTCCCTTGCACCGCATTTCATAAAAAAATGCTGCCGCAATTTGAATTGCGGCAGCGTTTTTTTTTTGCTTACTGACCAAGAACGCTGTCGAGGTAGGCAGCGGTATCCGATAAATAGCTTGCCGGATAACCTTCGATATCGCCCTTATCGCAGTGGGCCGCGAATTCCGGATCGATAGGCAGTTTGGCCGTATGAGGAATCGAGTATTTCTGTGCCGATTCTTCAACGTGGCTGTGGCCGAAGATTTCGTGTTTTTCCTGGCAGCTGGGACATTTGAAGTAGCTCATGTTTTCAATCAGACCCAAGACAGGAACGTGCATCATTTCCGACATATTCAAGGCCTTTTCAACGATCATGGAAACGAGTTCCTGCGGAGATGTGATGACCAAGATACCGTCGATGGGCAGGGACTGGAAGACCGTCAAGGGAACGTCACCTGTTCCCGGCGGCATGTCGACGAACATGTAGTCGATATCGCCCCAGATGACGTCGGTCCAGAACTGTTTAACGGCGCCGGAAATGACCGGTCCGCGCCATACGACAGGAGCGGCGACATCTTCCAACAGCAGGTTCATAGACATGACTTTGATGCCAGTTTTGGTCGTAACCGGATTGATGCCATCGTCGTTGCCGGTGGCTGACCGGTCAGACCGAAGACTTTCGGAATCGACGGGCCGGTGATATCGCGTCGAGAATCGCAGTTTTAAAGCCGCGGCGCTGCATTTCTACAGCCATCAGGGACGTAACCAAAGATTTACCTACGCCGCCTTTGCCGCTGACGACGGCAATGACGTGTTTGATGTGAGAGCCTTCATGGGGTGCAGCTTGGAGGCTCTGAGGCTGGTTGCGCTGTGCGCAGGAGCTGCCGCAGCTGGAACAGTCGTGTGTACAATTTTCACTCATTGGGATCATTCTCCTTTGAACTTTTCTTTCCGGCACGGCAGCAGTCGTGACGGCACGAGCCGGAATGTTCACAAACTTGGATATGGCCGCCTTCGATGACGAGGTCTTTGCCATGAATGAGGCGTCGGCCAGTTTGTGGCGGGCCGAATTATAAATACCGGTCACCGTCGTGCGAGCTACATTGATCTGAGCTGCACACTCTTCCTGTGTCAGTCCGACCCAATCGATAAGGCGGATGACTTCATATTCATCGATTCCCATGCAACCGTATCGTCCGACTGGCGTCGGTCGACGGGGCCGAAGGTCGATGAAACAGGCAGTGAACAAACACGTCGGCACCGCGGTGGTCTCGGCATAAAATCCCTCCTTTACGCTATTTATTATAGATAGATAGCTGACATATGTCAAATTATGTCAAGGAGGGATTTCTCGGCGCCCGATGTGGAAAATGGCCATAGAGCGAAGGTATTTACTATTGTATATAAAGACTGAATCAGCAGGCTGTGTTGCTTTCTAGCGAACGAGATATGCCCCGTCGACAGATGATGGCCCCGTTCAAATAGTTCGAAGCGGCGCTGGCCAGGAAGACGATAATGCCTTTCATGTCCTCTGGTGTACCCCATCGTTTAGCAGGGATTCGATCAAGGATTTCTTTGTTGCGGATGTTATCTTCAATCAGCTTTGAAGTCATTTCTGTTGCCATATATCCGGGAGCCACGGCGTTGACATTGAGTCCCTTACCGGCCCATTCATTGGCCAGCGCCTTGGTCAATTGAGCGACACCGCCCTTGCTGGCTGCGTAAGCCGGGACGGTGTATCCGCCGAAGAAACTTAGCATGGAGGCGACGTTAATGATTTTCCCCGATTTTCGGGGCAACATATTGCGTCCGGCAAGCTGGCACAGCTGAAATACCGTATTTAAATTGAGATTTATGACATCGTTCCAATCGGAGAGAGGAAAATCTTCGCAGAAATGACGGCGCTGTATTCCGGCATTGTTGACCAAGATGTCGATGCGGCCGTCTAAGGCATCTAAGGCCTTTTCGAATATGGCAGGAACTTGTTCTTGATCGAGTAAATCACCTTGCAGGGCCAGCATGGAAAGGCCTTTTTGCCGACATTCGGCGGCTGTTTTTTCGGCGCTGGCACTGGATCCGATAATTAATACTTTGGCTCCAGCTTCGGCTAATCCTTCTGCCATGCCTCGACCTAAACCGCGGCCGCCGCCGGTTACAATAGCTGTTTTCCCTGTTAATTGCGAAATTATTTAATATCGACATAAGAAATTCCTCCCTTGATAGATCCAATAATAGGATGAGTAATGTGAAATAAAAACATCGTATGAATTTGTAGGAGTCACAACTATATTTTATAAGATAATCAGAAAAAACTCAATAGAAATTAGAATTCAGGGCGATGTAATTTGCCCCGAATATAGGAGTATAAATAGATAATAAGGATTATTACGCAGAATGTATGTAAGAGAGAGAATATTTAGTTATATATTGAAAGCTTTTCTGCATTTTTATTTATGAGAAAACGTCTGATGTATTTGCGCGTGGAAGCTTATCGAATTAACTATATTTTTTGAAAAAGGCCCCACTTTTTTTGCTGTCCTTTAGACGTCGCATCTGCTATTCTATAGATAGTAGTAAACTTTCGTGCTGGAAGGAGTTTCATATGGTTAATTCTAAATCCTCAATATCTAAAATTGAAGAAACTGCCAATAACATTATCGATTTTATTACGTCGAGAAAAATGCTTCCCGGGGATAAAATGCCGACAGAACCGGTATTAATGGAAACATTGAATGTCAGCCGTTCGACGTTGAGGGAGGCGATTCGGACGTTAAGTGCCCGCAACATCTTAGAAGTACATCAAGGATCGGGAACTTTCATTTCAAAACGATGCGGTGTTCCACTGGATCCATTGGGACTGACTTTTATCTATGATGATGACCGTCTGGCGATTGATCTCCTCGACGTTCGGTTAATGATTGAGCCCAAAACGGCCCTATTAGCGGCGCTTCATGCAACGGATGAACAGTGTCGGGAATTATTGGAACAGTGCGCTTTGGTTGAAAGCCTTATTCAGGCGGATAAAAATTATGAAGAAGAAGATATTGCTTTGCATATGATGATTGCTGAATCCAGTGGAAACCGAGTTTTGATTAACTTATCCTACATCCTTCATACGTCAAGTCAAAAAGAATATCATATCTACAGAGGATGCTTTACGGGATAACAATACGCTGGTTTACCATCGTCGCATCATCGATGCCATCGTTCGCCATGATGCTCCCAGTGCCTATAATGCTATGATGATTCACGTAACGATGTTGTGGGAATTTATTTCGGCAAAGTTAAATTCAAATGGATAAATGATGAATGTACGTGTCCTATTGGGAAGAGATAATACGGTATAGGTAACGGGATATACTTATTCATGAGTTGAGTTTTATCCGCCTGTCCGTTATTATGAAAGATAAGGAGGGCAATGTTTTTTAGTTGCCTGTTTTCGAGCGGCGCCGGTCCGGTTACCGGCATATCACATGTGTAGGAGAAACGAGATGAAAACAGTAAACGAGATTAAACGGATTTGTAACTTAGGCTGTGGTACCATGGGTTTTGGCACGGCCATTGCTTTTGCCCAGCATGGCTATGAGGTCAATATGTTTGGCCGAAAGGATGCCAGTATTGACCGGGCTATGGGCAATATTCGGGCGACGCTGGCCATTATGAAAGCCAACGAACTACTGACGGATGAAGGCGAAATCGCTTTGTTAAAACGAATTCATGGTGTCACGACGATCGAAGAAGCCGCAAAAGACGCCGACTTTGTCCTTGAATCGGTGGCTGAGGATATGGCTGTGAAACAACAGGTATATCGGGAGCTTGAAGGATATCTTGCGCCGGACATCATTTTTGCAACCGATTCATCGGGGTTCTTGCCGACGGAAGCTTCGGCACACATGGCGTATCCGGAACGGTTTGTCGTCGCCCATTTTTGGAATCCGCCCCACCTCATCCCCTTGGTAGAAGTCGTTCCCGGTGAAAAGACGAGTCGGGAAACGGTGGAGATTACGTGGCAGCTCATGGAAAAGATCGGTAAAAAGCCGGCAGCCCTTTTAAAAGAAGCACCGGGCTTTGTCGGCAATCGCCTGCAGTTCGCCTTGCTTCGCGAAGCCCTTCATTGTGTGCAGGACGGCATTGCTACGGCGGAGGTCGTCGACTTCATCTGTAAATACGGCATCGGACGCAGGCTCGGCGTTACGGGTCCCCTTGAAACGGCTGACTTAGGCGGCCTCGATGTTTTCTACAATATCTCTGCCTATCTCAATGCTGACTTGGCCGACAATAAGAGGGAGCCGCCCTCCTGAAGCAGTGCGTCGACGAAGGTCGCCTCGGCACCAAAACGGTACCGGCCTGTATCCCTGGACGCCGGAAGAACTGAAGCGCATCGAGACGACGCGGGAAGAAGTCTTGATTGAATGGCTGAAAAAAGACAAGGCCGGTCAAAAGTTTTAACCGCTGCCATATAAGGGTTTGAAAACAGCCCCTTCTGGGATTCGGAAGGGGCTGGCTGTCATTGCTGTGGACATCGTTTATTTTGAATGGGTAAGGTATTTTTATGATGGCGGGAAAGCGTGGGAATCGAACCCACCTGAGAAGCTATTCACCCCTCACGCTGGTTTTGAAGACCAGAGGGAACACCAGAACCCGTCCTTTCCCTACTAACGTATTTATTATTAGCACGGATGGCATCGGGCCGGTACTATTGAAAAACGCTGTATTTTTGCTACACTGTACATAATAGTATTGCTGTTTTAGAAGGGAGACTTTTGGATGATTGAATTACAGCTTAAACCTACGATTTATTCTTACGATACGTGCCGGGACTTTGCCGCTGAGCTTCAATTGGGGGCGAAGGACCTGATTATTACCAATCAGTATATTTTCGATCCGAATTTCAAGGAATTGGATTTGCCCTGCCACGTCCTTTTCCAAGAAAAATACGGCAGCGGGGAACCGTCTGATGAGATGGCTGAAGCCATTTATCGGGACATGCCTGGCGATGTAAACCGAATTATCGGCATCGGCGGCGGTACGGTCATGGATTTGTGCAAACTGTTTGTTTTGAAAAGGGTCAGCCCGATTCTCGATCTCTTCGACGGCAAGACGGCCATTGAAAAGGATAAAGAACTGATCCTGGTTCCGACGACGTGTGGTACGGGCAGTGAAGTAACCAATGTTTCGGTCATGGCCTCATCAGCCGCCATACGAAGAAAGGCATTGCCCATGAAGCTCTCTATGCCGATAAAGCCGTCCTCATTTCGCAGTTACTGAAGACACTGCCCTTTACCGTCTTTGCCACGAGCTCCATCGATGCCTGGTCCATGCGGTAGAATCGGCCCTATCACCCGATTCCACGCGCCAGCTTCCGCGTCTTCAGCTATCAGGCTATCGAACGCATTCTCAGCGGCTACTTGCAGATCCGCGACCACGGTCCAGAAGCCCGCATTCCACTGATGAAAGACTTCCTCTTGGCCAGCACCTGGGCCGGCATCGCTTCAGCGTTCCCGGATGCGCTGCCGTCCATGCCATGAGTTATCCCTTGGGGGCCAATTATCACGTGCCTCACGGTGAATCGAATTATGCCATGTTTACCGGCGTCATGAAACATTATATGACGATCAAATCGGACGGGGAAATCGCCCGTCTCAACGCCTTTATTGCTGGCATCTTGGGCTGCGATGCAAAGGCTGTGTATGATGAGCTGGAAAAGCTGCTCAACGTCGTCCTGCCCAAGAAAGCGCTTCATGAATACGGCGTCAAGGAAGAAGAACTGGCTGAATTTGCCAAATCGGTCATGGAAAACCAAGGTCGTCTGATGGCTCATAACTTTGTGCCTTTGACGTATGATGATGTTTACGAAATCTATAAATCTCTCTATTGATTGTACAAAAAAAGGATGCTCCCAAAGGGGCATCCTTTTTTATTATCCTATAATTTAGCTTAGAAGTAAACAGCCTGTTCGCCGGCTTTTACGTTTCCTGTCTTAACGAGGGATACGTCCGAAACTTGGTCGGTGTCGGTGAAGATGCACAGGCAAGCGTCAGAAGGCGCGTTGGCTTTGATGTATTCATCATCGAATTCCATCAGTTTGTCGCCTTTCTTGACTTCCTGGCCGTTTTCGACGAAGACTTTGAAGCCCTGGCCATTGAGATTGACCGTGTCGATGCCGATGTGCAGGAGGTATTCAACGCCGTCGGCGGTGGTCATGCCGATGGCATGTTTCGTTTCGAAGACGAAGGTAACCGTACTGTCTTCCGGCGCATAGACGACGCCGTCTTTCGGATAGACGAAGAATCCGTCACCGGTCATCTTGCTGGCAAAGGCTTCATCCGGAGCTTCCGTGATCGGATGGAGGCGCCGTGAAGGGAGAGTTGAAGTAGCGTTTTTCGGCGTCTGTTTTGGCCGGAGCGGCTGCTTCTTTTTTCGGTTCTTCTGCAGGAGCTGCTTCTGGAACGGCTTCGATGGGGCCGTCTTGAGGATTGGTCGCCAGGTAGTTTTCAAGATTGGACTTGATGACGGCGACTTGGGGACCGTAAACGACCTGGACGCCGGTACCGCGTTTGATGACGCCGACGGCGCCGGTAGCTTTCAGGGCTGCGTCATTTACCAGGCTGGCATCGGCAACGGAGCAGCGCAGACGTGTGGCGCAGGCGTCGACAGAGGTGATGTTCTGGCTGCCGCCGAGGGCCTGGGTGATCGTCTGGCTGATGGTATCGCTGGAAGCCTTGCCGTCAGCGCCGCCTTTACCGGCAGCATCGCGGGCCTTGACGTCGGCTTTTGTATAGAGCTTCGTTTCCGTATCATCGTCTTCACGACCCGGCGTCTTCAGGTTGAAGCGCTTGATGAGGAAGGTGAAGATGAAGTAATAGAGGAAGAAGTAGATGATGCCGACGGGGATGATGTACATCCAGCTCGTCTTGGCTTCCCCTTGGAGGATACCGAAGATGAAGAGGTCCAGTAAGCCGCCCGAGAAGGTAAGCCTACGGCGATGTTCAGGATATGGGCGATCATGTAGGCTGCACCGGCCAGGATGACCTGGACGTAGAACAGCATCGGTGCGACGAAGAGGAAGGAGAATTCAATCGGTTCGGTAATACCGGTGAACATGGAGGTCAAGGCTGCGGACAAGAGCAGGCCGCCGGCAACCTTTTTCTTTTCCGGTTTTGCCGTGCGGTACATGGCAAGGCAGCGCCGGGGAGACCGAAGATCATGAAGATGAATTCACCCGAGAAGTAGCGAGTAGCATCGGCACTGAAGTGAGCGACGTTCGGCGAGGCCAGCTGAGCAAAGAAGATGTTCTGGCCGCCCTGGATGAGCTTGCCGTCGATCATCATCGAGCCGCCGACGCGGTCTGGCCAGAAGCAGGTAGAAGACGTGGTGCAGGCCGAAAGGAATGAGGGCACGTTTAATGATACCGAAGATGAGGGTCCCGATATAGCCCGTACCGGTTACGAGTCCGCCGAGGGCAAAGATGCCGTTCTGGACGACAGGCCAGATGAAGTACATGGCAATGCCGACGAACATGTAGACGACGGTCGAGATGATAGGCACGAAACGGGAGCCGCCGAAGAACGATAAGGCATCGGGCAGGACAATCTTATGAAAGCGGTTGTGCAGGTAAGCGACGCCGATACCGACGATGATGCCGCCGAAAACGCCTTCCTGAAGGGACATGATGCCGTTGATGTTGGCAATGGTACCTTCGAGGACGTCCGGGGAGACGGTGTTGTCGGCGAGGACCTTACCAGTCAACTTCAAGACGGAACTCGTCGATGCGTGCATGACTAAAAACGCAATCATGGCCGACAAGGCGGCGACTTCTTTTTCTTGTTTTGCCATGCCGATGGCGACGCCGACGGCAAAGATGATCGGTAAGTTGCCGAAGATGATGTTGCCGGCATCACTCATGATGGTGAGCAGGGAATGAAGAATGGTCCCGTTACCAAGAATGTTTTCCAATCCATAAGTCTGGATGGTTGTGGCATTTGTGAAAGACGCGCCGATACCGAGGAGCAGACCGGCGATAGGTAGTATGGCTACAGGCAACATGAAGCTGCGACCGATAGCCTGTAAAATAGTAAAGACCTGGTCTCTCATGCAATAAAGCCTCCTTTAAAATAAAAAATAAGAATGAATGTAATACGTTATTATTGTAGCATAGCCAGCAGGAATGCGTACCATGAAAGTAGAGAATACCTGTATCGATATCGCATGGGGTCTTGACAAAAACGTATAAAATTGGGATCAAAAACGTTCCCAATAGAGATTTTGGAGAAAAAATGCGAAAAGGGACCGCATACTGTGTCGGGTATGCAGCCCCTTTCCTAGAGGAGAATGAATATGAAGTTAAAAACTTATGCCTTAGCGGCAAGTTCGCCCAATTCTTTGCATTCGGGAGCATTATCCGGTGTTTCGTTGACGATGGCCGTCCCGATGATGGTGGCGCCAGCTTCTTCTGTACGCTGTTTCCAGTTATCCATCCATTCGCCGGTGCCCCAGCCATAAGAACCGAAGAGGCCGACTTCTTGCCTTTTAATTTGGGAGCGAGATCTGCAAAGAATGGTTCGACAATCGAGTCTTCCAATTCTTCAGCACCCATGGCCGGGCAGCCGAGCAAAATAACGTCTTTACCGGCTACATCATCGACGGTTGTATCTTCGAAGCGAACCGATTCTACATCTGCACCGGCAGCTTTAACAGCTGCTTCAATTTCACTTGCCATTGCTTCCGTATTACCTGTTCCACTCCAATATGCGATTTCTACCATGATTAAATCCTCCTTATGCTACGATGAGCGATTCTAATGTTGTCCCAATTGCAAAGCGATTTAAGTAATCCTGTCGGCAACAGGTATAGCGCTGGAACGTGCGGGCTGCGGCGTGGACATCGCCGTAGACCTTCCATTCACCACAGAGTTTGGCGTGGTTTCCCCGGTTGGCAATGAATCCGCAGACATCTTCCAGTGGATAACCAAGAAAGATGCCGGCTTCGTGAGGAAAGCAGCGTCTTCTGCAAAACGCGATGCCAGACGGTCTAAAAATGCCGATATATCCTGACAGTCTGCATAGCCGAATTGCTGTAAAAATGAAGAAATATCTCGCCGCTGTATGTACCTTAAGACCACATTCGGCCGGTATACATACAGTAAGGTGCGCTTGGGACAGGCATACAAGATGCGAAAATATAATCCTTTTACATTATATTTATGATTGTAATTTTCAATTAATTCATCATAAGTATGACCGTCTTCTAAGCGGGGGAGACAGAGAAGGGATGCCTGTTTAAGACCCGCTAAAGTCGGTGAACAATGATTAATCAGCACACAATCCAAATTCATATCGGTATGCCCTCCTTTCGCTTTGTTGCCTTTAGTATAGTGTATTTGAAATCGATTGTCAATATAAAGATGATAACCATTTTCGAATAAATAAACTTTCCTAAAAGGGTGAACTCCTTCACAAAGCTTGTCGAATCTTTCGCGAGACTTGCCAAATATAGTATAATAAAAGAGTATTGAAGTAGAGGAGGGTGTGTTATGGAAGGCGCTAGCGCTACGAATCATTGTTTCGGCTGCGGGCGTGATAACCCGATTGGCTTGAAACTGGATATGCATATGGAAGACGGCCGCTGTGTGGCTTATTTTACCCCCAAGGCGGAACATGAAAGCTATGGGGATCGGATGCATGGCGGACTGACCAGTACCCTGTTGGATGAAGTCATGGGAGACTATGTTTTTCGAACTGCCGGGAAGCCGGCCTATACGGCGCGGCTTGAAATCCGTTTTCGCAGCCCCATCCGCATCGGCGAAACGATTAAAGTCGAAGGTTGGCCTGAAGTACACCGTCGTCGCTTATTCATCATGAAAGGGCGGATAACCCATGCCGACGGCACGCCAGCTGCCGAAGCTACGGCAGAATTAATGCTGGCGAAATGAGGAGGTTTTTAGAATGGATAGAACCGATATGATTCACCGTATGTATGACATTAAGGGACCCTTGGTTGCTAAAAAGTTTGAAGCCCGTGGCTTTGAGGCTACATACTGTCC
>ENA-OQIW01000166-OQIW01000166.1-human-gut-metagenome-genome-assembly--contig:-NODE-166-length-13839-cov-1.742561_pt1 | contig 13839 bp, 21 predicted proteins | sample MGYA00242586_ERZ504751 | MGnify/ENA primary metagenome ERZ504751 (study PRJEB26092, sample SAMD00036349) | human gut metagenome | host: Homo sapiens | study: EMG produced TPA metagenomics assembly of...
TTTTTCTAAACCGTTAATGAATCGTTCAATTCGGTTCAACGCTTCCTGAATGGTTTCGCGAGATGATGCGTAGGAGCAGCGGATGCGTCCTTTACCGCATTCGCCGAAAGCGGAGCCAGGTACTACGGCTACGTGTTCCTGTTGTAACAACTGAACGGCGAAATCAAAGTCACTTAAGCCGCAACTTGAAATATCAGGGAATACATAGAAGGCACCTTCCGGAACCGCGATGGGAAGCCCCATCTTTTGGAAGCCTGCAACAATTAAATCGCGCCGTGCTTCGTATTCTTCACGCATAGCAACTACGCTGTCGTCGCATTCGTTGAGTGCCACGATGGCGGCATGTTGAATCGGGGTAGCCGGTGCAACAATGCTGTACTGGTGAATTTGATAGCCTGTTCAATAATTTCCGCAGGAGCCAGAGGAGCCGATACGTAAACCGGTCATAGCGTAAGCTTGGAGAAACCGTTTAAAATAAGGGTGCGTTCTTTCATGCCCGGTAAGGCGGCAATGCTCGTATGAGTGCGACCATAGGTTAATTCGGAATAAATCTCATCACTTACAACGATGAGGTCATGTTTTTTTACAACCTCCGCAATGCCTTCCAGTTCTTCCCGTGTTAAAATGGCGCCGGTCGGATTACTTGGGTACCCCATGAGTAACACTTTAGTTTTAGGAGTAACCGCTTTTTCAATGGCAGTCGGTGTAATTTTGAAGCCTTCTTCCAAATGAGTCGGCACCATGACAGCCACGCCTTTATTTAGTTTGACTTCCGCTGCATAGGCCACATAGGATGGATCCGGAATGAGACTTCGTCCCCTTCATCTAGCAATACACGCATAGCTAAATCGATGGCTTCGCTGGCGCCGACGGTGAGCATCATTTCGTTTTCGGTATAGTCAACGCCATAGCGCTTGCCGTACCATTTTCGAATGGCCGTGAGAAGCGGTAATAAGCCGGCGTTACTGGTATAACTTGTTTCTTTATTTTCAAGCTTTTGATAGCGGCGTCCAGTACTTTCTGCGGTGGTGCATAGTCCGGTTCGCCAACGCCTAATGACAGCACATTATCCATGGATAAGGCCATCTCCCAAATTTTACGAATGCCTGAAGCAGGCAATTCTTGTGCTGTTTTTGAGATGTAATTGTTCCAATTCATAGTATGTTCCTCCTTAAATACGACTCAACATGATAGGCAAATCTTCTGTATCACATTGAGGCTCTCTTTTCTCTTTTTATAGTTTATCATAAAATACTTATAACAAGTAGTAATTTGTTGAAGGATTAGCCATATTGAAAGGCTGTATATAGAAATTTATTGAATTATTATCTATAATAAATGGTCGATTTATTGTAAAATAATACATTAGAGATGTATGTAAAAAGGAGGCAAAAATGGAGACCTTGTGTAGTGAGCGGTTTGTGGTGACCTATCAGATAGAAGCGCCGAGCTATGAAGAGGCGAAAGCCGTTGCTTGGGGTGTACAAGTGGAACAAACCATTGAATTTCCTTATGATTTTGTAACGAATGAAGATATTAAACGCGATATAGTAGGGCGCCTTGAATCGTTGGAACCTACCGGTGACGGCAAATATTATTTGGCTCGCATTTCCTATGGTGTGGAATGCAGTGCTTTTGAAGCTACGCAATTTTTGAATGTGGTGTTTGGTAATTCGTCTTTGCAGCCTCATATTTGGGTGGTGGATATTGACCTTGCGCCATCGCTGATTGATTGCTTTAAAGGACCACGATTTGGTTTAAACGGTATCCGTGAATTGGTGAAAACACCAAAGCGCGCTATGATACAAGCGGTTATTAAGCCGATGGGAATATCACCGGCTCAATTGGCGGACATGTGTAAAGCCTATGTGCAGGGTGGAGCCGATGTGATTAAAGATGATCACGGCATTACGAATCAACCGTTCTGTACGTTTGAAGAACGAATTAAACGTTGTGCGGCCGCTGTAGCTGAAACAAATGCGCAAACCGGGCAGCATACGCTGTATGCCGCCAATGTATCGGCCGACGGTGAAGCGGTGTTGGAGCGAGCTCATTATGCTAAAGCCATGGGCGCTACGGCGTTAATGGTGGCACCGGCTTTAGTTGGTTACGGGTGGCTCCATCGTTTGGCTACGGATGATGAATTAGGCTTGCCGATTATTACGCATCGGCATGATGGGCGGGTTTGTATTACCGGGGATTTCCGGTATTGCCGACTACTTATGGATGGGCTTATTGCCGCGTTTGTTTGGTTCCGATATGTCGATTTTTGTGTCCTATGGCGGCCGTTTTACCTTTACGGCGCAGCAATGCCAACGTATTTCCGCCTACTGTACGAATCCGATTGAAGGTTTGAAAGCTACGTGCCTTCACCGGGCGGTGGTGTTACGGAAAAACGTTTGCCGGAGTTACTGGATATTTACGGTCCGGATACGATGTTCTTGGTCGGTGGCGATATGTTCCGTCGCGGTCCCGATTTGGCGGCCAATATGAAGGCTTTTGTTGAGTTATTAGCTCAGCACAGTTAAATTTACAGGCGGTGGCAGAATCTTAGTTTGAACTGTGTGAGAACAGTTTGTTTATGACGTGCACCAACTGTTTTATACAAAGAGAAAGAGAGACAAAAAATGAGTTCAAGTGAGTTGAATACTGAATTGCAGACTAAACTGTCTGCCTTGGAAGCTGCTTTACAGCGTATGGGGAGCGCTGTAGTGGCGTTTTCCGGCGGTGTAGACAGTACCTTTTTAGCGGCGGTGGCCCATAAAGTATTGGGCGATAACGCACAGGCGTTTACAGTGAGTTCGCCAACCTTACCGGAGGAAGAAATTGAAGATGCCAAACGCTTTGCCAAGGCTATAGGTATCAAGCATACGGTAGTGGAAATTAACGAATTGGAGATGCCCGATTTTACGCGCAACGATCCGGACCGTTGTTATTATTGCAAAAAAAATCGTTTTCAGAAGTTAATCGACTGGGCTAAAGAACAGGGGATTAACGGCGTGCTTGACGGTGGTAATTTGGATGATAAAAAAGACTATCGCCCCGGTATGCGCGTTTTGGAAGAGCTTGGCACCGTTCGCAGTCCTTTGTTGGAAAACGGCTTTACCAAGGATGATATTCGCGCCGTAGCGAAGGCTTGGGGCTTAGAAGTATGGGATAAACCAAGTTCGCCATGCTTGGCTACGCGTATTCCTTACAATCATGAGATTACCGGCGAAGCGTTGACGATGATTGAAAAAGGCGAAAAGTATTTGCATCAATTCATTGACGGTCCTTTGCGGGTGCGATACCATGAAGGTATGGCACGCATTGAAGTAAGTCGTGAAGATTTTCAGATTTTTGCCGATGATGAACGGCGTGAAGCGATTCGTAAAGCGTTTGAAGAATTCGGCTTCACCTATGTGAGTGTCGATTTACAAAGCTTCAAGAGCGGTAATTTGAATCGTGAAGTGAAACAGTAATACCGACAAAGCAACAAAGCGAAAGTAAGGGAATTAAGATATAAAATAAGGAAAAGTAAGAAGTAAGAAGTAAGAAGTAAGAAGTAAGAAGTAAGAAGGAGTTATTTTGGAAGACAAAGAAGTGACAAATTTAATGACGGATCGAGCCCGTGCTATAGCGGCGGCTTACGAAACTTTAGAGTCTTCGGAAGCTCCGTTTGCCGTACATGTGTTGGCCAGTGGCAGTCAAGGTAATGCAACGCTAATAACCTACAAAAATACCACAATTTTGGTAGATGCCGGCATCAGTGCCCGGCGTATCACCAACGGCCTTAAAGCGGTAGGTTTAGGTCTCGATAAATTAAGTGCTATCTGCATTACTCATGAGCACACCGACCATATGGCGGGACTGCCGCAATTACTCAAACAGTGCAATGTGCCTGTCTATACCAGAGCGGGTACGATGCGTGAACTCGTAAATCGTAAGAACCTTGACACCAAGGCCTTTTGCGTTTTGACGAAGAATAATTTCACCATCGGTGATTTACAAATAGAAACGTTCCGTACCAGTCATGATGCGGCGGATCCTATGGGGCTCAGTTGTTATAACGGTAAGCATAAATTGACCTTTATGACCGATACGGGGCTGGTGGATGACACTATGTTAAAAAACATGGATGAAAGTGATTTGTTGGTTTTAGAAGCAAATTACGATCCGCAAATGCTCAAGTACGGCCCGTATCCTTTTGATTTGAAAAAACGTGTAGCCGGTCCTTACGGCCATTTAAGTAATGAACACGCGGCGCAAGCATTACTCATGATGAAGCGTCCCGAACATTTGCAAGTAGTTATGGCTCATCGCTCCGAAAAGAATAATGAACAAGCTGTAGTAACCGACACGGTGACCACGGCATTAACGGCGGAAGGGCTTATAATGAAGCAGGATATAACAATTTTTCACGGTCAACCGAAAGAAATGGTAACGATCCGTGCGTAGCTGATTCTTAAGTCAGGAGGTTTATTATGGATAACAAAAGAAGAGGCTTATTTATTCTGTTAGCTGTAGTGCTCATTATTGCGGGTACTGTAGGCGGTTATTTGACGGGTAATTTTTTTGGTAACACTAAGAGTATCACCCAGGAAACTACGGCGGTCAATGCCGATGGTACTAAAAAATCGGTACCCCTTTCCGATAACCGCAATACGGCGATAGTGTCGGCGGTTAAGAAGGCAGGACCGGCTGTGGTAGGCATTACCACTAAAGTGTATGATCGTAATATTTTTGACCAACAAGTATTGGTTGGTGAAGGCGTAGGCTCCGGGGTTATTATCGATAAAGCGGGCTACATCGTAACTAATTATCACGTAGTGGCGCAGGCGAATAATCGCAAGGTTACTGTGTCCTTAAGTATGGTTCTTCACAACCCGGTACCATTGTGGGTGTCGATCCGTTGACCGACTTAGCGGTTGTTAAAATTGACCCGACCGAAAATATGCCGGTAGCTACTTTGGGTGATTCTGACCAATTGCAGGTTGGTGAACCGGCTATCGCCATCGGTAATCCGTTAGGCTTAGAATTCCAAGGAACTGTTACGGCCGGTGTTATCAGTGCTTTGCATCGGACAATCAATATGGAATCGCAACGATTCCCGCTTATTCAAACGGATGCGGCGATTAATCCGGGGAATTCCGGTGGTGCGCTCGTTAATGCAGATGGCGACGTTGTGGGCATTAACAGTGCTAAAATTTCGCAGACCGGTATTGAAGGCATGGGTTTCTCTATTCCTATCAATGAAAGTAAAACCGATTGTTAAAGAACTGAATTGAAAAAGGTAAAGTAGTTCGTGCGTATTTGGGGTTAGGCCTTTTGGATAAACAAAATGCGGCGAAATACGGCTTACAACTTAAAACAGACGGTTTATTGGTAGCGCGCGTTTATAGCGACGGACCGGCCGCTAACAGCGATATCAATGAAGGTGATATCATCACAGCGGTAGGTGAGAAATCTATTACCAACTTAATGCAGTTGAAACAAATTTTAGATAATCATAAACCGGGCGAATCGTTGGATCTTACGGTGCTCAGCAATGGTGCTGAACACACGGTGTCCATTACTCTTGGCACATTGCCGGATTCAACGAATTAATAAAATTACGGGGAGGCAGGTGGAATCTGAGTTATGAAATTTACCGTATTAGCCGTAGGCAAGCTTAAAACCGCTTATCTGCGCGATGGGGTGGCCGAATTTGTGAAACGCCTTACGGTATATGGCGGTGTGACAATTACGGAATTGAACGAGAGTAAATTGCCCAGTGCCGATGATAGCAAACGTCAGGCTATTGTGGCGGAGGAAGGGGAACGATTGCTCAAACAAATAAACCCGAAGAGCTTTGTCGTTTTACTGGACGTGAAGGGCAAAACCATGTCGTCGGAGGCCTTGGCAGAAAAGATTGCCGACTTGGAAGTGCAAGGTATCAGTGAGATGACTTTTATCATCGGTGGTGCCTTTGGGGTGTCGGAAGGGCTTAGGTCGCGAGCCGATTTAAGATTATCTTTCAGCCCCATGACCTTCACCCATCAAATGGTGCGGCTCTTATTGGTAGAACAGATTTACCGCGCTTGTAAAATTAATCGTCATGAACCTTATCATTGGTAAGGGAGCAGATGGAGGTAATAGAGTGACAGATAAAGTAGATACAACGAATAATGAAGCAAATGCCAGTTTCAGTGGCATGCCGAGTCTGGAAACGCTCTGGCAGGTGCAACAGAACGAGGGCAGTGACGGATTTTATAGAACCTATATTGAGGCCGCTAAGACGGCGCAGACAATCATTCACAATAATTTGGCCTTATTGCAGCAACAGGCCGCTGTATTGGCCGAAGCTGTAGCCGCTCTTGATATGCAGGTAGCGGTTGCGGCGGAGCTGAAAGAACGGAATGATTTTTTGCAAAAAACGTTGGAAGAGGTTGCAAATACAACCCGCATAGTGAATTCAACCTTAGGGGCCTACGCTGATGCGGCTATGTCCATTCAAAAGTTGGAAAAAGGCAATTTTACACCGCAATACATTATGCATCGCAAAGAAGAGTTGGGCATGCAAAGCGGCGATTTGACGAAGTTATTGGTCGAGTTCAGTCGCTATGCACAGACCTTTTTGGACGCTTGGCAAATGAAAGCAAAACGGCGAGCTCATCAAAACAGAAGGTACGGCGGGCGATGCAAATCATAAGGTATTGAAGGTAGCTTATCAGTCATGGCTCCAACGATCCTTTGATGTAAATAAAATTCTGGAAGGGCGTCTCGTATTCATCAGCGGCCTTTTGGAGTCTTTGAAAAAGGATCTTACCACACTTCAAGTAAGTCAGATGGAACTTGATGTGCAGGAGCGTGCCAGGCAGGTTGCGGCGCGACGCTATAAGAACAGGTGAAGATGTAAGAGACTATGACGACTTGGAAGGGCAGTACCGCAATCGTTATGATGAGGACGGCAATTTAATCGGCGTCGACGAAGGCGGTGAGGGTGGCAATCGTCGCGGCTGGCAGGTTGTCATTGTATTTGCCGTTATTGTGTTGGCAGTGATTGCTTATTTTGTACTAAAATAAAGAGTTGTTTTGTACTAAAATAAAGAATTGTTTTGCACTAAATAAAGATAAAAATAAATTATAAAGCAGGTTTTTACGAGTATATTGTCAAAGATATATATAAGTTGTAATTGCGATTAGTGCAGAATTAAGAATTATGGAATAAATGATTTAAAGTTTTTACAATCAGCCTTAGAATTCGATGTTTTTACATTCAGCACTAATAGTAAATTTTATAGTGAGGGAGGTAATCCTATGTTAATCGCTGAAGCTATGAACAAATATCCCGCAACAATCAGTAAAGAGTTGTCAATCAATGAAGCAGCTAAGTTGCTTGTTAAATATCAGGTAGCCGCTTTGACCGTAGTGGATGAAGATAATAAATTAATCGGCATCATCACAGAAGGGGATTTACTTTATAAAAAGATTCGCCCTCATGCACCGCACTATGTCAATGTTTTGGGCGCCAGCATCTATTACAGTGGCATTGGCGAATACAATGCACAGTTCAAGAAACTCTTGGCCGCTCATGTAGAAGAATTAATGACTACCGAAGTTATTACGTGCTCGCCAAAAGATGAAGTGGAAGGTGTAGTGGCCACTATGCTGGAAAAACATTTGAAGACCGTGCCCGTAGTTGATGAAACTAACACGGTAGTGGGCGTATTCAGTCGTCGCGATGTAATGGAATTGATTGCGAAAGAAAATTAAAATAAAATCGCTACTTTTATCACATAAAATTGCATACATTCAAATTTTATGATAAGATAAGGAATGCAATATTATAAAACAGAAATTTTGGGCATTTAGCCCTCAAGGAGGACATATTTTCATGAATGCAACTGTAACCCCTGTTGATCAACATAAGGTAACCTTAACAATCGAAGTACCTGCTAAAGACGTAACCAAAGGTATTCAGCAAGCTGTAAAACGCATTGCCGGCCAGGTAAATATTCCGGCTTCCGTAAAGGTAAAGCACCTCGCCGTATTTTAGAAATGAACTTCGGCAAAGAAGCTATTTTGGAAGAAGCTTTTGACGTAATTGCCGGTCGCGCTTACCAAGAAGCTTTGACTGCTAATGAAATCATTCCTGTAAGTGAACCTGAAATCGAACGCGTAACGTTTGAAGAAGGTAAAGATTTAGTATTCAAAGCAACTCTTACTAAACGCCCTGAAGTTACTCTTGGCGAATACAAAGGCCTTGAAGCTGAAAACAGGATGCTACGGTAACTGATGAACAGATTCAGGAACAGTTAGATAATATCCGCAACCAGCAAGCTAAAATGGTAGTAGCTGATGCAGATGCTAAATTACAGAAAGATGACTTTGCTGTTATCGACTTTGCCGGTTCTATCGACGGCAAACCTTTTGACGGTGGCGAAGGTAAATCCTACCCGCTTCAAATCGGTTCCGGCAGCTTCATCCCGGGTTTTGAAGACCAATTGATCGGTCACGCAGCCGGCGATGATGTAGAAGTTAAGGTAACCTTCCCTGAAGATTACTTTGTAAAAGAATTGGCTAACAAAGAAGCTGTATTCAAAGTTCATGTTCACGATATTAAACGCAAAGAATTACCTGAATTGAACGACGAATTTGCTAAAGAAGCCAGCTCTTATGAAACTATGGAAGAATTAAAAGCGGATCTTCGCAAAAACATGGAAGAAGACGCTGCACATCGTGCTATCGATGCTTACAATGCTGCTATTATTGAACAAGCAGTTAAAAACGCATCCGTAGATATTCCTGAAATCATGGTTGACGATCGCGTTGAACAGATGATTCAAGAAATGGCTATGAATTTGGAAAGCCGTGGCTTGAAATTGGAAGACTACTTGAAATTCTCCAACAAAACTATGGAAAGCCTTCGCGAAGAATACAAAGCTAATGCAGCTGAAAACGTTCGCGCCGATTTAGTATTGGAAGCCATTGCTAAAGCTGAAAATGTAGAAGTAAAACCAGAAGATATGAACATGGAAATCTACATGATGGCTCAACAATTCGGGGCAGATCCTAAAGAAGTTATGAATATTATTGTTAAAGAAGGCCGTGTAGCTATGTTGAGAAATTCTGTAGCTCGTAAAAAAGCCGCTCGTTTAATTATCGAACAGGCTAAAGGCGCAGAATCCGAGGAAAAATAATCCACGGGCTATATAGGTACATGGACCCATGAGGTAAAATTTTATGTATGTACCAATCGTTGTAGAACAAAGCGGACGTGGCGAACGTTCCTATGATATTTATTCTCGCTTGTTAAAAGACAGAATTGTCTTCTTGGGCGGCCCTATCAATGATGATGTGGCTAACCTTGTCATTGCACAATTACTGTTCTTGGAAGCGGAAGACCCTGATAAAGACATTCATTTGTACATTAACAGCCCCGGTGGTGTAGTAACTGCCGGCATGGCGATTTATGATACAATGCAGTATATTAAGCCGGATGTATCTACCATTTGTGTAGGTTCCGCAGCCAGCATGGGTGCTGTATTATTGACAGCCGGTGCTAAAGCTAAGCGTTATGCATTGCCACATGCCCGCGTGATGATTCACCAACCGCTTGGCGGCGTACAAGGTCAGGCTTCTGAAATTGAAATTCATGCTCGTGAAATTTTGCGTATGCGTGAAGAATTGAATGGCTTATTGGCATCTCACAGTGGGCAGCCGATTGATGTTATCGCCCGTGATACGGATCGCGACAACTTCATGAGTGCCGAAGATGCTGTGAAATACGGTTTAATTGATGAGGTATTGACTCGTCCTGTAGCAACAGACAAGTAATTAGGAGGACTCAGCTTGAAAAAAGACGAAAAAGAAACGTTGCGTTGTAGCTTCTGCGGGCGCACCGGCGACGAAGTTCGTAAATTAGTGGCAGGTCCTAATGTATATATTTGTGACGAATGCGTAGAAGTTTGTCAGAATATTATTGATGAGGAACTTGGTCATAGTGATGAAGCAGGGTTTTCATTAAAGCATGTACCTACGCCTCATGAAATTAAGGCTTATTTGGATGAATATGTAATTGGTCAGGAGGCTGCTAAAGTCTCCTTGGCCGTTGCTGTTTATAATCACTATAAACGGTTGCAGGTAAATAATACCGTGGATGATGTAGAATTACAGAAAGCCAACGTGTTGTTTATCGGACCAACCGGTAGCGGTAAGACGTTATTGGCACAGACTTTGGCAAAAATGCTGGAAGTTCCGTTTGCCATTGCTGACGCTACCAGCTTAACCGAAGCCGGTTATGTAGGTGAAGATGTAGAGAACATTTTGCTCAAACTCATTCAGGCCGCTGATTATGATGTGGCCAAAGCAGAGCGCGGCATTGTGTATATCGATGAGATTGACAAGATTGCTCGTAAATCTGAAAATCCGTCCATCACCCGCGATGTATCCGGTGAAGGTGTGCAGCAGGCATTGCTAAAAATATTGGAAGGTACGGTTGCATCTGTGCCACCGCAAGGTGGGCGTAAACATCCGCACCAGGAATTAATCCAAATTGACACCACGAATATATTGTTCATTTGCGGCGGTGCATTTGATGGCCTGGAAAAGGTTATTTCTAAACGCACGGCTAAGAAGACATTAGGATTTGGTGCCGATATTCAAAAACAGGAAGAAAAAGACGTATCTGCTATTTTGAAGGAAGTTGTTCCGGAAGATTTGCAGAAATTTGGTCTGATTCCTGAATTTATCGGACGTTTGCCTGTTATGGTAACGCTCGATCCTTTAGATAAGGAAGGCTTAATTCGCATTTTAACAGAGCCTCGCAATGCATTAACGAAACAATACGAAAAGATGCTCTCTTGGAAGATGTATCCTTAACGTTTGAGAAAGATGCTTTAGAGGAAATTGCGGCTGAAGCAATGAAGCGTAATACGGGAGCTCGTGGATTACGATCCATCATTGAGAAAGTAATGAAGCAAGTTATGTATGATATTCCTTCGCAAAAGGGTGTTACCGATTGTATCATTACCCGTGATGCTGTGAAAGGCACAGCTGAACCTATACTCAAGAATGAGTCTGCCGTAAAGGGCATGAATTAATTGTAAGTCTAAGAAACTCATTTCCTTTGGAATGAGTTTCTTTTTGTAAATATAAACTTGAAAAGGAGCCTATATGAGTGAGACGAATTTTTCGCTGCCTTTAGTACCGTTACGCGGTATGGTAGTGTTCCCAAAAGTAGAAGTTCGACTGGACATCGGTCGTGACAAATCCATTCGGGCCGTTGAAGAAGCATGGCTAATGAGCGTTTGCTCGCCGTATCCGCTCAATTAGATGACGAAGTGGAGAACCCGACACAAAAGGATATTGCCGAAGTAGGGACCATCGTCAAAATCAAACAAATGCTACGCTTGCCGGGGGGCTTGGTTCGCATTTTAGTTGAAGGTATTGCCCGCGCTAAAGTGGTTGATATAGATGAAAGTGGCGTTTATTATCGCGCCACTATGGAAACATTGGTTTCCCAGTATGACGATCATGTAGAAATTGAAGCTTATCGTCGTCTGGCTCAGTCCAATTTCTTGAAATGGGCCGAAGAAACCAAACTTGTTACGGAAGATGAAATTCGTCGTGTTATGGAGCGCACCGACGCATCCGAAACGGCTGACCAAATTGTACAATTCTTACAGACGGAACTCGTTACGCGTCAAAGCTTTTTGAGCGAACTCAATGTGTTACGTCGTTTAAATATGGTTGTAGGCGCCTTAAATATGGAACTTCAAATCTCTGATTTGGAAAACTCCATTAATAACCAAGTGCGTCAACAGATGGAAAAAGCGCAGAAAGAATATTTCTTGCGTGAAAAAATCCGCGTAATTCACAATGAATTGGGTGATAAATCCGATCCTGATGAAGAAGCGGAAGAATTGCGTGAACAGCTTAAGAAAATCAATGTGTCCGACGAAGTGCGTGAACGTATTGAAAAAGAAATCAGTCGTTACAGCCGCATGCCATCCATGATGCCGGAAGCGAATATTTTGCGCAATTACCTCGATTGGGTATTGTCCCTACCTTGGGATAAAGTAAGCGAAGACCGTCTCGATATCGGCGAAGCGGCTAAAATTTTAGACCATGATCACTATGGCCTCAAAAAGGTCAAGGAACGTATCTTGGAATTCTTGGCGGTTCGTAAATTATCCGATTCCTTGAGTGGCTCTATTCTTTGCTTGGTAGGACCTCCGGGAGTTGGTAAAACATCCTTGGCTACATCTATTGCTAAAGCTATGAATCGTAAATTTATCCGCGCTTCCTTAGGCGGCGTTCGTGACGAAGCGGAAATCCGCGGTCATCGTCGTACCTACATCGGCGCGTTACCGGGCCGTATGATTCAGGCCTTAAGAATGCCGGTACAAGAAATCCTGTATTCTTGTTGGATGAAATTGATAAATTGGCATCCGACTACAAAGGCGATCCTTCGTCCGCATTATTGGAAGTGCTCGATCTTGAGCAGAACAAGACGTTCAGCGATCATTTTATTGAAATTCCGTTTGACTTCTCCGATGTATTCTGGATTACGACGGCCAATGTACCGGGCAATATTCCGGCACCTTTGATGGACCGCATGGAAGTGATTGAATTATCCAGCTACATGGAAGATGAAAAATTGGAAATCGCTAAACGTTATTTGGTACCGAAACAAATTAAGAAAAACGGTTTAAGCGGTCATAATGTGAAATTATCCGATGCGGTACTTCGTAAAGTAATTTCCGAATATACTCGCGAAGCCGGTGTTCGTACTTTGGAAAAAACGATTGCCAAGATTTTCCGCAAATTGGCTTTTGAAATTATCAACGGTTCGGAAGCAACGCCGCGTGTAACTGTTAAAAACTTGTCCAACTATTTGGGTGCGCCAATCTATTTGGAACAGGAACGGGAGAAGAATGCTCAAGTAGGTCTCGTTTGCGGCCTTGCTTGGACATCCGTGGGCGGTGTAGTACTTCCTTGTGAAGCGACTACGATGCCCGGCAGCGGCAAGTTGTCCTTAACCGGCAGCCTCGGCAAAGTCATGCAGGAATCCGTCAAGCCGCCTTATCCTACATTCGTCATAATGCTAAGGAGTTAGATATTCCGGCAGACTTCCATAAAACTATGGATTTACATGTACATTTACCGGAAGGGGCCACCCCTAAAGACGGTCCGTCGGCCGGTATTACCATGACATTGGCTATTGTATCGGCTTTAACAAACCGTAAAGTTCGTTCCGATTTAGCTATGACCGGCGAAATTACTTTGCGCGGTCGCGTCTTGCCGATTGGCGGTTTGAAAGAAAAATTACTGGCAGCTTTACGCTACGGTATTAAAGTAGTATTGATTCCGCAAGGCAATATTAAGGACCTTAAGAGATGCCGACATCTGTTATTGAAGCCTTAAAATTACGCCGGTAAAAACAATGGATGAAGTGTTAGCAAGAGCATTTGTAAAATGATGAAGCAGAAGAAAAACACACCAAGACAACCAAAACCTGTATATACCCGTAAAGAGTCGCAAGGACCTCGTATTATTGCGTCCAAATATGTGGCTTCTGCCGTACGCCCCGACCAATATCCGGAAGGGGATACGGTGGAAGTGGCCTTCTTGGGGCGCTCCAATGTGGGCAAATCTTCTTTGATTAACTCGCTGTGCAATCACCGAGGCCTTGCCTTGGTGAGCGGCCAGCCCGGTAAAACGAAGACGATAAATTTTTTCACAATTACGTCCAAAGAGGATATCAGTGAAACCGAAGAACGCCGTTATGAGTGGTTCTTGGTGGATTTGCCGGGTTATGGGTACGCAAAACTGATAAGAGTAATCGAAATATATGGTCTTCCTTTATTGCCGATT
>ENA-OQIW01000167-OQIW01000167.1-human-gut-metagenome-genome-assembly--contig:-NODE-167-length-13794-cov-1.212995_pt1 | contig 13794 bp, 17 predicted proteins | sample MGYA00242586_ERZ504751 | MGnify/ENA primary metagenome ERZ504751 (study PRJEB26092, sample SAMD00036349) | human gut metagenome | host: Homo sapiens | study: EMG produced TPA metagenomics assembly of...
GCCGTTTTCATGGGTGCCAATACCTACATCGGCAATGCCCCGAACTTCATGGTAAAATCCATTGCTGAAGAAAATAAGATTAAAATGCCGAGCTTCTTTGGCTACATGGGCTGGTCCATTGCCATCCTCATTCCGTTATTCATCATCAACACCTTCGTATTCTTCTTATAAGAAACGGAAGTACAAAAAAGCAGGACTGCTACTGCAGTCCTGCTTTTTGCATCTCTTGAATCCTGTCAACGGCCTCGCAGACAAACAAAAGGCGCCGCACGATGTGCGACGCCTTTTTGGTGATCCATCCGAGATTCGAACTCGGGACACCCTGATTAAAAGTCAGGTGCTCTACCAGCTGAGCTAATGAATCATGGCTGGCAGGGGTAGCTGGATTCGAACCAGCGCATAGCGGAGTCAAAGTCCGGTGCCTTACCACTTGGCTATACCCCTATGGGGCGAGTATAGGGATTCGAACCCTAGCATAACGGAGCCACAATCCGCCGTGTTAACCACTTCACCATACCCGCCATATAAGATTATCTGCCGTAACGGCGCCGAATCAGCGTCGTCAACGTAGATAATCTTACCATGAGTCAAAGACAAAGTCAAGTATTTTTACATTTAATCACAAAAGATGGCAGACCGGAAATGCATAGCCTGAGAACAAAGCCGATTAGCGGTCAGCCTTGCCGTACAGCAGATCCTTTACGAAGTTCGGCAGGACAAAGGCGCTCTGCTGAATACCTTCATTATAGTAGCGCGTCGGGAAGGTACGCTTGCGATTCGGCGTCCACTGCAGGGGATCGTATTTTTTAGACCCCATCGTAAAGCAGTGCATCCCCGACGGATAGAGGGGAATGAAAGCCGTATACAGACGGGCAATGGGGAAAATATCCGACACGCAGTCGAAGACGTCTTTTACCAACTTGCCATGCATAAAGGGCGATTCCGTCTGCTGGACAAAAATCCCGTCGTCTTTCAAGGCCTTAAAGGTGTCTTTATAAAAGTCGTAGGTGAAAAGGCCTTCTCCAGGACCGACCGGGTCGGAGCAGTCGACGATGATGACGTCGTAGTAATTTTCGGCTTGCCGCATGAAGCGATGCCGTCGCCGACAGTGACGGTCAATTTCGGATTGTCTTCCAGCATGGCCTTGGAAATTTCAGGGAAATATTGCTTCGATAATTCGATGACTTTGCCATCGATATCGACCATGGCCACTGATTCGACTTCAGGATGACGGACGGCTTCCCGGGCCGATCCGCCGTCACCGCCGCCGATGATGAGGACCGTTTGGGATTGGGATGAAGGAACATAGGGATATGGACGATGCTTTCATGGTACATGAATTCATCTTTAATAGACGTCTGGAAGACGCCATCCAAGACCAGCATGCGGCCAAATTCCTTAGAATCGGCAACGACGATATCCTGAAAATCGGAATGGCTCGATACAGGATATCCGAGACTTCCGTCGTCAGATCCAGGTGCGAAGACTGGTGTTCTGTTATAAATTTTTTCATAGTATACTCCTTGATAATCGCCTGTTCTTATTATATTCTGATAATGACTTCATTTTAGCATATTTAACATTATTTGTCGCAGTTCATTTTGCACTTCCCAAAAGATATCTATTTCTTCTTAGTATAAAAAATCCTTTATATCACCCCCTTACAGAATAAAGGGATTATGGTACAATATAAAGTAGACTTTTTATATATAGTCTTCATTATAGATAAAATTTTTTAAAGAAAGAGTCGGTTTATAACGATAGGGTGACAAAACATGAAGAATCTCTTACACATCGGCATTGACATCGGTTCGACGACAGTAAAAATAGCCGTCCTCAACCATGCCAAACAATGCCTGCACGCATGCTATGTCCGCCACTATACGGATATACGCCAAAAAGTTTGGGATTTACTCCAAAACGCCTACGAAATCTTTGGCGACCGTCAGATCACCATGGCTATCACCGGATCCGGCGGTATTGCCCTGGCCGACTATCTGCACATCCCATTCCTGCAGGAAGTCATCGCCGGCACCAAAGCCGTTCGAACATACTACCCACAGTCCGATGTCATCATCGAACTGGGCGGTGAAGATGCCAAAATCACCTACCTCACCGGTGGCAATGAGCACCGCATGAACGGCAACTGCGCCGGCGGAACGGGGCCTTCATCGATCAGATGGCAACCCTCCTCGACACCGAAGCCAGCGGCTTGAATGAACTGGCCAAAAAGTCCGATACGATCTATCCTATTGCAGCCCGCTGCGGCGTCTTTGCGAAAACGGATATCCAGGCACTCTTAAATGAAGGGCCAGCAAAGAAAATGTCGCCGCCTCGGTGTTCCAATCGATTGTATTCCAGACCATCACCGGCCTGGCCTGCGGCCGCCCCATCAAGGGCACGGTTTGCTTCCTCGGCGGTCCTTTGACCTACTTGTCCCAGCTTCGCGAACAGTTCGCCAAGACCCTTCACTTGACGCCGGACAAGGTCATTGCTCCGGAAAATGCCCAAGTCTACGTCGCTATTGGCGCGGCCCTGGGAAGCATGGATACCAAGCCTGTATCCTTCATGAACCTCATGGGCCAGCTGAAGAACGTCGACGAATCGACACTGGCCAAGTCGGACCGGGTAGCGCCCCTCTTTGACAGCCAGGAAGAACTGGACGAATTCCAGGACCGCCACCGTCAGCATACGGTTCCCCACGGCGATATGAACAGCTACAGCGGCCCTTGCTATCTCGCATCGATGCCGGTTCGACGACGATCAAGGCCGTCGTCTTGAGCGAAGACATGAAGATTCTCTATTCGCACTATCAGAATAACGAAGGAAGTCCTTTGACAGCTGCGAAAAAGATCGTCGCCGACGTCTATGCCCGCCTTCCGAAGGGCGCCTTCATCGCCAAAGCCGGCATTACCGGGTACGGCGAAGCCCTGCTCAAAGAAGCGCTGCACCTCGACCTCGGTGAAGTCGAAACGATCGCCCACTATCAGGCTGCTTCCCATTTTTGCCCGGACGTCGATTTTCTCCTCGACATCGGCGGTCAGGATATGAAGTGCAGCCGCATCAAAGACGGCCACATCGAAGACATCCTGCTCAATGAAGCCTGCTCATCGGGCTGCGGCTCCTTCCTCGACACCTTTGCCAAATCGCTGAAGATGTCCATTCAGGAGTTTTCTGAAGCAGCGCTTCTGCCAAGAGCCCCATCGACCTCGGCTCCCGCTGCACGGTGTTCATGAATTCCAAAGTCAAACAAGCACAAAAAGAAGGCGCTACCTTAGCCGATATCTCTGCCGGCCTGTCTTACTCGGTCATTAAAAATGCCCTTTATAAAGTTATCAAAGTTAAAGACCCTGCAAAACTTGGCAAGCACATCGTCGTCCAAGGCGGTACTTTTTACAACGACGCCGTTCTCCGGGCTTTTGAAAAGCTCCTGGGCCGCCAGGTCATCCGTCCTTCAATTTCAGGACTCATGGGCGCCTTTGGCATGGGTATCATCTGCCGTACGGCTTACCATCAGGACCATACCGTATCGACCATCGTCGACGAAAAAGCCCTGCAGGAACTGAATATCACGACGTCGATCCGCCACTGCGGCCTCTGCACCAACAACTGCCTGCTCACGGTCAACACCTTCAACGACGGCCGTTCCTTCATTACGGGCAACCGCTGCGAACGAGGCGCTGCCGGTTCGACGACAGCCCGCAAGAAGCCGTTGCCGAATATGTATAAGATAAAATACAATCTCCTCTTCGGCTATAAACCCCTGGTCGATGCACCGCGCGGCACCGTCGGCATCCCCCGAGTCCTCAATATGTATGAAGACTATCCCTTCTGGTTTACCTTCTTTACCAAACTCGGCTACTCCGTCGTCCTGTCCGATCCGTCCTCGAAAGGACTCTTTGAAAAAGCCATGGACACGATTCCGTCCGATTCGGCCTGCTATCCGGCCAAACTCGTCCACGGCCACATCGAAAACCTCCTTCAAAAGGGCGTCGACCGCATCTTCTATCCCTGCATCCAAAACGGGCCTCAGGAAGGCAGTAAGGACAACACCTTCAACTGCCCCATGGTCATGAGTTATCCGGAAGTCATCCGCAACAACATGGGCGAACGACTGGCCGAAACGAATACGCCGTACCTCTGCCCCTTCCTGCCTCTCCATGACAAGAAACGCATCGCTAAACGGCTCATCGAAGAATTAAAGGCTTGGAATCTCCCTGACCGGGACATCAAAAAGGCAGCCATGGCCGCTTGGACGAAGAAGAAGCGTACAAACAGAAGATCAGCAGCCTGACCCAAAAGATTTTAGACGACCTCAAAAAGAACGACCAGCGGGCCATTGTCCTCTGCGGCCGTCCGTACCACGTCGACCCGGAAATCAATCACGCATCCCGGAACTGATCAACAGCCTGGGCCTGGCCGTCCTTACCGAAGACGGCGTTGCCTCCTTGTCGACCTTTGACGGCAACCTCCGCGTCGTCGATCAGTGGTCGTACCACTCCCGCCTCTACCGGGCTGCCCAGTACGTCACCCAGCATCCGAATCTAGAACTGGTAGAACTCAATTCCTTCGGCTGCGGCCTCGACGCCATCGTCGCCGATCAGGTACAGGATATCCTGGCCCACGGCCACAAGATCCACACCCTGCTCAAGATCGACGAAGGCTCGAACCTCGGTGCTATCCGCATCCGCCTGCGCTCGCTCCTCTTCGTCATGAATCATCGGCCGAAAGAAGATTACACCCTCGAACCGTATTCCTACGAAAAGACGATCTTCACCAAAGAAGACGCCAAAAAGAACGTCATCCTGGCGCCTTCCATGACGCCGATCCACTTCCCCATGCTCATGTCGGCCTTCGAACACGAAGGCTATCACGTCGAGCTCCTGCCCCATCAGAATCAGGAAGCCATCGACACCGGCCTGGCTACATCCACAACGATGCCTGCTATCCGGCCATCATGAGCCTGGGCCAGATTCTCACGGCCCTCAAGTCAGGCAAATACGATTTAAACCATACGACGGTCATGATTTCCCAGACCGGCGGCTGCTGCCGGGCCACGAACTATATCGGCATGATCCGCAAGGCCTTGAACGACGCCAATATGTCCCAGGTCGCCATCTTGTCCCTCAACATGAAGGGCATGAATAAGCAGCCCGGTTCCAGCCTGGACTCGGCTTCTGGCACCGCCTCATCATGGGCATGATTTACGGCGACGCCCTGCAACAGGTCTTATACCGCACGCGGCCTTACGAAAAGGTCAAAGGTACGGCCGAAGCCTTGTTCAACAAGTGGCAGAAAAAATGCACGGAACAGCTCCATAAGGCCGACTTTACATCCTTTAAGCGCAACCTTCGCGACCTCATTCATGAATTCGACAACATCGAAATGAGTGAAGAAAAGAAACCGCGCATCGGCCTGGTCGGTGAAATCTACGTCAAGTTCCACCCCATTGCCAACAACCACATCGTCCGCATGATCGAAGAAGAAGGCGGTGAAATCATCGTCTCCGGCCTGGCCGACTTCTTCCTCTACGGCCTCCTCGACGACCAGTTCCGCCATAAGTACCTCTCCGGAAGCTGGAAAGACGCCTTGTTCAGCAAGACCGGCGTCCGCCTCCTCGAATGGTACCGCAAGCCCTATGAACAGGCTGTGGCCAAGAGCCGTCACTTCGATCCCATCACGTCGATTTACGACATTGCCGACGAAGCCAAGAAGTTCTTGTCCCTCGGTCATGAAGCTGGCGAGGTTGGTCCTCACGGGGATATGATCGACCTCATCCACCGCGGCGCCAAGAACATCGTCTGCTCCAGCCTTGGGCCTGCCTGCCCAACCACGTTACGGGCAAGGGCATGATCAAGACCTTGAAAGCGGCCTTCCCGGAAACGAATATCGTCGCCATCGACTACGACCCCAGTGCCAGCTCGGTCAACCAGACGAACCGTCTGAAATTAATGTTGACCACGACCTTTGAAGGCATTCGGGAAACGGTTCAGGAAGACACCAAACCGGTCATGCCGTTCATGAGCGGTGTCCGCATCAACAGTTCCCTTGAAAATAACATTACAGCATCACAAAGAGCGCCTTTCCATGATACCTTCATGGAAGGGCGCTCTTTTTTGTCTTTCAGGATATTCAAGATTAGACCATCTTCTGCTTCATGGCTGATAGAGTTTTTCTGCCGTAATGGGAAGGTCGCGGACCCATACGCCGGTTGCATTGTAGACGGCGTGGGCAATGGCCGGTGACGGCGATCGATGACCAGTTCACCGATGGACTTGGCACCGAAAGGACCGTTGGTTCATAGCTCGGTTCGAATTCGACGTTGATCGGCCCCACATCGAGACGCGTCGGCAGGCGGTACTGCATGAAAGAATTATTCTGCAGCCGTCCCGTCGGCGTATACTGAACGTTTTCTGTAAGGGCCATGCCGATGGCCTGGACGATGCCGCCTTCGGCCTGGACGCGAGCCAGGCTGGGGTTGATGACCGTACCGCAGTCGATGACGGCGTCGTATTTCAAAAGGGTAATGTGCCCCGTTTCCGGATCGACATCAATCGTCGCAGCGCCGGCCATATACGGCGGCGGACTGGTCGGCGAATAACAGGATTCCGTAGCTTCAAGGGCAATGCCATTCATGAACATGGCCCCGTTGCCGAGGTCGCGGACGGTAATCGATTTTCCGGTCGCAAGGCTGGTAATGGCCTTGCCGTCAAATTCCAAATCATCCAGATTGGCATCAGAAAGTCCCAGTTTTACAGCCGCCAGTTCTTTCATCCGTCGGATCAGGCTTTCACAGGTCTTGACGACGGCATTGCCCGTCAAATACGTCGTCGACGACGCATAGGACCCGCTGTCATAAGGCGACGTATCGGTATCGACGCCGTCGGTAACGATGTCATCGACAGAACACATGAGGCATTCAGCCGCGATCTGCGCCAAGATCGTATCGCAGCCGGTCCCCATATCTGTGGCCCCGATGTGGAGCGTATAAAAGCCGTCATCATTGACTTTGATCGTAACCGAGGCGACGTCGACGTTGGAAACACTGGAGCCTTGCATGGCAATGGCAATGCCGACGGATTGAATATGGCCGTTGGGCAGGACTTTTCGCGGCGACGCATCGTCCAGCCAGACATGGATACGACCCGTTCCAAACACTTATCGAGGTACAACTGAGAGCCGTTTCATTAAAATAGGCCGGAAGAACCTGATTTTGACGGACCATATTCTTAAACCGCAGGGCAACGGGGCTCATATGGAGGGCCTCAGCGAGTTCGTTGACCGCCGTCTCCAAAGCAAAGAGGCCCTGCGTCGCCCCATAGCCGCGATAAGCGCCGGCAGCAATGGTATTGGTATAGACACAGGTATAGCTGAATTGGAAGGCTTCAGCGGCATTATACAAGGGGATCGACTTATGGCCCGACAAGGTAACCGTCGTCGGCGTATGTTCGCCATAAGCGCCGGCATTCCACAGCGAATCGAGGTAAACACCGCGAATGTGGCCGTCCTTCGTGGCCCCGAGGATGACCCGGATCTGTGATTCATGACGCGGCGTCGACACCGTCAATGACTCTTCCCGACTGTAGACCATATAGGCCGCTTCCCGGTCAGCCAGGCAATGAAAGCCGGATAGACTTCCATGACGACGGTCTGTTTCGAACCGAAGCCGCCGCCGATGCGAGGTTGATGACCCGGACCTTCGATTTCGGGATTTCAAGAGCATGGGAAACGACGCGGCGTACATGGAAGGGAACCTGGGTCGAGCTGACGATGGTCAGCGTCCGAAAGCATCTTTATAGGCATAGGCCCGGAACGTTTCCATGGCCGCCTGCTGGTTCTGCCGCGTGTGATAGGTCCGGTCGATGACGACGTCTGACGAGGCCAGGACGGCATCGATATCGCCGTGGCGGTCGCAGGCCTTGGCGACGAGATTGCGCTTATGGTCACCGCCAACGTCGACCAAAGGCTTCCAATCGTCTTCAGGATGGACGACGATGTCATTGTCCAGGGCTTTCGTAAAGTCGAGGAGCGGTTCCTGGACCTCATAGTCGACGCGAATGGCCCGCAGGGCCTTATCTACGGCCTCTTGATTCGTTCCGGCTACGAGGGCAACGGCATCGCCGACAAAGCGAATCTGTTTATCCAAAATGAGCCGGTCATAGGGACTGGGTTCGGGATAGGTCTGGCCGGCAATGGTAAACCGAGACTTGGGGACGTCATCGGCCGTTGCGATACAGACGATGCCCGGAATCTTCTCAGCGGCACTCTTATTGACCTTTTTAACGATAGCTCTGGCATGGGGACTCCTCAGGACTTTGACGATGAGGCAGTCTTTCGGCATGATGTCTTCCGTATAGACTGGCTGCCCGGTAACCAAGGCCTGAGAATCCTTTTTGGCCACGACCTTATTGATCGATTTAAATTCCATCAGGACCGGACCTCCTTCCCCTTGGCTTTAAAAAATTTCTTGATGGCCCTCATATGGCTCATATATCCCGTACAGCGGCAGAGATTGCCCGATAAAAATTCCTTGATCTCGTCTTCGGTCGGTGAGTCGAAGCGGCGCACCATGGACAAGACGTTCATGACGAAGCCCGGATTGCAGAAGCCGCACTGATCGGCGCCTTGCTGGCCCATGTAGAAGGCAAATTCTTTGGCTTCCTCTTGGAGGCCTTCGAGGGTCGTAACCCGACAGCCGTCGATACGGACGGCCAATACGGCGCAGGACAAGACCGGCAGATCATCGACCCAAACGGTACAGAGCCCGCAGTTCGTCGTTTCACAGCCGCATTTTACACTATAACAGCCTTGGCTGCGGAGAAAATCATACAGCATCATCCCCGGTTCGATATCGGCCGAAGCTTTTTTTCCATTAAGCCAATAGGTAATCAGCATTAGACATCATCTCCCATCGTTTGAGCCAACAGGCGCCGGCATAAGACGACGGCCATGTCATGGCGATATTCAGCAGAACCGCGCAGATTCGTTTCATACTTTACCTTTTCGGCAAGTTCCTGACCGGCCTTTTCATAGCCAAGGGTCCTGACCGCATCGACGGGGATACTCATGACTTCCGCCCTTCCCGGACGGGAACCGATGGCACAGCGCACATCTTTTCCATCGGCGTGGACAGCTACGGCGATGATGGGAAAATCCGTTTCATTGAGGCGAAGGGATGCATAGGCCGTGTTTCCACGCTTTTTAGGGACGATAATATGACTTACGATGTCTTTTCCCGGCCCCTTCTTGCCAAAATCAAACAGGCTGATGCGGCCGCCCTTATACAGTTCAACATCGGCATCGAGGGCTAAAAGTAAGGTCCAAATATCGGAAAAGCCGAAACGGCCGCTGACGCTGCCGCCAATGGTCGCCAAGTTGCGGAACTGAGTCCCTACAATGTGGCGCGTCGCTTCTTTTACCGCTCCCTGGGTATAGGTCACGGCAGCCCCTCATGACCGGCAAAGGCACCAAGGTCACCACAGCGCCGATGAATAAAGCGTCATCCCCTTCTTCTATCGTATCGAGACCAAGACCCGACAAGTCGATGGCCTGGGCAATGCGTCGCTGGGGCGACAGGCGAAGCCAGCAGCAGCCACCGAGGACGACGGCGCCCCGGACTTGATTGAGTTCCCACGCTTCTTCAAGGGTCGCCGCCTTCGTATATTGCACAATATTCATAAAAATACCTCCTTACAAGGGAGAAATAACGGCCAAGCCTTACAGGCGAAACAGTTTTTCTGTGTTAGCCTTGGCCTGCGCCGTCAAGGCTTCGACGGAAACATCCATATACTGAGCCAGTGTACTGACAACATAAGTAATATTATTGGGGACATTCGTCCGCGGCAAGTGAAACCCCCGCGGCGTCAAATACGGAGCATCGGTCTCAAGGAGAACCCGATCCAGGGGTAATATCGACACGGCCTCGCGCAGCGGTTCGCTCGCCGTTCATCGCAGATCCAGCCGGTAATACCGATATAAAAGCCCATATCGAGCATGCGGGCCAGCGTTTCCTTATCGCCGGTATAGCAGTGAACGACCGACTTCGGACAGACCCCTTCATGGCCTTTAAAACAGGCTAAAAAATCGTCTCCGGCATCGCGTTCATGAAGAAACATCGGTTTATCCAACTCTTCCGCCAGGGCAATCAGTTTCTTAAAAAAGTAGATCTGGTTTTCTTTTTTAGAATACATGCGGTCATAGTCAAGCCCGGTTTCACCGACGGCGACGATTCTCGGGTTGGTCGTGACGATACGCCGGATTTCGGCTACATCATCGTCCGTCGCGGCATCGGCCACGTGGGGATGAATGCCGGCCGTACCAAAGACCTCATGCTGCCGGACAAAGTCATCGACCAGCCGGTTTTCCCTGCCTTCGGAGCCGGTCAGGATACAGCAGATACCGTCGGCTTCGGCATCAGAAATGATCTTTTCCGGATTGGGAAAAGACCGGGTAAATAAATTAAGCCCAATATCGTAATAGGTTATATCCATTCCAATACACCTCGTAATAATTTGTCATCTTTATTGTACCAAAAAACAAGCGCCTTGCGTAGCCTATCCAAAGGTGTCCAAAAAAGCATCGACGAGACACATCCAAGGCAGGCGTCGATAAAAAACGAGGTGCCTCGTGAATGCCGGTTCACGGGACACCTCGTTTGCGTCATCGGGTTTCAAACAGAAGCCTGCAAGGTTTCCGTTATCGTACGATGAATGAGTTTTGCATATTCCTTTGTGCCTTCCGTATTCGGATGAATCTCATCATCGGTCAGCCACTCAGGATGCTTTTGAATCAAATTGTACCAATCAATAATGGTGACATTAGCGTGCTTCGCCTGAATCTTCTTTAAATAAGCATTGTTGCTCTCCTGCCAGCCCGTGCTGGGACAATATACATTGACCCAGAAAATATGGCGTTTAGGGCCAAGGTACTCCAGCAAGGCTTCCGTCTGCTCTTCATACTGACCGTCAAGGGGGCCGTTAGTCCCTAAGGCGATTAAAACGACATTCCCCAGGCGATTTTCAGCCTCCATGGATTCAGCAATCTCGACCCCGGCACCGACATACCGCGATACCTTGGCATCAATATAGCAGTCCGGCAAGGTTTTCTTCAGTTCCATAGCCGAGCCCAACATGACCAAATCGCCAATGCAGCAATGCCGTGTAAGTCAATGTCTTTCTCCGAAACAACAGGGACCGTTTGGCTGGTCTGCTGTTCATTCAAAGCCTCGGCATTCTTCTCTAAAACGGCCTTCAATTCGCCGGAATCGGCCGCCTTATAGGCGGCCGATTCATAAATACCCTTACAGCCATAACCCATCATAGTGAATCCCGGCAGGGACAGCAGAAAGACGGAAAACACATAAATGACCGTCCGTCGGGGTACCAGGGACAGTTTGGGCAAGGTCGAGATGCAGCTCACCAAACTATCGGACCATACCGCCAGGAAGATAATGACGGCGACTTCAACGATGGGGACAGCATAAGGGATTTCCATGCCCCAAAAGGTCGTGTCTGTATTCCACTTCATGTATTGGAATAAAAAAATAACCGGGTACTGCCACAAGAAAATACCGTAGCTTTTCTTTCCAATCCAGCGGAAGACAGGATTATCAAAGACTCGCCCAATCTGTAAATCCCGATCAACAGTTAAGGCCAGCATCACGCAAAATACCAGTGTCATCAACAGCATGCCGCCCTGATAGGTAAAGGGATATTGGCCATCCATCAGGAAATATCCGGCAACGGTGATGCCCAACAACAGGAAAAATACGCCGTATTTAACGGCCTTTCCCCATGGTTGTCGGAGAAAGTTAAAGTTAAAATGATCGTGGTACAGCCCCATGGCGGCGCCTAACAGCAAGGCATAGATACGGGTATCGGTTCCATAGTAAAGACGGGTAACATCCATTCCCGGCTGATACATCAATGGCATGAGAAGGGCCGACGCAAATCCCAAAAAGGCCGTGACAACGATGCCGACTCGTTTTCCGTACACCTGGGAAATCCCGACAAAAAAAATAAAATACACGGGCCATACCAAATAGTACTGCAGCTCAATGGCCAAAACCATAGGTGGGTAAAGGGCGATTGATTGGTCAGGCGGGTAAAATAGTCTGCATTCTGTGCAATTTGCCACCAATTATTGTAGCCCAACAGGATGGACACAATTTCCGTACGAATGGCTGAAATGACCTTGGGCGCAAAGAAAGAATAGGTGCCAATGGTGACAAGGATCACCAGCAGCAGCAAGGGGTACAGGCGCTTTAATTCGTTTCCAATAGTATGCAGCTATATGGAATCGATTCTGGTCCAGGTTGCGCTGGCACGTATAGGCTGACAAATAACCGGTCAGTATAAAAAACAGGGAAACCCCAAGATATCCGCCGACGAACTGCTGCGGCATCAAATGGAACAAGGTGACCCCCGTAATAGCTAAGGTCCGCAGTCCATCTAAGCCATGGATATGCATGGAGGTTTTAACGATATTGTCCGCTATTTCATGGTCGTTTTTCATCGAAGTATTGAAACGCTCCTTATACAAATTTTTTTATATGTAAACGGGAAGGTTTACGTGCAGCCTGCCATTGATCCTCGCAATACGGACACCGTTAGCTCAAATCAGGTTGACGATATATCGTCGAAAATCTTCCCACTTGTAGAAAGAAAGCAAAAAGCATGGCGTCGAAAATCAGTTCTTCTGTCGCTTCCAGCGTTTCAACCTGCCGATAACAACTCCGAAATTCGCTTCTAACGATCCTGAGCTGGACCGTCCCGTTCGGAATATCATCATAATGGTATGAACTGAATTAAAAGTTATCCTGCGTTTTGCATAAATAGACGACGAATTGACCAAGAAACCATCCCTTTATCACGCTTTGTACAGGCGCCCTGCCCATACGTTTCAAAGGAGCGGAATTTCCCAAACAACACGATGAATTCAGACTGGTCGAGAACAATGTAAACGAATATACACCGTCTGCCCTTCAAAATGACTGCATTTAGGTTGACAACTCGCCCTGTTTCGAATACGAATCTCCTCTCGTTTTAATAAATGTATTACTATATGTATAGATAAGCTGCACCTACGACGGCACAGCGAGAGTTCACCATGAATAAACCGACCTTTACTCCGAATCCGAACGCCGGCAGCGATGAGAAAGAGCCGCCGATTGAAAATAGATATCAAGTAAGTGAGGGCGCGCCAGAATCAGCCGTTCTTCCAGACTACATAGCCTGGAGAATGATTACACGATTATCTTCTATTAAATACAATTTTATCACATATATTTAAAAACGTTAAGTATATAAATGACTATTTATATTTTCCATGAATGACTTTTTCTCCATAAAAAAGGCTTCCTAAAGCCAGATTTTTTCAAATCTGACCTTAGGGAGTCCCTTCCAGTACATCAAGCCAAAATGATAACACTTTCCGTGTATCATTTTTTGGCTGATAACTGTCTAATACTTTTCCGACAACGGCTAAACTGGCAAAACGGTTCAATGAAACCCCGTTGATTCCAACGTGACCTAATTCAAAAGACTTATTGTTATGTAAAATAAATTGAATTTTAGCCTTCGCCGGTTCATCCTCCCAAGTGCACTTTCCATTAAATTCAACGACTTGGGACTTATCCTCAGCCTCAAAGGATTCCCATTTGCCATTCGTAAAAATTGATCGAAAGCCGGCCCTACGGGCACCTTCGGATTTAAATCCATGGTCCCATTCCGCACCACTTTGGACCTGTTTATCATATGAGTCTGCACAGCCTCCGAGGGCCATTGCCGTAACCAC
>ENA-OQIW01000168-OQIW01000168.1-human-gut-metagenome-genome-assembly--contig:-NODE-168-length-13729-cov-1.322967_pt1 | contig 13729 bp, 16 predicted proteins | sample MGYA00242586_ERZ504751 | MGnify/ENA primary metagenome ERZ504751 (study PRJEB26092, sample SAMD00036349) | human gut metagenome | host: Homo sapiens | study: EMG produced TPA metagenomics assembly of...
CCAACGACGCCGTCATGTGTTCGACTGTGAGAATCAGTATGGCGAAATAGCACCCCAGCAGGAAAAGGCGTTGGAAGCGTTAGGCTTCGATCTTCCCGACCCGGACAAACCCCTCAGCCGCCGCAACAACCGCAAGATCGCCTTTGATGCCGCCTGCCGGAAGATGCTGTTCGAGATTGCAAAACGGCATGGGCTGGAATTGGAGGAAGAAGCGGAGTACGGCAACCGCAAGTATCTTGAAAAGCAGGACTTTATCCTTGCCAAGCAGAAGGAGCAGCTTGCCGCCCAGCAGAGCAAGCTGGACGAACTGACCCTCAAGGTCGGCGACATGGAGACCCTGCTGGAAGATGTTTCGGCTGCGGCCTACGACAAGGCGGTGGAGGTCGTGACCGATGTGGTGCGCACCGAGACCCGCAAGGAAGATATGCGGATGATCGAGGACATGAAGAAGTGGGTGCTCGTCCCGGAACGCAAGGCTCCCAAAGCCACGAGGGAATACTGCCGCCCACCGTTTGGACACCGTGCTGGACAAGTTCCTCAAGACCATGCAGACCACCGCTGCCGCTTGCAGGAGAAGCTCCTGAAGCCGGAGGCCCGGCAGAAAGGCAAGGAACAGGTCAAGGAGAAAGCACGGGATTCCGTTCTGCAACTGCTGAGCCGCTTGCAAGCAGAACAGGCGCAAAACAAACCATCGGCACAACCCCACACACAAGAGGGGCACTCGGAAATCTGAACCTCATCGGGAACGTCCGGGGCAGAAAGCTGGCACTATCTGCCCCGGCACCCGGTTACAAGGAAGTGGAGGTGCAAGTGAAGGAAGTTCCGATTTGGCAAAAAAGCAATCTGACCCTAGAGGAAGCGGCTGCTTACTCTGGGATTGGTATCAATAAACTGCGGTCAATGACCGATAGCGATGAATGCAAGTTCGTTCTTTGGAACGGAACCAAACGGCTGATCAAACGCCGTAAGCTGGACGAATATCTGGACAAGGCATTCTCGATCTGATGCGGTTCAAAAATTGACCGTTTGATGTTGCAGGGAGTCTTGCGTCATGGTATACTCATGGCGTAAGGCTCCTTTTCAACATTCTGTGAATGAAAAGGAGAGTTTATATGCAAAGACGTAAAGATAATAAAGGCCGTGTTTTGAAGGATGGCGAGGTCTACCGCAAGAGCGACGGGCTGTATATGTACCGTTGGACTGCGAAAAACGGAAAACGCCACACCATCTATGATGCAACTTTGGAGGGGCTGCGCGAAAAGGAAGAGAAGATCCAGCACGATTTGGCAGATGGCCTCCGCATCCCGGAGTGCAGCTTGACCCTGAACGACCTGTTTGAACTGTGGCGTAAGAACAAGGTGGGCTTGAAAGAGCATACCTTCGCCAATTACGTTTATATGTACAATCGGTTCGTCCGGGATGAGATCGGCATGATGAAGCTCAAGGACATTCGCAAGTCGTATATCCGCAGCTACTACAATGGCATCGTCCGCAATGGCAAGATGGCGTTGAACACGCTGGAAACCATCCAGAATGTTCTTCATCAGTCTTGCGGTGGCGTGGACGATGAGTACATCCGTGTGAATCCCACGGATGGTGTTCTGACGGCCATTAAAGCCGCCCACCAGTACGAAACGCCCAAACGCCACGCTTTGACCCTGCCCCAGCAGCAGGCGTTCCTGAACTTCATCAAGAAAACGCCGAAGTTCCAGCACTGGCTTCCGATGTTCACCTTCATGCTGGGCACCGGATGCCGCATCTCGGAAACGGTTGGCCTGTGCTGGAGCGACATCGACTTTGAGAGTGGGTTTATCACCATCCGGCACAATTTGGTGTACCATGACCACGAGGTTGGCGGCTGCTACTTCACCATGTCCACGCCCAAGACTGCCGCAGGTAAGCGGACAATTCCGATCTTGCCTGAAGTGCAGGAAGGCACTGGAGCAGGAGCGCGCCAACCAGCAGGAGCTGGAACTGGTATGCGAATACGAGATCGACGGAATCTCGGACTTCGTATTCCTGAACCGCTTCGGCCAGCCGCAGAACCCGCAGACGGTCAATCGTGCCATCAAGCGCATCAGCGTGGCATACAACGAAGCCGAACTGGAAAAGGCCGAAAAGGAAAAGCGGGAACCGCAGTTGCTGCCGCCTTTCTCCTGCCATAATCTCCGGCACACGTTCTGCACCCGGCTGTGCGAAAATGAGACCAACCTGAAGATTATTCAGGACATCATGGGCCACAAGGACATCAGCACCACGATGGAGATTTACGCAGAAGCCACCAAGGAAGCCAAAGCCCATTCCTTTGCAAATCTGAACGGCAAATTGGGCATTTCGGTCTGAAATCCACTACACCAACTACTACACCACTTTTACACCAAATTGCCGGTAAGTTGTGGAGAGTTGCGTAGGGTGACGTACGGGAGCAGGAAAAAGGAAGCCGCATGAGTAGGCTTATAAAGGAAAATAAAGCCCTGTGTGAGCTTTCCTTGACCTGTTCCCCACGATGAAGCCGATCGAGCAGTAAATTTCCGATTTAAGCAAAACAAAGCCTGAAACTTCTTGATACTACGAGAAGTTTCAGCTTTTTTTGATGGATTTCCAGCAAAAACTACACCATACGCCAATTTTACACCAAACGATGCAGGATTTTGTGCAGAGCAAAATGAACAACCTGCTTTCCTGCCGCTGCAACATGGACACCAACCGGTGGAAGCCCGGTTCGAGGGTGGCACTCACCTTGCCATCGACTGCATCGCCATCGAAGACGAGTACGGCAAAACCCCGGCACAGCGGCAGAACTGGGCTGGCTGCTGTACAATAAGCCGCTAGAGGATGCGCAGATGGTGCTGAAAGGGGAGGTGGAATATTATCTGTCACTAGGCTGTGACCATGGCAGGCTGGAAGATGAAGTCCAACATAACAACAAATCCCGCAGGTGTTCTACAAGGTAGGCACTTGCCGGGATTCGTTTTGTTTGATTTACTTTTCCCTTACTCCATCCACCAGATGAAAATAATCATAATAGGGTGTAGTATAAGTTTCATACCGTCCCACCACGGTAATGGTTGTGCCTTCTTCCGGGTAATCGCCATCAGTCAGCACGAACTCCACTCCCTGCTGGCAGCAGGCAAACGCATCGTAGATGACGCAGGAATGATACAGTTCACCGGTCTGCTCATCTGTATACTCCTGATATTCGCCCGTCATACGAACAATTTTATCGGTGTAGCTCTCCGGGGTAAAAAGCATATTATACACCTCGGCGTATACGACTGTACTGCTAAGCTGGGTCAGATCGAGGTCTGCATCCATACCGGCGTGAAGATCGCTTGCGCCAGCAGTGCTGCTTTCCGGGAGCTGCACGGGATGTTCCGGGGCAGGTGCAGTAACAGCACTAGAAGATGCAGGCTCCGGCAAAACCGTCACCACGGAAGATGCAGCTTCGGACTTTGCGCCGCAGGCAGTCAATGCAGCGGCGGCACAGAGCAGCAGAACTCCTTTCAAAAGTTGTTTCATGATGCCCTCCCCAGCAGTTTTCCGGCCAGACAGCACAAGCCAAAAGCCACCATGTCAACCGCTACAATGGTCGAGCCGACCGGCGTTCCGGCCAGAACCGAAGCCACGATGCCCACAAAGGCACAGCTCACGGACAATACCGCCGAGCAGATGGTGACAGCGCGGAAATTCTTGCACAGGCGCATCGCCGAAAGAGCCGGAAAAATCACCAGTGCAGAAATCAGCAGAGAGCCGACAAGGTTCATTGCCAGCACAATGATGACGGCAATGACAATGGCAATCAGCAGATTGTATCCGTTTGCATTGGTTCCAACGGCCTGTGCAAAGTCTTCGTCAAAGGTGACTGCAAATATCTTGTTGTAGAACAGCATAAACACTGCGACCACGATGATGGAAAGCCCTATGCAGAGCCATACTTCCGATTTTGTCAAGGTCAGAATCGAGGTAGAGCCGAACAAGGAGCTGCACACATCGCCAGACAGATTCGCCGAGGTCGAGAACAGATTCATCAGCAGATAGCCCATTGCAAGCGCGCCAACGGACACCATAGCAATGGCGGCGTCACCTTTGATCTGGGTGTTTTGTCCGGTATGCAGCAACAGGACTGCGCAGGCCACAGTCACGGCCAGCGTCAGCGGCATATGGTCGGACATTCCCAGCACGGTCGCAACGGCCATGCCGCCGAACGCCACATGAGAAAGGCCATCTCCGATAAAGGAGAACCGTTTCAGCACCAGCGTCACGCCCAACAGCGAAGAACACAGGGCGATCAGAACGCCCACGATGAGCGCATAGCGGACAAAGGGATAGTTCCAGTAAAAAGCCAGCTTTTCCAATAGGCTCATTTTGCACCGCCTTTCCCAGCCGCAAACAGCCGCCCCTGCGGGCTTTGCAGATACGCTTCCCGTGTACCGAAAAAGATCGTTTCACCAACATGAAGAATGTGGCTTGCGTAGCAAACCGCAGCCTGAATATCGTGGGAGATCATCAGGACAGTAATGCCCTCCTGCTGGTTCAGTTTTTCAATCAGATGGTACATTTCCGTAGTCACTTTTGGGTCAAGGCCGGAAACAGGCTCGTCCAGAAGCAGCATTTTCCGGGTAGCGCAGAGGGCGCGCGCCAGCAAGACGCGCTGCTGCTGACCGCCGGAAAGCTCCCGGTAACAGCGTTTTGCCAGCGACCCGATCTGCATTTTGTGCAGGGCATCCTGCGCAAGCCGCTTTTCCTCTCGACTGTAAAATGGGCGGAGTCCACAACGGCTCTGGCAGCCAGACAGCACGATTTCCTGCACCGACGCTGGAAAATCCCTCTGCACGATGGTCTGCTGGGCAGATAGCCGATCTCGTTCCGGCGCAGGCCATCGCCCATCTCGATTTGTCCGGAAATAGGCTGCTGCAAACCGAGCAGGGTTTTCATCAAGGTACTTTTTCCTGCACCGTTTTCACCAACTACACAAAGATAGCCGCCTGCGCGAATCTCAAAGTTCAGAGGATCCAGAATGGCCTTTCCCTCATAGCCAACGAGAAGGTTCTTACAAATGAGCTGAGACATGACGGTTCCTTCCTTTAGTTCAGAGCCTGTTTCAGCACATCCAGATTGCTTTCCATCACGGAAAGGTAGGTCGTTCCGTTTGCCACATCGGTGGACGTGGTGGATTGCATGGAATCCAGCGTCAGGATGGACTGATTCTTTTCGGCGGTATTCTGCACGATAGTTTCGGCAACTTTGTGCTGTGCGCCCTCAATGGTCAGTACACAGGGCAGTCTCAGTTCATCCACTTTGCCAGCAAGGAAAGAAATGGTCCCAAAGCTGGCTTCCGTTTCCGCAGAGCAGCCTGCAAACGCGGCATAATAGCTCAGACCGTAATCGTCCACCAGATAGCGGAACGGGAAACGGTCGCCGAACAGCACAGTTTTCCGGGCGGCATTGTCCACCACCGTCTGATATTCGCCATCCAGAGCGGCCAGCTTTTCCAGATAGGATGCAGCGTTAGCAGCGTAGGCATCTTTGTTGGCCGGGTCGATCTCTTCCAGTGCATCGGTGATTGCGTTGCAGAGAGCTTCGGCGTTCTTCAGCGACAGCCATACATGCTCGTCATATTCTTTTTCCGCGTGTTCCAGCATATCCTCCTTGATTTCATCACCGCTCATATCCATCGGATAGTAAGTCGCCAATGCTCCATTTCCTGAGAGAGAGCATCGAAGCCTTCGTTGCCGAAATAAATGTGAAAATGTTCCGCTTTGCCCGGAGCAATGCCATGATCACTGAATTGCACATACTTGGGCGCATCAGCATCACCATCGGTTGCCTCGAAGAAATATCGTACGCCTCTGCTGCCAGATTTATAGTCATAAATCTGGTAGCCCTTATATTGATAGGCAGCCTTTGCCTCAACACCGTTTTTCACAAAACACATCGTGTTATTTTCGGCATTGATTGTAATTTTGGAAACATCTGTTTTATAACCCGTTTCGTAATAGGCACGGTATTCTTCCGCCGTTTTGTTCCCGTTTTCTGCTTTACGTTCCATCACTTCGTCCAGAATACCCTCTTGAAGATAAGGATAAACAGACTGCCACTCGCCATCCCAATCGGACAGGCTTCTATTCTGCACATCGCTATCGGCAAAGTGGGAATATCCGTGATGATGTCCTTCCTCCGCCTGCATACCGGGCATTGCTTCCTCTGTCTTAACAGTATCTTTCAGCACATCAAGCAGATTGATAACCTTCATATTTTTGTTGGTGGCTTCTTTCAAGGCATCTTCCACCCAGCCATCCGATTCGCCGCCAACATAGATGAACAAGTCACAGTCTGAGATTTTAATAATATCATCTGCGGTGGCTGATAGCTGTGCAAATCCACGCCGTTGTCCAGAAGCATGCTAACTTCGGCATTATCGGCCTTGTCGCCGAGGATTTCGCGCACCCAGTCATACTCCGGGAAAATAGTCGTGACGATTTTCAGCGGCTTGCTGCCACTCTGTGATGCGGATGGTGCAGAAACTGGACGAGGATCCGGCCTTCCCACAGCCGCCCAAAATACCAGAAGCCAGTAAAAGGCAAAAAAATACAGCGAATATACGTTTGAATTTTTTCATAGAAATGCGCTCCATTGTTTGATATCAAGAATCATACGGACAAGCATTTCTTAATCCGACAGTTTTACCTTTAGTCGAATCGGTGTTTTTATCAGCAAAAGCGGAGAGCAAAGCGACAGCAAAGCTGCCAACACAAAATGCGGCGCGAGCGTCCGAATGAACGGCCCTGAACCATCTTTTCCGGCGTGCAGGATATTCTTGCAAAGTTTCAGCTGTGCGCAGATGACGCAGTCTGCCCCAGTACAGTCGTGGTCGACTTCTTCCGCGCAGAACGTCAATGAAACCAAAATGGCCAGAAGGAAACCAACCAGCAGCGTCCACGCAGCGCGGCGGCGTTGTTTTGCAGTGCAGTTCATTCCATTGCCCTCCTCTCTCGAATTTGCAAACTGGTTGCAAATTGAATTATAGCAAGGCAATATTGGATTGTCAAGTGGAATTTTTTGCGGACACTACGTTAATCTAAATCGCCGTCAAGAGGGCTGGCACCGTCCGGCCCTCTCTCTTTTTGCCAAAGTTTCACTTGCGTTTTCTCGCACTCTGCCGAAAGTGACGCGCTTTCAAAACTTTTTGTTGACACGGCTCGATTTTTGTGGTAATCGATCCCAACAATTGAATATAACATAGTTACTTAGAGTTCCAGCTCGGCTCCCGAAGGAGCCGGAGCAAGTTTTTAACTTTCTTATCGCTGCATAACGAACCCGAACCAAGGCCATCCCGGAAAGGATGGTCAGGTGCAGGTCGTTGATGAAGTGCTTTAAGTAGGCTTCGTGGGCCAGCCGCTGACACGGCAATAATTGTTCCGCAGCAGAAAATCCTTTGCTTCGGCTTCCTCTTCGATGGAAAGGCCTCGTGAACGAAGAATCTCGATTTGTTCGTCTATCGTTTTGAAGTCCTTGTCTGCCATGAAAAATCTCCTTTATAAGCAAAACGCCCCCAAGTGTGCATACGCTGTGCGCAGAGGCCCGGGGGAGTTGTTATCATTATAATGGCATATCAAGGACGAAATGTCACTGAGCAGAGTGTGGACTATCGATTTTTCGTAAAAATTTTCAAGAAGGACTTTTCACGGCCTGACTTCCTGTCACACGGAAGTGTACGGGTGCTGTGGAGGTATGAGCCGTGCCATTAAACGCATTATTGCAGACTACAATGCGGGCGAGGAAGTAGAAGCAAAGAAGCAGCATCGCAAAGCGGTGTGGTGTAAGAATCGAATAGGCGGATTGGTGTAGTAGGGACACCGAGCCAGAATACAAAGATACGGAAGCTATGTTGCGGAAAAACAACATAGCTTCCGCTTTTTTGTTATATGCAAGGATTTTGAAGGGGGAATAGGGTTTTCCAGATGGCAGACCAGCTTGCCTTTGACAGCAATCAAAATCCCTGCAATTTTGAATACGCCAAAATTTACGCCGAGCAAAACTTTATAATATCTGCTCTACCCAGCGAAGAACAGTACAAAAACGTTCGTTCTGCCGGTCATGATGGCCAGTATCATCGAACACGGTTTTAGCTCCGCAGACTGTCCGCAATGCAGTGTGGACACGCTGAGCATAGGTAGCAGCTTCACTCAGGCGATTGTTGTGGCCCTCGCCCTCTCGGGTGCCGTTCTGGAGATATACCCGAGCAGAACGGTTCAGGAGCGGGTGTTCCTCGATAAAGTCCGCAACTCCCGGATACCAGAATGACCCACAAAGAGAGAACACCGACGCGAATACCTCCGTTTCCCAAAGGCTCATCACCGCAGCCAGACCGCCCAGCGAATAGCCGCCATACGCCAGCTTTTCCGTGTCAAGGGCGTATTCGTCTATAAGCGCCGGGAGAATTTCGTTGTTCAGTTCTCGATGATATTGTCCTAGCTGCCCGCCAAAATCCGGTGTGCCCGGTCGAATAGCCGGTTCCGGCCACGGGGTATACTCTGAAAGTCTGTTATTGGGGTATACCCCCACCAACACTGCTCGTTCCGTGCGCAGATTCAACTGCTCGATCAGTTCCCCATCGTTGAGCAGGATTGCAGGATTTTTGCCTTTGCGCAGTCCCTTTTCCGGGAACCGAACTCCAATTCGATGTGAACCGAGATTTAGAATTTCCATCCATAACCGCCCTTTTTTTCAATTATTACGCAGTGTGGGGTGCTCCCCACATAGACAAACGGTAGCATTTTGTGCTATATTAGCATTAACTAACCGCTTTTGCACAAAGGAGCTCCCAATGAATCAAATATCCGCACTTCCCAATCCGCTGGAAATTTTATTTCAGGAATACAATCAGGGCCGAATCGAGTCTGTCGGCTTCCGCAGCTTGACCCTGCACGCTGGTGAGAGTAACAGCTACCGCACCCTGAAAAGTGCACTGATTGTTCCGGCGTCGGGTCGGGCCATCTTCTCATTTGAGCACGAACCCTTCATTGCCAAGCGAGGACTGTTCCTGCACGGATGTCCCGACAAGACCCTGACCATTTCGGCCTTGGGCGAGCAGGATTTCCACTACATCAATATGTACTACGAAAACGACCGGCCTTTGCTGTTCTCCCACAAGCTCAAAAATCCGGAACAGACCTTTTCCATTTTGGAGCAGATCCTAAAGCTCCACCCGGACGCTGACATCCGCAGCCAGTACCAGCAAGAAAAGCTGACGGAAGAATTCTTCGCCCAGATTTTCGCGGATTTTCAGCCAGAGGAAACTTACGATGAAAGCCAAATCATGAGCATCCTGCTGGATTTCATCGCAGAGCACTATGCAGAGCCGCTGACGCTGGACGCACTGGCCGAGCAGGTCAATGAGAAAGCCGGACATGTCAGCTATCTCTTTTATAAGTACAAAAACATCCGGCCCATCGATTACCTCATCAATTATCGTGTCCGAATAGCCACTGAGCTTTTGCGTTCCGGTGACTACACCGTGACGCAGGCTGCCCACGAGGTTGGATACCGGGATGCCTGCTATTTCAGCCGTATCTACAAAAAACGGATGGGCTTTCCGCTACCCGCATTCTGCCGTAACCGGAGGAGTTGCTTTAAGAAGCGCTATACATGAAGCTGTACAGGGTCTCGGCCGCATCGATGACCCGTGCGCCGTAATCCATCACGTCATCGTAATCCATCTCAATGACCTTCTGATTGGCAATAGCAGGAACCTCCTGTACAACAGCGTTGGCGGTCAGCTGCTCCACAGCGTCGGCATCGGTGGCCCCAAAGCGGTCTGCGCGGACGTAGACGATGATATCCGGTTCATGGAGACAAGATTCTCCAGCGTCAGGCCGTTGCCGCCCTTGTCCAGAACATTTTCAGCGTTCAGGGCATTCAGCATACAGCTGCTCATCTTGGAATTGAAGGCCACGAAGGTGCCATCGGCGTAGCCAGCCATGAACAGAACCTTCAGGGGTTCGCCACTCTGGCTGCTGACCTTGTCCATCAGCGCATCGATTCGCTCCTGAAGCTCATCGGCGTAAGAGTTAGCGCTCTCTTGCACGTTGAAGATCTCGCCGATGTTCCGCACATCCTCTACAATGTTATCCAGCGACTGATCAATGGAAGCACTGGCCAGTTCGGTATAGACGGGAATGCCCAGCTCCTGATAGGACTGGACAGTGCCGATGCTGCTCTCAGTGAACATCAGGGGACCCTTGCCAAGGATCAGATCCGGCTCCGTGGCAAGGATGGTCTCCTTGGAAACAGACTTCTTATCGCCAAGGCTGTTCAGAGATGCAATTTCATCAGCAATGGCACCCTTCAGGGCATTGTCATTATCGAACACGCCGACGATTTTATCCTTGAGCCCCAGCTTGATGAGCAGCTCAGTCATGGACAGCTGTGTGGACAGCACCTTCTCCGGTGCATGGTCGTAGGTCATATCCACAGCATTGCCATCAGCGTCATAGATCTGCAGGGTCAGGGGGTAAGAGGTCTCTTCGGCGGAGACGGTGCTCTCGGCAGCAGACGAAGCAATCTCGGAGGAGGCAGCAACGGACGATGCCACGGAAGATGCAGTCTGACTGCAGCCAGTCGCCAGCATGACGGCTGCCAGTGCCGCGGCAGCAACGCTCAGGGTTTTCTTTTTCATAAAGGTTCCTCTTTCTGCGGGGTACTCCCGCGTTTTTGTTATAGATATTGAATCATCAGTTTTCCGTTGATCGGGCTGGGGTAGACACAGGCTTCTACATCAAAGATCCGGCGCAGATTTTCGGGGGTCATCACCGCTTGAGGCTGGCCCTGCGTTACAATTTCGCCTTGTTTCATCAGATAGAGGTGGTCGCAGAATTGTGCTGCAAGGCTCAGATCGTGCAGCGCTGCCAGGACCGTGATCTGCAAATCTTTGATGATTGAAGGATTTCTAACCGATAGCGGATATCCAGATGATTGGTCGGCTCGTCGAGGATCAGGATCTTGGGCGACTGGGTCAGCGCGCGGGCCAGAACCACCCGCTGCTTTTCACCGCCCGAAAGGGACTGGAAGTTCCGGTCGCGGTAGCTTTTCATGCCTACCTTGTCCAGTGCCTCCAAAGCTATCTCCGTTAGTCCCTCTCCCGTTCTTGCTCCAGCAGGGAATGGAAGGGATACCGTCCCATCAGGCGATGTCCAGCACGGTATAGTCAAAATTGATCTGGTTGAATTGTCCCATCACCGCCATGTTCCGCGCCAGCTTTTTGCCGGAAAAATGTGTGATGTCCTTGTCGTCCAGACGAACGATGCCGCTGTCCATCTTTTGTGTGCGGTAGATGGAGCGGAGCAGAGTGGTCTTGCCGCTGCCGTTGGCACCCAGCAAGGCCGAGAATTTCCGGTCCGGCACCTCAATGGAGAGATTCCGAACGATGGGTTTTCCGGCAATCGAAACGCTGACGTTTTTCGCATCCAGTTTCATTCAATTGCCTCCAAATCCATACTTTTTACGCACCATCACATAGACGAAGAAGGGCGCACCCACCAAGCAGTGAAAATGCCCACAGGCAGCTCGGTGTTGGGAATCAGACTGCGGGCGATGGCATCCACCCAGAGCATGAACAGTCCGCCGGATAACGCCGCGATCGGCAGTAGTTTTCGGTGGGCTGTGCCGGCAATGGCGCGGGAAACATGCGGGATGATGAGCCTACAAAGCCAATCGTGCCGCAGACCGATACCAATGCACCGGTCAGCACCGAGAGCACCAGCAGGTAAACCAACCGACACCGGAAGGTGTTGATGCCGATGGTGGAAGCTGCTTCCTCACCAAGCATCAGACCATCCAGCGTCTGGGCCTGCGTCCGGAAAAAGACTGCTGCCGCCAGTACGATCAGTGTGATAGGGCCGATGTTTTTCCATCCGGCGCGGGTCAGGGAGCCCATCGTCCAGAACTTGATGGACATCATACCGTCCGAATCGCCTGCTACCGCAATGATAAAGTTGGAAAATGCGGTCAGCAGTGCATTGACGATCATGCCGGAGAGGATCAGCTTGACTGAGGTGGTCTTGCCATCCGCCGAGGAGAGAGCCAATACGAGGAAGCAGGCACCGCCTGCTCCTACAAAGGCCCAAAAGCCGGAGATCACGCCCAGCCCTAAAAAGAGTGAACCAGTGGCTCCCAGCGTTGCGCCTGCCGACACACCAAGAATGTATGGGTCTGCCATTGGGTTTTGGACGACGGCCTGCATCACGCAGCCACAGAGCGCCAGCCCGCTTCCTGTCAGAAAGCCCAGAATAATTCGGGGCATCCGGATCTGCCAGACGATCTGTTCAAATGCCACAGATACCGAGGTGCCTGTATCTGTCCCGAACAGGTGCCGAAGCAGGATCGATAGTGTATCTTGTACCGGAATGCGGACTGCTCCCATGCAAAGCGTAATGATTGCAGAAACAAGCGTTAGGATCATCAATAGAATGATCGTCAGTCGTGTCTTTTTCATATAGAAATCACCCTCTCAAGTGGTCCGGGGTTAGCTTTGACTATCCACAAGGTATTTTACAGGCCGCTTACAGATTTGTCTATGGACAATTCTTTAAGGAATGGACGATTCTTCAAAACCGACTCCCAGATCTCCTCGACCACCGGAACACCAAGCCCGCGCTCGATGGTGTAGGCTGTGCGGGCATAGTGGGGATCCCGGATGTCCACCGTGAGCACGGCCACCGTGTGCAGGCTCTTGCTGACCATGCCTGTGCAATGGCACTGGGGGCGTAGTTGCAGCGTTTGAGCACCTTTTCCACCTTGGCGCGGGTGTCGGCGCGGACAGTATCTTTGTGGTTGAGCACGCGGGAGACGGTGGCGATCGAGACTCCGGCTTCCCGTGCAATATCGTAAATATTCATAGACCCTCTTGTAAAATCAGATGTGGTTGGATGGTTAAAACGTACCCTGCCGCCGTGTGGTTGTAAAGATGAAGGGGAGACGGTGTACCGAAAAAACTGCCCTTGTTCCCGGAGGGAAACTGGGCTATAATAAAACCACTCATTAGCCGGAAGGAGGGGATGCGGATGGAGCTGTTTCGGCGGACATTGGCGGGGATGCTGATGCTGGTGGCTGCGGTGTCAGTGGGCATCTGGGTGCAGGGAAGGTTTATCGACGCGGTGCGTCTGCCGACTCATACGCGGATGATCGGGGCGACGTATACGACCCTGAGTGACCCGTTTTATGAGACCATCAACGATGAGATCCAGATGCAGATCAAGAGCAACGGCGATCTGCTCCTGGTGCGCGGACCCGGGGCAGGATCAAGAGCGGCAGAATCAGGAGATCGAGGATATGCTCAATAAGGGCATTGAGCTGCTCATCGTGAACCCGGTGGATTATGTGGGCGTGACGCCTGCGCTGGAAAAGGCGAGGGAAAAGGGTGTGCCGGTCATCCTCATCGACTCCAAGGTGGACGACCCGGAGCTTGTCACCTGCACCATCACCTCCAACAACTACGGCGCCGGTCTGCTGGACGCCCGCCACCTCATCAGCCAGACCAAGAGCGCCCGCATCGTGCTGCTGTCCAACTCGGATTCGTTCTCCAGCTGGGACAGGCTTTCGGGCTTCTGCCAGACCCTGACCAAAAGCGGCAACGACTACCAGATTCTGGAGCTGCGGGACTGCGGCGGCGAGCTGAACCGTGCCATGCGCGCGATGGTGCAGCTGTTGGAGACGTTCCCGCGCATTGACG
>ENA-OQIW01000171-OQIW01000171.1-human-gut-metagenome-genome-assembly--contig:-NODE-171-length-13548-cov-1.205797_pt1 | contig 13548 bp, 23 predicted proteins | sample MGYA00242586_ERZ504751 | MGnify/ENA primary metagenome ERZ504751 (study PRJEB26092, sample SAMD00036349) | human gut metagenome | host: Homo sapiens | study: EMG produced TPA metagenomics assembly of...
GCCTTATTATGTTGAAGAGTCGGTCTTTGCTACTTTTATACGCGTTACTATTACTATATGATGAAACGTATCGATGTCGTCCGCGAACAGATGGGGATCGGAACGGTCTTTGACGTCCTTCGGCCCTTGACCAATCCCGCTCATGCCGCTTATGAAATCCTCGGCGTCAGCGAAGCCCATTTAGTCGAACCCATGGCCCATGTCTTAGCCGCTCTCGGTGTCCGACACGGCATGGTCGTCTATGGCCGGGACGGCAGTGATGAGTCTCGGCGGCAGCGCCGACGACGATTTGTGAATTTACGCCGGGTTCTTTTTGAGACTTATGAAGTGCGGCCTGAAGACTTTACCCTGCCCGTAGCCGCGCGTCAGGAGTTGGAAGGCGGCGTTCCGAAAGACAATGCCTCATCACGCGGCGCATTTTTGATGGGGAAAAGAGCGGAGCCCGGACGGCCGTTCTACTCAATGCCGGTGCTGGCCTCTATATTGGCGGTCAGGCTCCTGATTTTGCCTCCGGTGTCCGCAAAGCGGCCCGAATCATCGACAGCGGCTCAGCCCGTCAGAAACTGGACGATTTCATCGTCATGAGCCACCGGTTGGGCGAAGCCGAAAAAATGGAACTCATAGCAGACAGAGACCCTGAAGATGTGGTATAATGAAGGGTAATGAAAATTTGATTATTACGTGAGGATCGCATTTCTATGAATGATAAATATTTAGGCTGGCTCCTTCATATCGGTGGGGGCTTATTAGTCATTTTAATGTTGCTATCGATTCAACTCATGGCGCCTGATTTCTACTCGACGATGTACCGTTTGACGGCCAGGGGTGATTTGGATGGCTTGGCTGACTATATTGCTTCCTTCGGATTTTATGCCGTCGGGCTCAGTATCTTCCTGATCGCCTTCGTCAATGCCATCGGCCTGCCGTCGATTCCGTTCCTGACGGTAAACGGCATCATCTTCGGCCTAATTCCGGGGATCCTCATCTCCTGGGTCGGCGAAGTCATTGGGATTGAAATCAGCTTCCGCCTGACGAGGACCTTGCTCCGCAAGCAGGCCCAGAAGGTTATTTCGCGGAGTAAGATGCTCGAGAAACTCGATTCGTACAGCTGTATCCGTACGGTCATGATGGGGCGGGCCATTCCGTACGCACCGAATGTCGTCGTTACGGCTTTCAGCGCCCTCAGCCATATCTCTTATCGTGACCACTTCATCGCCAACGTGCTGGGGAAGTTCCCTGCCGTCTTAGTCGAAGTCTGGCTCGGTCATGATTTGCTCCGCATTCAGGAACATTGGGGCCGCCTCATAGTCCTGGTTGCCATCGTCGCCTTTATTTACGTGATTATCTGGTGGCGAAAGCGCTATATCAAAAAAAAAGCGACCGTACTGCAGTAAAGAAAGCTCTTAAAAAGCGTTGTCTCTCAGAGGCAGCGCTTTTTTGATGGAAGCTGGTATTTATCCGCCGGAAGGCATAAAAAAAGAACTGCCGCCAAGCGACAGTTCTTTAACATCCGGTTGAAGCGGATTATTTTGCGAAATAACGAGCCAAGAGGCCATCGAAGACGCGGCCGTGACGAGCTTCGTCTTTTGCCATTTCATGGACCGTATCGTGGATAGCGTCGAGGTTGAGCTGTTTAGCGAGGGTAGCCAGTTCTTTTTTACCAGCGCAGGCACCCTGTTCAGCAGCAGCGCGGAGTTCGAGGTTTTTCTTCGTATCCGGCGTAACGACTTCGCCGAGGAGTTCAGCAAATTTTGCTGCGTGTTCAGCTTCTTCAAAAGCGATGCGTTTGTAGGCTTCAGAAACTTCCGGATAGCCCTGACGGTCAGCAACACGGCTCATAGCGAGGTACATGCCGACTTCGCTGCATTCGCCAGTAAAGTTGAGGTGGAGGCCTTCGATAATGCGTTCGTCAACGCCTTCAGCGACACCTACGCGATGTTCGTCAGCATATTCTTTTACGCCGGCAACGAGTTCTGTGAATTTCGATTTCGGAGCGCCGCACTGAGGACACTTTTCCGGAGCTTCCGTACCTTCATAAACATAACCGCAGATGCTGCATACAAATTTTTTCATCATTCATTCCTCCTGATTGATTCGTTTTTTATTTCTGTAATCGTAACAAATAGAACGTATTTGTTACGGAATTATTATAGCAAAGGGATAGGGCAAAATCAAGGATAATTTGTAAATAATTTTAATTGAATAAGTATTATTGATAAGTATTATTGATTAAATAATGAAAGCCGAAAGACGAGAAAAAGCCTTTTATTGCATTTTATACATCAGTCTTATATAATAAGGATAGTATCCATAAAACAGAGAACGATGCCGTTCGTAGATAGATGTAAATTTTGACGTGGAGGTACGCCTATGTGGAATAAAAAGGTTTCTTGCCTGCTCGCAGTGTTGGCCCTGTGTGGTACGATGGCTGCCGGTGCAGCAGATTACACGGTTTTGGAAAAGGCCGATAAAGTAGAAACGACGATTTACGGGACGACCCAGACGGGGTCCTTGAATGACCGGATTGCGTCGGTCGATAAACTGCTCAACGGCAAGTCGACCGTTTCCGGTAGTTTACAGGATAAAGCCAATTCGTTATATAAAGATGTATATGGCAACTCCGGGTCAGACCTGTCCTTGCTCACGCTGTCAACCTCCTGCAGTGGCAGTATTCCGGCCAGATTACGACAGAACCGATTTTAGTTCGTGTCGAATCGATGGAACAGGATATCGACGGCAAGACCATGGCCGGTTCCTTGGAAGGGCGAGTCATGGCCCTCCGTCGAGCACTCTTGGGCAATACCAAATATATTTCTCAGCGTGTCATCATTCCGGCCAATACCCTGGTTACCATGACCAACCTCGACGAACTGAATTCCAAGACGATTCAAGAAGGCGATGTCGTACGCTTTACTGTTGCTGATGACGTCCTTGTCGGCGATGTCATTGCCATTCCCCGCGGCATGGAAGTAAACGGGACGGTTACCAAGGCCCGTAAATCAGGCCGCTTTGGCAAAGACGGAAAGATCGAAATCATGTACGATAACGTTCGCGCAGCGGACGGTTCGCCAGTGGCCTTATGGTCGGTGATAAGACCAAGGATCAGTATAAACGGACGGCCGGTGCTGTCGGCGCTTCGGCTGCCGGTGCCGTCATCTTAGGTCCAGTCGCTTAGTCGGCGGTCTCTTTGTTCATGGTAACGAAGTCGATATTCCGGCAGGAACGACGATGTATGCCGAAACGAAGGCCAATACAGAAGTCGTCGGCTTTAAGGAAAACGGCGTCATGGACGACATGGAAACGGCCGATATGGCGGCTAGCGGTGTAACCGTTCCGTCGTTCAATCCTGTCAGTGACAGCGATGTCGACGACAGTGCCGCTGACGAACATGACAGTGACAGCAGCGGCGGCGATTTGCAGGCCGGCCTCAAGGCCGGGACGGTAACGCCTGTCGATTTAGAAAATACCAACCACGATGATGAAGCCGAAACAGTCGTCAAGATTCAATCGAATACAGCAGGTGACGCGAATGAATAAAACATGGACAGCGGCGATGGTCGCTGCCTTGCTGCCGCTGACCCTTTCAATCAGGCAGCCGGTACGGATCAACTTTATACCGATAATACCATGGCCGTTCCGGTAACGGAAAAGACGGTTATTCCCGTTGATTTGGATAAGGCCTCGACGGCGCAGGATGTGGTCCTGCCCCAGCAGCCGGTCCATATGACGGCCGATAACCTCTTGGTCCGCAACTCCGATGGGTATGTGAAGAGCCGGGGGAACGTCGATATTCAGCAGGGGATGGAAGAAGTCCATGCCAACTACGTCGAAGGCAATACCAATACCGGTATCTATCATACGACAGGTCCCGTCGTCTATGTAAACGAGACCAATGCCTTGACGGGGAAAGATATTACCTATAACAGTAAGACCAGCAGCATGAGTATGGATAATATCGAAGGCTTTATCGGTCCCATGACGTATATTCGCGGGACCGATGCCGAATGTATGACAACATCGGCTATGTAAAGCACGGCCTCATTACGACGCTCATGCCGTCGCGAAGACGCCGGACTATTACATTACCGGTGACGATATCCGCATTTATCCCGGCGAAAAGTTTACCTCTGAAAATACGGCCCTGTGGTTTAAGCACATCCGCCTGTTTACCTATGGCCACTACGAAGGCCGCCTCGATAATCGAAAGAATTCGCGGCCCTATCTCTTTACCCTGCTGCCCCGTCCGACCTATAACAGTGACGATGGCTTCGGTGTTAGAGGCTATGCCGACATACCCCTCAATGAGTCCGGTGATCTGAGCTTCCACGGAAGTTATGCCTTAAACAGCAAGAATGGCTTCAAACCGGCCGCCCGAATCCAGAAGGACACGGGATTTGGTACCTTCCGCTTTGGCTACAGCCAGGAAGAAAGTACCGATAATGATGATAATATCTGGCTACGAAGTGGCCGGAACTCGAGTATTTTGCGCCTCGTCTCAATTTGGGGACGACGGGAATTTACATCGATTCCCGGGCCAGCTGGGGCCGCTGGGCTGAAGACGGCGTCAAGACCGGCACCCATAAAGGCTTCCGGACGGAAATCACGCACGTGCCCATTCCCTTGTGGACTAAGGCTAACCTGCGCTTCTTTGCCGGCTACCGCAAGGACTTGTATTCGACGAAGGATGCCCAGCGCCGCGATCCTTATTCGGGGGTTATCCTCAATCAAGGCATCAACGATCACCTGTGGACCAGTTTTTGGTATAAGAAGCATAACGTCAGCGGCTACACGCCGTATCGCTTCGATACCCTGGACAAACCTCGTCAGAAAGGCTTCTCTGTCGGCTATGTCCTGACCCCACGGGATACGGTCATCTTCTCTTTGGCGCAGAATCTCGATAATAACGACATTGCCACCCGAAATTATACCTGGGTTCGCGATCTCCACTCTTTTATCGCTATCATTACCTACAAGCAGGTCGAAAAGCAGTGGGAAGTTAAGGTACAGGCCAAGGACTTTGACTTATAGCCTGGTGAAGTAAAAAGCTATAGAGGGGGACTGTCCGATGAAGGCAGTCCCTTTATTTGTTAGTTTTACGGTAATTTTACAGCCGATTTTCTCGCGATTAGGTTATAATAAATATAAAATAGCCTTATAGTTTTTATGAAAGGAATGTGCTCCTATGCCTTTGATTTACTGTGTGGAAGATGATGAAAATATCCGTGAACTCGTCGGTTATGCCCTGCGCAGTCAGGATTTCGAAGTAGAAACCTTTGCCGACAGCGAGAATTTTGGCCGGCTCTCGAAAATAGGATGCCTGCGCTCTTGCTGCTGGACATCATGATGCCCGGCGAAAGCGGCAATGACATCCTCGATAAACTGCATAAATCACCGCAGTATAAGTCCCTGCCAGTTATCATGCTGACGGCGAAGACCAGTGAATACGATATCGTCAAAGGCCTCGACGGAGGTGCCGATGACTACGTCTGCAACCCTTCGGGATCGTCGAGCTCATTTCCCGTATCCGTGCCGTCCTGCGCCGGTCGACGCGGCAGAGCACGGAAACCAACGTCTATACCTATGGCCTGGTTACCCTGGATCAGGAAAAACATACCGTTTCCGTCGACGGCAAGCCCTGTCATCTGACGGTCAAGGAGTTTGAACTCCTTCGCTACCTTTTGGTCAATACGGATATCGTCCTCAAACGAGAACAGATCATGGAAGCCGTTTGGGGCTTCACTTATGAAGGTGAAAGCCGGACCATCGACATGCATATCAAGAGCCTGCGACAGAAGCTCGGTGACGGCGGCAAGATCATCCATACCGTCCGCGGCGTAGGCTATGTCATCGGAGGCGGCCTATGAAGCGTAAGGTCTACGCTAGCCTGCTGGTTATGGGGCTGGCCTGCATGGCCGTCACGCTGCTCATATCGACTTGGTTTTTTGGAACTCAACACAACGACAGATTCAGCAAGAATTGGAAATGACGATGAACGTCGTCGAAACGACGATTGAAGAAGGCAATGATACGACGCTGTACCTGCAAAAGATGGGCTTTCACAATAATGACGGCCTGCGCATTACCTGGATCAGTACCTACGGCGTCGTCCTCTTTGAATCAGATTATGATAAGGGCGTCATGGAAAATCATTAGAACGTCCTGAAGTAAGAGCGGCTATGGCCACCGGGGAAGGCATGGCCGTCCGCGATTCACAGACCGTTTCCAAGGCCTTGTACTACTATGCCAAGCGATTGCCTGACGGAACCATTTTGCGGGTCAGTCTCGAGCGGGATACCTTTTATGCCCACTTCTTGAATCTCCTTCCCTGGACATTGCTTCTCCTGGGCTTGTCGGCCCTGGCCTGTGTCAAAGCGTCGCGCATTCTGACGGCCAGCCTGCTCAGCCCTTTGCGCCAGACGGCCCTCTTTATCCGCCAAATCAACGATGTCAACGTCAAGATGACCGAACCGCCGCACGTCGATCATGAGCTGCAGCCACTAGTCGATAAGATCTTTTTCCAAAGTCAGACCATTACCGACAACCTGCGAAGTCTGGAGCAGCAGCGAAATATGATGCGCCTTATCATGGAAAACCTTCAAGAAGGCGTCATCCTGACCGACAAATCCTACGGCATTGCCGGTCTCAACCTAAGGGCAGCTCACTTTTTAGGGGCCGACAATACCCAGGCCGTACTGCAGCGAAATTTAAAGGAACTCATGCCTGACGCGCCGTGGAATCATTTACAGCACTTAGAAGGCGTCTGCGAAGAAAAGCTGACTCGCGCTGACCGCCGGTATCTGTTGACGATACAGCCGGTCTATAAGGACGATGATTTTTATGGGATGCTGTTTATCGTCGACGATGTGACTGAACAGGAACGGCGGGAACAGCTGCGCCGGGAATTTACGTCCAACGTATCCCACGAATTAAAGACGCCCCTTACGTCGATCAGCGGCTTTGCCGAAGTTTTGTCGACGGGGATTTGCAACAATAAAGACGATATCATCCATTTTGGGACACTCATTCGCAAAGAAGCCCTGCGCCTTTTGCAGATGATTGAAGAAATCATGCACCTGGCCCGCATCGAAGACGGCAAGCGCCAGATTAAGATGGAAGACGTAGACCTTCGCGAACTCATTCAGGAAATCGTCGAGTTTATGGAACCGGTCTTGATGGAAAAGAAGGTAACCATCCACTGTACGCTGGATGATACGACGATCCTCGGCGACCGCGGCTTGTGTCGGGAACTCATTATGAACCTCCTCGACAATGCCGTGAAGTACAACCGCCCGGCGGTCACGTCTATGTTACCGTTCGTCATGAAGGTCATCGTGTCGTTCTCGTCGTCCGCGACACGGGGATCGGTATTCCCGAAGATAAACAGAAGCGCGTTTTCGAACGATTCTATCGCGCCGACTCCAGCCGCTCCCAAAAAATCAAGGGAACCGGTTTGGGGCTTGCGATCGTTAAACACATTGTGGAACAGCATCACGCACGATTGCCCTTACCAGTAAAGAGAATGAAGGAACAGAAATCACCATTACCTTCCAGGCCTGATCAGGCCTGGCGGGTTGTGGTGATTTTTTTTACAATATTTTATCAATACATACATCCAAACCTTACATCCTGTTGATAGGATAAGACTGTATTCAGAATCAGGAACATCTTTCAGATTCTTTTATTTAAAGGAGAGGATTTCGTTATGAAGTTGAAAAAATTAGTTCTCATCGCTTTGGCAGCCACTATGGCTATTGGCGTTGCTGGTTGTGGAAGTCAGCAGCAGAGTAGTGATTCGTCCAAACAAGCGAACGTTTCCGGAAGTATTACTGGCTCTGGTTCTTCGGCCTTGCTGCCCTTAGTGAAAGACGCAGCTGAAAAATTCAAGGCAACGAACAAGGACGTCACCATTACCCTCAATGCCGGCGGTTCCGGTACGGGTCTGAAACAGGTTTCTGATGGTTCTGTTGATATGGCAACTCTGACGTACCGGCCGAAACGAAACTCGATAAAGAAAAAGCCGACAAATTGGAAGACCACAAAGTCGCTGTTATGACCGTTGCTACGATCATCAACAAAGACGTAGGCGTTAAAAACTTGACGCGTCAGCAGCTGCAGGATATCTTCACGGCTAAAGTTACGAACTGGAAAGATGTAGGCGGTCAGGATATGCCAATCGTCTTGGTAACGCGTCCGAAGACCTCTGGTACTCGCGCACTGTTCCAGAAATATGCTATCAACGGTGCTGAAGAAGCCGACAACAAATCCCTTGAAACGGATAACTCCGGCATTCTTATTCAGAGCGTTTCCCAGAACCCGGGTGCTATCGGCTATGTCGCATTGCCGTACTTGCTGAACAATGATTCCGTCGGCGTCGTTTCCATCGATGGCGTAGAACCTACCTTGGAAAACACCTACAACGGTAAATACAGCGTATGGGGCTACGAACACATCTACACGAGCAAAGATCCGAAACCGGCTGTTAAAGCCTTCATCAATACATCACAGGTGCCGAATACGGCAAACGTATCGAAGAACTTGGCTACGGCGTAAGCTCGAAGATGCAGACGAAAGAAGTTCATTAATCTATTGGAGGAACGGGTATGAATGCAATCGAAACGGTGGTCCAAAGAGCCCATCGTAACGAGAAAGCAGCCAAAACGTTCATCACCATTTGCGGCATCGGTATGGCACTGGTGCCGCTTCTCATTGGCGCTTTTCTCTTTGTTAAAGGTACAGATACGTTTTTCACTTTCGGCCACAGCGTAACGGAATTTCTCTTTTCCGGTCAATGGAAACCGAGCGATACGGCCGAAGGCGGCGGTCAAGTTGGGGCTGCTATGTTCTTGGCAGGTTCACTGGTTACGTGTCTGCTGGCACTAGTTATTTCCTTGCCCTTCAGCCTGGCCTCGTCAATTTATATGACTGAAATCGCGACGCCTAAGCGGCGCCGCCTGATTCAGCCGGCTATCGAATTATTTACGGGCATTCCTTCTGTTGTTTATGGCTTTGTCGGCATGACCGTCCTCATTCCGGCACTGCGCCATATCTTCCCGATGCCCTTTGGCTTTTCCGTCTTAGCTGCCGGTATCGTCTTGGCCGTCATGATTTTCCCGACGATTACGACGATGGCAGCCGATGCCATGGCAGCTGTTCCCAAATCGTGGCGCGAAGCTTCTTACGGCCTCGGTGCAACGCGTTGGGAAACGATTGCTCACGTCGTCCTGCCTGCTGCTAAGAGCGGTATTTTCACCGGTATCATCCTGGGCCTGGCCCGTGCCTTGGGCGAAGCCTGGCCGTTGCTATGGTTATCGGTCAGATGAAAGTCTTCCCGACATCCTTGTTCCTGCCGGCTAGTACCCTTACGACGGCAATTTCAGCGGATATGGGGGGCGCCATGGAAGGCGGCGAATACAATGCCGCTCTGTGGACGATGGCGTTGGTCTTGTTCCTGCTGTCGTTCCTGTTCATTTTCATTATCCACCAGATCAATGCCGCTTCCGAATTAAAAGGAGGACGGAGTTAATATGACCAGTATTGAAACCAAAAAAAGTAAAGATAAAATGATGACCGCCGTTTTTACGTGCGGCGCGGCCTTTGCTGTCGTATTGCTGATTGCCTTCGTTCTTTACGTCGTCGTCAGCGGTGTAAGCGGCATGACACCGCAACTCTTATCCTTTACCGGTGCCGGCTTAGGAAACATGTTCTTTAATACGATTTATTTAGTCGTATTAGCCTTGGTCGCCAGTGCGATCATCGGGATCCCGGCCGGTATCTTCCTCGCTGAATATGCGAAAAAAGGCCGCATCACCCATTGGGTCCGCATGGCCGTTGAAACCTTGGCATCCCTGCCATCTATCGTCGTCGGTTTGTTTGGCTACTTGGTCTTCATCGTCATGACCGGTTCCCAGTGGAACCTCATGGCCGGTGCTTTGGCCGTATCCATCCTGACATTGCCCCTGGTTACGTCGGTTACGGAAGATGCCCTGCGCAACTTACCGTCGAGCTACCGCAACGGCAGCTTGGGCCTCGGCGCTTCTCACTGGCAGACTATCTGGCATGTCCTCTTGCCGGCTTGCTTCCCGCGCATCATGACTGGCCTCATCATGGCTGCCGGCCGTGGTTTTGGTGAAGCTGCTGCTTTGATGTTTACGGCAGGTATGTCGACGGATATCGACTGGACCAACTGGGACATTACGACCAAATCGAGTCCCCTTAACCCTTTCCGTCCCGGCGAAACTTTAGCCTGCACATCTGGCTCTTCGTACGGAAGCCTTCATGCCGATGCAGCCCAGCAGGCTGCTGCATCGTCGGCAATCCTGATGATCATGGTATTGGTCTTCAGCCTGGTTGCACGCTATTTAAGCTATCGAATCGATAAGAAAATGGGAGGAAACAACTAATGTCTGAAATTACTACGACCCTTACGGGTTTTTCGGCAGCCACGATCGAAAAGAAACGGGCTGTTGATGCGGTACAGGAAGGTGCACAGAGCACGACCGGTACGGCGGAATATACCTTTGATGTCAGCAACATGGATCTCTTTTACGATGAATACCAGGCGCTCAAAGACATCAACATGAAAATTCGTAAAAATGAAATTACGGCCCTCATCGGCCCTTCGGGCTGCGGGAAGTCGACCTTCCTCAAGACCTTGAACCGCATGAACGACTGGGTCGAAGGCTGCCGTGTCACCGGCGACATCCGCTTTGAAGGTCAGGATATCTTCAAGGAAGTCCGACCCCTTGGCACTGCGCTACCGCGTCGGCATGGTTTTCCAGCAGCCGACTCCGTTCCCGAAGAGCGTTTATGAAAACATTGCCTACGGTCCCCGCGTCCAGGCATCAACGATAAGAAGAAACTCGATGAAATCGTTGAAAGAAGCCTGCGTCAGGCTGCCTGCTGGGACGAAATGAAGGACCGCCTCAATAAGAGCGCCCTCGGCCTGTCCGGCGGTCAGCAGCAGCGTCTGTGCATTGCCCGTACCCTGGCAGCCGATCCGTCGGTCATCCTCATGGACGAACCGACTTCGGCCTTGGACCCGATCTCGACGCAGAAAATCGAAGATTTAGCCTTGGAATTAAAAGAAAAATATACCATTGTCATCGTTACCCACAGCATGCAGCAAGCCCGTCGTATTTCTGACAGAACGGCATTCTTCCTCTTAGGGGAACTTATTGAGTACGATAATACACTGGATATGTTCACCAATCCGTCGAATCCCAAGACAGAAGAATATATTACCGGCCGTTTCGGCTAAGAGGAGGCAAGGGACTTATGCTGGAAATTTATGAAAAAGAACTGGCTGAGCTGAAGCAGGATATGATCGGCTTGGGCATGAAAGTAGAACAGGCCGTAGAAAGCACGTGGAAGGCCTTGGAACGGAAAGACGTCGAATTGGCTCAGCGCATCTTTGACGGCGACGATGCCATCGATGAACTGGTCAAATCGTGCATGAAGAAAGACTTGACGATTAGTTTGATGCAAGGTCCCGTGGCGGCTGATTATCGGAGCTTGATGGCAACGCTGAAAATCCTCTCCGACTTAGAACGCATTGCCGATCACTGCGCTGATATCAGCCACTACGTTATCCACTTGAAACAGACCAACCACGACGTTCCCTTGCCGGTAGGCGTAAAGGAAATGTACGGTGTCATGTCTTCCATGGTCAGTGACGTCATCGACTTCTACAAAGAACGCGGCACGTCATCTCAGGCAGAATTCATGCGGGATAAAGACGATATCGTCGACCAGGCTTTCAACAACCTGATGATCGATCTGTCTGCCGAAATGACTAAACACCCGGAAAATTCCAAAGACTACATCGACTTGGTCTTGGTTATTAAGTACATCGAACGAATGGCTGACCATGCAAACAACATTGCTGAATGGCTCATCTATCGCGATACTAACGAAATTCGAATCTAAGATACGGATTTTACGAAGCACAAAGCCCCATAAGTTATGCCTGGCGTAACTTGTGGGGCTTTGTTTCTGTCAAAAATAGGGTGCCTTTGGAAGGTCGAAGGCAGGGGTAAGCGGATGAGAACCCGTTTTGCAGGTAATGACGGGAAAGGGGCAGCGAATCAATAATGGCCTGCCGCTGCGCCTTATAGGGGATGTTCATGGAGTCGTTTCGGCTGCCGCTTCGCTAAGGGCATTCTTACTGGTAAAAAGAGCTTTCTGGAATCCTTGGTACGCTCCTGTAGAGCTCGCCAAGCCCTTGGGTATGGTAAGCCCTGGTCGTGAAGTCCTGCGGGAAATGAACGCGAAAAAAACGCAGTCCCGACGAGGACTGCGTTTGAACCTATCCGTATCAATATTCCGGAGGCATAGTTCTTTGGGTATGCGGCATGGAAAGGGCATCGCAGGATACTGGTGGAATTTAACTGGCGATGAGGTAAAGCCGCGGCCGACGACTTCAGAAGCGTCGCTGATGATCATGAAGGCTTGAGGATCGAGCTTGTTGACGATTTCCTTGACTTTGGCCACTTCCGTCAGTTTGATGACGGCATAAATGACTCGTTTATCCTGCATGGTGTAAGCCCTTGGCCGTGGATATAAGTGGCGCCGTGGCCGATATAGCGCATAAGAACCTGGGCGATGGGCGTCGAGCGGTTGGAAATGATGAGGACGCTCTTTCGCTGCTTGAGGCCGAGGACGACTTATTGGTAATAAAGGCGGCGATATAGATGGCGACGAAGGTCAACACGGCTCTTTCTAGGGAGAACATGTAAGCCGCTGCTGACAGGATGACCAGGTTGAGGATCATCGTAACCGTACCCATTTCCAGGGAGTAGTATTTTTTGACGATGGCGCCGATGACATCAAGGCCGCCGCTGTTGCCGTTGTATTTGTAGATGATGCCGAAGCCGATGCCCGACAGGATGCCGCCGGTAATGGAGGAGAGCATGGATCATCCATGATCTGCCACGTCGATAAGAAGGACGTGCGTCGGCCAGGACCGAGAGCATGATCGTACCGACGATGCTGAGGAGGGTGTAACGGCGTCCCATGAATTTGTAGCAGGCGATCATGATCGGGATGTTGAGGATGAAGATGCCGGTCCCGACGGGAAGGCCTGTTGCAAAATAAATCATGATGGCTGCGCCGCTGATGCCGCTGCTCAATAAATGGAAGGGGATGAAGAAGGCGTTCATCCCGATGACGACGACCAGGCTGCCGACGAAGGAGGCAATGTAAGGAACCGCTAATTCCCAAAGGGTCTGGCTGGTAATAAGTTTTGTGCCGGTAATAAGTTTTTCATAATTTTTCCCCCAGTTTGAATGAACAATTGTAAAGCAAAGGAAAAAACGGTATAATCATGATAGCATAATGAAGATTCTGTGCATTCGTACAGGATGCTATGAAGGCAGTAAATTCCTGCTTTTGTCTCATTATAACATAGGGAAATTTTTAATCAATAAGGCAGTGCACATTTTATACACGGAGTGACAGTATGACTGAAATAACAGAAATTGGCTATGGAAAATTAACTTGGCGTTGGCGATTACAGCTGTCGAGAGGATGGTTATCACAATATCGATACGA
>ENA-OQIW01000172-OQIW01000172.1-human-gut-metagenome-genome-assembly--contig:-NODE-172-length-13472-cov-1.222405_pt1 | contig 13472 bp, 16 predicted proteins | sample MGYA00242586_ERZ504751 | MGnify/ENA primary metagenome ERZ504751 (study PRJEB26092, sample SAMD00036349) | human gut metagenome | host: Homo sapiens | study: EMG produced TPA metagenomics assembly of...
GCTGTTCAGAACGCCTTGAAACTGGTCCCTGCCGAAAAGATCGTCCTCGGCATGCCCCTCTACATGCGGCTGTGGTATGAATCGAAAGACGGCCGCGACCTGCCGCAGAACATCGCCGACTCCGGCCGTCGTCGGAGCGACGCCGGTAAAAGGGGCCAAGGCCGAATCCGACACCGTCCAGGACAAGGCGAAGACGAGCGAGCCGATGCTGGTTGAAGTTGAAACGGCTGCCGAAGAAGCGGCCCGTCAGGCAGCAGAAAACAAGGACGGCGTCATCGTTCCCATCGACTTTGACGGCGATTCGTATAAACGGGCTGCCGTAACGCCGGTGAAGAAAATGGTCAAACCGGAACCGGATCAGCCTGCCGTCACTGGCGGCAAGGCCAAGCTCTTCGTTCGGACCCTCACCATGGCCGACAGTGAAGCCGTTCTCAAGGCTTATAAGACTACGTCGTCTGGAACAAGGACCTGGGGCTCTACTACTTGGAACTGCCCATGAAGACGGGTACCGTTAAAATTTGGATAGAAGATGAAAAATCCTTAAAAGCTAAGGCTGAACTCATCCAAACTTATGGATTGAAGGGTGCGGCCTTCTGGCGAAAAGGATTTGAACCGGCCCATTTTTGGCAGGGATTTGCAAAACATGAATTGACTTGACGCCATGAGGCCACTATAATAATATTCAAGACGCTGTAAGACAGGCTGTCTTTATTTTGACTGGGGCAGGATAGGAGGCTCTTATATTGGAAAAGTACATTCCACAGGAAATCGAAAAGAAATGGCAGCACGTTTGGGAAGAACACCACTGTGACTGCTGCAGTGAAGACAGCGGCAAACCGCCGTATTACGTATTAGAAATGTTCCCGTATCCTCGGGAAATCTTCATATGGCCACGTCCGCAACTACACCATCGGCGACGTCATCGCCCGCTACCGCCGCATGAACGGCTACAACGTTCTCCATCCTATGGGTTACGAATGCCTTCGGCATGCCTGGCTGAAAACGCAGCCATTAAGCACAACATTCCGCCGGCAGAATGGACGTACAGCAATATTGAAAACATGACCCGCCAGCAGAAATCCCTGGGCCTGTCCTATGACTGGGACCGCGAAGTGGCGACGTGCCACGAAAAGTACTATAAGTGGACCCAGTGGATCTTTGAGCTGTTCTATAAACGCGGCCTGGCTTACCGCAAAGAAGCCAAGGTCAACTGGTGCGACACGTGCAACACCGTTTTGGCCAACGAACAGGTCATTGACGGCAATTGCTGGCGCTGCGACAATCCGGTCGTCAAAAAGGACCTCAAACAGTGGTTCTTCAAGATCACCGACTATGCCGACCGCCTCTTGGAAGACCTCGAAGAACTGCCGGGCTGGCCGGAACGGGTCAAGACCATGCAGAAGAACTGGATCGGCCGCAGCGAAGGGGCTGAATTCTCCTTCGACATCCCGGAAATCGGCAAAAAGGTGCCATGTTCTCGACTCGTGTCGACATCGATTTTCGGCGTCACCTACATCGTCTTGGCACCGGAACACGAATACGTCGCCAGCCTCATCAAGGGCAAGGCCAACGAAGCCGAACTCCAGGCCTTCATTACCCGCATGAAGAACATGAGCGACATCGACCGCACGGCAACGGATGCCAAGAAAGAAGGCATGTTCACCGGTGCCTATGCCATAAACCCGGTCAATAACGAAAAGGTCCCCATTTGGATTGCCAACTACGTCCTGGCCGACTATGGGACCGGTGCTGTCATGGGCGTACCGGCTCACGACCAGCGCGACTGGGAATTTGCCAAAGAATTTGACCTGCCCCTGCGTCTCGTCGTCCAGAATAAAGAACAGAACCTCGATCTTGCGACCATGGAAGAGGCCTACCACGAACCGGGGACCCTGGTCAACTCCGGCGAATTCAACGGCCTGACTGACGAAGAAGGCCGGAAAGCCATCACCAAATGGCTGGCCGACAAGGGCCTTGGCAAGAAGACCGTCAACTATAAGCTCCGCGACTGGCTCATCTCCCGTCAGCGCTATTGGGGCGCTCCCATTCCGATTATCTACTGCCCGACCTGTGGCGAACAGCTCGTCCCTGAAGACCAGCTGCCGGTAAAATTACCGGAAGACGTCAAATTCACGGCCGGTGCCGTATCGCCTTTGGCGACGAGCGAAAGCTTCGTCAACTGCACCTGCCGAAATGCGGCGGCCGGCCAAACGGGAAACGGACACGATGGATACCTTTATCTGCTCGTCGTGGTACTTCCTGCGCTATACCGACGCCGCAACGATGAACAGGCCTGGGATCCAAGAAGGCCAATCACTGGATGAACGTCGACCAGTACATCGGCGGTATCGAACACGCCATCCTTCACCTCATGTACTCCCGCTTCTTCATGAAGGTCTTCCATGACGCCGGCCTCGTTGAAAAGAAAGAACCCTTTGAACGCCTCCTGACTCAGGGAATGGTACTCCTCGACGGCAGCAAGATGAGTAAATCCAAGGGCAACATCGTATCTCCGGAAGACATCATCGCCAAATACGGTGCCGATACGGCCCGCTTATTCATCCTCTTTGCCGCACCGCCCGAACGCGATCTGGCTGGTCCGACCAGGCGTCGAAGGCTCGTATCGCTTCTTGAACCGCGTATGGCGCATCGTCCACCAGTTCCAGGAAATGGAAAAGATCGGCGCCTCCGACAAGAAGTATACCGAAGGGGAAAAAGAACTGCGCTTTGAAGAATTCAAGGCCATTGCTAAGGTTACGGAAGACGTCCTCGGCAAAGACGGTGACTACGGCCTCAATACGGCCGTCAGCTCGATCATGGAATACGTCAACGCCATGCACGCCTATGCCGGCGCTAACACGACGATCCATGAAGACGTGGCCTTGGAAGTCAATAAGAACCTGCTCAAGATCCTGGCTCCCTTTACGCCGCATATTACGGAAGAGCTGTGGCAGATCTGCGGCTTTGAAGGCAGCGTCCACCAGGAAGCCTGGCCGGAAGTCGACAAGACGGCCCTCGTCGTCGATGAAATCGAACTGCCGATCCAGGTCAACGGCCAAGGTCCGCGACCGCCTGACCGTCGCCGTCGACGCCGACAAAGACGCTCTCGAAGCACAGTCCTGGCTCTGCCGCATATCAAAGAATTCATCGGCGATAAGAAGGTCGTCAAATTTATCGTCGTACCCAAGAAAATCATCAATATCGTCGTCAAATAAGGCGATGTGAATATATTCGACAAAGGAGGGGACTGTCTATTCGGCAGTCTCCTTTTCTTTAGATTGTTCTTATTGTAACGTAATGTATGCTGAAAGGAGATTGACATGAAGCCTTTTACGCCTTGGCCCGAACGCATTGTCCGTCAAAACACCTGCCTCAATACCGTTCCCTGCGCCGTCTTGGTGCCGGTCATTCACAAAGATGGGGAAGAACATCTGGTCTTTGAAGTCCGCAGCAGTAAACTCGACTGGCAGCCCGGCGAAATCTGCTTTCCCGGCGGCCGCATCGACAAGACCGACGCCAGCCCCTTGGCGGCAGCCCTGCGGGAAACGAGGGAAGAACTGGGTGTCAGTGCCGACCACATCCACCTCTGGGGGCCTTTGGACTACCTGGAATCGCCTGTCGGCGTGACTGTCTGGCCCTTTGCCGCCTATATGGACACGACGGACTTTACCTTGAGCGCTGGTGAAGTCGATCACACCTTTACGGTGCCCTTGAAATGGTTCGACGACCATGAGCCGGAAATCGGCCGCATCGAGCTGGCTACCAGGCCGGCACCGGATTTCCCTAAAGACCTGGATATGCCCATGCGAGGGGAGTGGCGGCCGCGCCGTACCTATAATATAAAGATTTATACATACGGCAATTATAAAATTTGGGGAATTACGGCACATATCCTTGACAACTTCCGGGGTATCCGTGCTATAATACAACCGTAAGCTTTCCTAAGTATTTGTAACCAGTATAGTTAGGTATAGGAATTAAAGCCTACCGTAAAAATAAGACGTACCGTGTCAAGGCTATTTTCTCCTTTTTGCCTTATTAGTACAAAAAAGTCTTGTTTAATACGATAAGATGAGAAAATGGAATGGTTATATTGTGATTTATAGCACTTTTGCTATTGATTTAACTTGTGAAAAGTTGTACAATGCACTTGTAAGCACTGAGACCGTGTGAATATATATCCAAGCTGTTTTTTTGTATTAACCGGACAATGTATTGTCTCAGATTTCAGGTTTTTATCTCAAGGCTTTACTGTAAATTAACTATACACTAAGGAGAGTGGACACATCATGGATTTTAACTTAACAGAAGTACAACAGGATTTCATGAACCTCGCTAGAGATTTCGGTGAAAAGAGATTGGCTCCGACCATCATGGAACGCGATCATCAGGCATTTATGATGATGCACTTATCGCTGAATTGCTCAGCTTGGGCATCACGGGCGCTTACTTTGAAGAAAAGTACGGCGGTGCTGGCGATGACGGCGGCGACGTTTTGAGCTACATCCTGGCTGTTGAAGAATTGGCTAAATATGATGCTGGCGTTTCCATCACCTTGTCGGCAACGGTTTCCCTCTGTGCAAACCCGATTTGGCAGTTCGGTACGGAAGAACAGAAAGAAAAATTCTTGGTTCCCTTGGTTGAAGGCACGAAACTCGGCGCTTTCGGCTTAACCGAACCGAATGCCGGCACGGACGCTTCCGGCCAGCAGACTGTTGCTGTTAAAAACGACGACGGCACGTACACCCTGAACGGCTCCAAGATTTTCATCACCAACGGCGGCCATGCTGATATCTACATCGTCTTCGCTATGACCGATAAGAGCAAAGGCAACCACGGCATCACGGCCTTCATCCTCGAAGACGGCATGCCTGGCTTCACTTATGGTAAAAAAGAAGACAAGATGGGCATCCATACTTCCGTTACGATGGAACTCGTATTCCAGGACGTCAAAGTTCCGGCTGAAAACATGCTCGGCGAAGAAGGCAAAGGCTTCAAGATCGCTATGATGACCCTCGACGGCGGCCGTATCGGCGTTGCCGCTCAGGCTCTCGGTATCGCAGAAGCTGCTTTGGCAGATGCTGTTGAATACTCCAAACAGCGTGTACAGTTCGGCAAACCGCTCTGCAAATTCCAGTCCGTTTCCTTCAAATTGGCTGACATGAAGATGCAGATCGAAGCTGCTCGTAACCTCGTTTACAAAGCTGCTTGCTTGAAACAGGAAGGCAAACCGTTCACGGTTGATGCTGCTATTGCAAAACGCGTTGCTTCCGACGTTGCTATGCGTGTTTCCACTGAAGCTGTCCAGATCTTCGGCGGCTATGGCTACAGCGAAGAATATCCGGCTGCTCGTCATATGCGCGATGCTAAGATCACCCAGATCTACGAAGGCACGAACGAAGTTCAGCTCATGGTTACAGCTGGTGCTCTGTTAAGATAATTGAAGTTTATGATGCAGGCTTGGCATCAGCCAAGCCTGTTGCATAAAAAAGACTTTAGGAGGCAAACGTAAATGGAAATATTGGTATGTGTCAAACAAGTTCCGGACACAGCAGAAGTTAAGATTGATCCCGTTAAAAAGACCATCATTCGTGCTGGTGTTCCTAACATTTTCAACCCTTTTGACCAGAACGCACTGGAAGGCGCTTTACAGTTGAAGGATGCTGACAAGGATAACGTAAAGGTTACGTTACTCTCCATGGGTCCTGAACAGGCTAAAGACGTTCTCCGCGAAGGCCTTGCTATGGGGGCTGACGACGCTTATCTCGTATCCGACCGTAAACTCGGTGGTTCCGATACGTTAGCTACGGGCTATGCTTTGGCACAGGCTGTTAAAAAAGTTGCTGAACTTAAAGGCATCGAAAAATTCGATATGATTCTTTGCGGCAAACAGGCTATCGACGGTGATACCGCTCAGGTTGGCCCGCAGATCGCCTGCGAACTCGGCATTCCGCAGATCACCTATGCTCGCGATATCAAAGTTGAAGGCACCAAAGTCACTGTCCAGCAGGAAAACGAAGAAGGCTACATCGTAACCGAAGCCGATTTCCCTGTCCTCATCACAGCTGTTAAAGACTTGAACGAACCGCGCTTCCCGACCATCCGCGGCACGATGAAAGCAAAACGCCGTGAAATCCCGACCTTAGACGCCGCTGCTATTGGTGTCGATGAAACGCTCATCGGTTTGAATGGTTCTCCGACAAAAGTTCGTAAGACTTTCACGCCGCCTCAGAGATCCGGCGGTCTCGTCCTCAAAGTTGAAGACGACAACGAACAGGCAGTTGTGACCAGCTCATGGAAAAACTGACTAGCCAGAAATCATTTAATTCTAAGGAGGAACAGTGAAAATGGATTTAGCAGAATGCAAAGGCATTTATGTAATTGCTGAACAGTTTGAAGGCAAATTACGTGATGTATCTTTTGAATTGTTGGGTCAGGCCCGTATCTTGGCCGACACCATTGGCGACGAAGTTGGCGCTATTCTCATTGGTAAAGATGTAAAACCGTTGGCACAGGAACTCATTGCTCACGGTGCTCATAAAGTATACGTCTATGACGACGCAAAACTCGAACATTACACGACGACGGCTTATTCGAAGGTCATCTGCGACTTCTTCGAAGAAGAAAAACCGAACGTATTCCTCGTCGGTGCTACCAACATCGGCCGTGACCTCGGCCCGCGTGTTGCCAACACCTTGAAAACCGGCCTTACGGCTGACCTGCACGCAGCTCAGCGTTGACGACGACGGCAAGACCATCGTATGGACTCGTCCGGCTCTCGGCGGCAACATCATGGCTGAAATCATTTGTAAAGACAACCGCCCGCAGATGGGTACGGTTCGTCCGCACGTCTTCAAAAAACCGGAAGCTGACCCCAATGCAACGGGCGAAGTTATCGAAAAAGAAGTTAAATTGAGCGATGCTGACTTCTTAACTCGTTTCGTCGAACTCATTAAAATGGGCGGCGAAGGCGTTAAGATCGAAGACGCGACATCATCGTTTCCGGCGGCCGCGGCATGAATGGTGAAGAACGTTCGCTACGGGCATCCTGAAAGAATGCGCAGACGCTCTCGGTGGCGCTGTCGGTGCTTCCCGTGCGCAGTTGACGCTGGCTGGATCAGCGCTCTCCATCAGGTAGGCCAGACGGGTAAAACCGTTGCTCCGAAGATCTACATTGCCTGCGCTATCTCCGGTGCTTATTCAGCACTTGGCTGGTATGTCCGGCTCTGACTGCATCATCGCCATCAACAAAGACGAAGATGCTCCGATCTTCAAAGTTTGCGACTACGGTATCGTAGGTGACGTCTACAAAGTTCTTCCGATGCTCACAGCAGCTATCAAGAAAAAGAAAGGCATACGCATAAGTTACCTGATTGTGCATGATAAAAGCACTGTCTCCTTCGAGACAGTGCTTTTTTTTTGAAAGACATCTTCTCCGTGGAAAGATGATTTCTCTGACTTGACAAGGGGAGAAACGTGCCGTATAATTTACGCATACCTTAGATATAAGAGAAAAGCTTTGAAAAGGACAAGACTTTACAGCACCTTTATTTCAGAGAGAGGTACCATGGCTGCGAGTACCTTATAAAGTCTGAAGAGTTACCGCCTTCGAGCTGAGTTTCCGAACTGAGTAGGGAGCTCCGGACGCCCCGTTACGGCGCTTGAGTACGCTGGGATTTTTCCCGGTGAACTAGGTGGAACCACGTGAGTAATGCTCTCGTCCCTTGAGGACGAGGGCTTTTTTTATTAAGGAGGATGTTTCGTATGGCAGAATTACTGTTGAAAGATGGAAGCAAAAAACAATTTTCCGATGGCATTTCTCTTGCCCAGGCCGTTAAAGAACTGAGCAACAGTCTTGCAAAGAAGGTATTGGTCGCAAGAGTAAACGGCGAAGTCACGGACCTTCGTGAAACCATCGTCGATGGCTCGACGGTCGAATTCTTTACCTTTGCCGATCAGGAAGGGAAGGATACCCTTCGCCATACTGCCTCTCACATCATGGCCCAGGCGATCCAGCACCTCTACCCGGGCGTAAAGTTTGCCATTGGCCCGTCCATTGAAAACGGCTTCTATTATGACCTCGATACCGAACACCGTTTCACGCAGGACGACTTCCCGGCTATTGAAGCTGAAATGGCTAAAATCGTAAAAGAAAACCTTCCTATTACTAAAGAAATCCTGTCCCGTGCCGATGCTTTGAAACTGTTCAAAGATGCCGGCCAGGACTATAAAGTAGAACTCATCCAGGACCTTCCGGAAGATGCCGTCATCTCCCTCTATCGCCAGGGCGACTTCTACGACCTCTGTGCCGGTCCGCACTGCGAATCGACAGGCCGCGTCAAAGCCTTTAAGATCCAGACCGTCGCCGGTGCTTACTGGCGGGGCGATGAAAAGAACAAGATGCTCCAGCGTATCTACGGGACGGCTTTTGAAAAGAAATCCGAACTCGATGACTATTTGAAGATGATGGAAGAAGCCGAAAAGCGCGACCATCGTAAATTGGGCAAACAGCTCGGCCTGTTCATGCTCAGCGAATACGGTCCGGGCTTCCCGTTCTTCCTCCCCAAGGGCATGATCGTCCGCAACCTGCTCATCGACTACTGGCGCGAAGTTCATCGCCGCTACGGCTATCAGCAGGTCATGACCCCGATGATCATGAACCGCGAACTCTGGGAAACTTCCGGTCACTGGATCATTACAAAGAAAACATGTACTTCACCAAGATCGACGATGAAGACTATGCTATCAAACCGATGAACTGCCCGGGCGGCATGTTGGTCTATGCCAACGAACCCCATTCCTATAAAGAACTGCCGCTGCGCATCGGCGAATTGGGCCTCGTTCACCGTCATGAATTGTCCGGTGCCCTCCACGGCCTGTTCCGTGTCCGCTGCTTCACTCAGGACGACGCCCACATCTTCATGATGCCCAGCCAGATCGAAGACGTCATCCAGGAAACAATCCGCCTCTTCGACGAAGTCTATGCAACCTTCGGCCTGACCTACCACGCTGAACTGTCGACTCGTCCGGAAAACTCCATGGGCGACGACGCAACTTGGGACATGACCACCAATGCCCTGCGCAAAGCCATGGAAGACTTCGGCCTCGACTACAGCATCAACGAAGGCGACGGCGCTTTCTACGGTCCGAAGATCGACTTCCACCTGAAGGACTCCATCGGCCGTACTTGGCAGTGCGGTACCATCCAGCTGGACATGCTCCTGCCGGAAAAATTCAACCTCACCTATACCGGTGAAGATGGACAGAAACACCGTCCGGTCATGATCCACCGCGTCGTTTACGGTTCGATCGAACGCTTCATCGGCATCTTGACCGAAAACTATGCCGGCGCTTTCCCGACCTGGTTGGCTCCGGTTCAGATCAAGATCCTGCCGATTTCTGAAAAACACTTGGCATACTGCCAGGACGTCGCCAAGAAGATGGAAGCCAAAGGCATCCGCGTCGAAGTCGATGAAAGCAATGAAAAACTGGGTTACAAGATCCGCAAAGCTCAGATGGAAAAAGTTCCTTACATGGCCGTCGTCGGCGATAAGGAAATGGAAAACGGCGCCTTCGGCCTGCGCGACCGCTCGAAAGGCGATTTAGGCGACAAGCCGATCGATGACGTCATCGAACACATCCTTCATGTGAGCGCAACAAGAGAAGGCTAATCTCGTTTGTCGAAAGCGTGCCCTGTGGTAAGCCCTCGAAGGACGAATATACAGTATATAAGCTGTCGAAAGACGGCGAAAAGGGGCTGTTTTTAGGACAGCCCCCTTTCTTTTTCTATAAAGGAGTTCCTATGATAATCAACTGGTATCCCGCCATATGGCCAAGGCCAAGCGCCTGATTCAGGAAAATCTCAAGATCATCGACGTCGTCATCGAACTCGTCGACGCCCGCATTCCCCTGAGCAGCACCAACCCCATGATCAAATCCCTCATCGGCGATAAGCGTCGGTCGTCGTCCTCAACAAGGCCGACCTGGCCGATCCGGCCGTCCTCGACGAATGGATTACCTACTATAAACAGCAGGGGAGAAAGGTCATGGCCCTCAATAGTAAAGGCGGCAAAGGGGTCAAACAACTGGTGTCCCTCATCCGCTCCCTGGCAGCGCCGAAGCTCGAACGCTGGAAGGCCCGGGGCCTTAAGAACCGCGCCGTGCGGACCATGATCCTCGGCATTCCTAACGTCGGAAAATCGACGCTGATCAATAAACTGGCCCATCGCAGTGCCGCCAAGACGGCCGATAAGCCCGGGGAAACGAAGGGCAAACAGTGGGTCCACATCGGCGACCAGCTCGACCTCCTCGATACGCCGGGCGTCTTGTGGCCGAAGCTCGAAAACCAGACCAGCGCCTACCGCCTGGCTGCGACGGGGGCCATTTCCGACACCGTCTTCGATATGGAAACGGTCATCGGCCAGCTCATCGAACAGCTGTCGGCCCAGTACCCGGACGAACTGAAGGGCCGCTATAAATTGGAAGAACTCAGTGAAAAGCCCTTGGAAACCATCGAAGCCATCGGCCGCAAGCGGGGCTGCATCGTCTCCGGCGGCGTCGTCGATTTGGAAAAGACGTATAAACTCATTTTGAAGGAGTTCCGCGAAGGCGTCATCGGCGCATTTCCCTCGACCGCCTTGGCGAATTTGAAGGGGATGAATGAGATGGACATTGCCAAATTAAAGGTAGCCGACCTGAAAGCGCTGTTAGCTGAAGGCAGGGACATCGAAGCACTGCTTTCGGCCATGAAGGGCGACGATCGGGTGTCGGTCCGAAAACTGGCCGACACTTATATGAAGCGGAAGGTAAAGGAAGAGCAGGAACGGGAACGGGTCCTGCACCTCTATGATCCGGAAAGTCAGTATTACCGCCAGGGCCTGTATCATGTAGCCGGCATCGACGAAGCCGGACGCGGGCCGGCAGCGGGGCCGGTCATGGTAGCTGCCGTCATCCTGCCCCCTTATTGGGACTGTCCGGGCCTCAATGACAGCAAAAAAGTACAGCCCGCCAAAAGAGACGAGCTGTACGATAAAATCATGGCCGAAGCCGTGGCCGTGTCCTGTATTGCTAAATCGGAGCAGGACATCGACCGCCTCGACATCTACCATGCGACGATGGCGGCTATGTATGAAACGGTAGAACCCTGTCCGTTCCGGCCGAAGCCGTCCTGGTCGATGCCATGCCCTTCGGACCTTACCGGTGCCGCACCGGTCCTTAGTCCATGGTGACGCCATCAGTGCCTCCATCGCTGCAGCCTCGATCATCGCCAAGGTCACGCGAGACCGGCTGATGGTCGAATACGACAAAAAATATCCCCAGTACGGCTTTGCCGTCCACAAGGGATATTTGACCAAGATGCATATGGAAGCACTTCGGGAATATGGACCCTGTCCGATACACCGGCGGTCCTTTGAACCGATCAAGAGCATGGTGTTAGGACAAGGTAATTTTTAGAATAAATCCTTTCGCCATAATAAGATAGCCGCCGTAATCGTACAAATCAGCGATGCCTGAAACGAAGAAGAAACCGTTGGCCGAGTCCTGGAAGGGGACCTGGACGTTGATGCCCCATAAGCTGAAGATGATCGTCGGAACAGCCAGCATGATCGTGATCGAGGCTAAGAATTTCATGACGATGTTCAGGTTGTTGGAAATGATCGAGGCGAAGGTATCGGACATGCTCATGAGGATGTTAGAATACATTTCAACCATTTCGATAGCCTGCTTGTTTTCGATGATGACGTCTTCAAGGAGGTCTTCGTCTTCTTCATACATCTTGATGAGATGGTGGAGGGCCGTGTTGCGGCGCAGTCGCATGAGGCGCTCCATGACGATGCCGTTGCCCTGAGGGCTGATGTGAAGTAGGTCAAGGATTTCTGTAATTCCAAGAGCATGAAAAATTCCTTGTTGCGCATGGAATGGCGCAGCGTTTCTTCGAGATCATCGGTACGGTGATTGATCTGCATTAAGTAGCGAAGGAATAAGGTAGCCGAACGATAGAGAATCTGGAATAAGAAGCGCGTCTTTTTAAAGGTATGGAACAGGATAGGTGTTCTTCGTAAAGGCGCGCATGACTTCCGTCTCCTGGATACAGAGGGTGACGATAAAGTCTGACGTGATGAAAATACCGAGGGGCAGGGTGTCATAACTGTCCGTTTCCAGGATGATGGGAATGTTGATGACGACGAAAACGTAGTTGTCTTCGATTTCGACGTGGGAACGTTCTTCCGTGTCCAAGGCGGTTTTCAAAACATCTGTGGGGATTTCCGTGACCATGGATACGAGCTGTAAATCGTCGGAATCCGGATTTACGACGTTGATCCATGAGCCTTTTTCAGCGGCTGCCAAGGATATATTTCCATCCAAGTGGCCGTTGCTGTGCTTGTAAACTTGAATCATGTACGGTACTCTCCCTTTCTGCAGTATCAGGGCCTCCAACCCCAAATTCTAATATAATCATTAATTTTCGATTCGTCAACCTTTTTAATGATTTTTTACACAATCTTTGACTGCCCCGACGGGACGGATGTGCGGCTGGCGACGGGCGGATAATTATGGTATGATAACTATACGAAAAAAGAAGGGGAGGCCTGCGTATGACCAAAGACTTCGTACTCATGGCTGATGAAGAGAGTAAAACATTATGCAGTTATTGAAAATGGAGCTGAGAGGCTTCAAATCCTTTGCCGATAAGACAACTTTGAACTTTGATAAGGGCATGACGGCCATCGTCGGGCCTAACGGCAGCGGCAAGAGCAACATTTCCGACGCCGTCCGCTGGGTCATGGGGGAACAGAATATCCGCCAACTGCGGGGCCAGCGTGCTGAAGATATCATCTTTGCCGGTACGCAAACCCGCCGGCCTCAGGGGGCGGCCGAAGTATCGCTCTATTTTGATAACAGCGACCATGCCTTGGACACGGAATTTACGGAAGTCGTCGTCACCCGGCGCCTGTTCCGCTCCGGCGACAGCGAATACTATATCAACCGCCGGTCGTGCCGCTTGAAGGATATCCATAACCTCTTGGCCGACACCGGTATCGGTCAGGATTCGATGGCCGTCATCGGCCAGAACCGTGTCGACCGCATCTTGAACAGTAAGCCCGAAGAACGGCGAGTCATCTTTGAAGAAGTGGCCGGCATCAGCCGCTTTAAGGCCGAAAAGCCGAAGGCTGCGAAAAATTGCCGAAACGGAACGCAATTTGGAACGCATCGGCGACCTGACCAGCGTTCTTGAAGAGCAGTTGGAACCCCTGCAAAAGCAGGCCGAAACGCTGCAGCAGTTTCGTGAGCTCGACGGCGAACGACTGGCCTATGAAGGGACCCTGACCCTGCAGGAACTGCGCAACAGTGAACGACTCTTGGCGAAAGTCGAAAACAGCCGCCAGTCGGCGTCGGCCGAAGAACAAGCGGCGTCGAAGGAACTGGAAGGAGCGGAACAGCGGCGAAAGGCCCTCCTGGCAGACCTGGCA
>ENA-OQIW01000173-OQIW01000173.1-human-gut-metagenome-genome-assembly--contig:-NODE-173-length-13464-cov-0.925995_pt1 | contig 13464 bp, 13 predicted proteins | sample MGYA00242586_ERZ504751 | MGnify/ENA primary metagenome ERZ504751 (study PRJEB26092, sample SAMD00036349) | human gut metagenome | host: Homo sapiens | study: EMG produced TPA metagenomics assembly of...
CAGGCAGAAAAACGAGAAAAGTCATTCCAGGGAACAGCAATGGTGCAATGCAACGTACGACCAGTGCAGATGCAACGGGGACTGAGAAAACTACGCTTCTCCGCTTCCGCAGGATGCACAGGCTTCTGAGCGACAGATGCAAAAGGAACCGTGATGATCGGACAGTAACAGGTATTGAGGAACAGCTTAATAAAGAAGGCGAGACGGCAGAAGCCGTTACCAAAACAGCTACGGAAGGCACAAAAGAGTTTTATACCATTTCAACGAAGAGTGGTAAGATTTTCTATTTGATTATTGACAATTCAAAATCTCAGGATAATGTGTATTTCCTTACAGAAGTCAGTGAGAAAGATCTGATGAACTTCACACTTTCTGATTCAGTGACACTTCCGGAAGTGGATACGGTTTATGCAGAACCAGAGAAAAAAGCAGAAGGAAGAAAAACCGGAAACGACAGAGACAGATGAGAAGATAAGGTAGAGGATGATAATTCAGATGACCTGAAGATAAAAGTCCATTTGGAACGTATCATTTTGATTGCACTGGTTGCAGTCGGAGCTGCGGCAGGAGGATATTACTTCAAAGTCTATAAACCAAAGCATGAATATGATGACGAGGATGAGATGGAAGAGGATGAAGATGAATCCGAAGATTCAGAGTCAGAAAAACGGGAAGTAGACGATGCAGATGAGCAGGAAGAAAGTGCAGAACCGGAAATCCTGAGAGATGAAGATTTTGACGATAATGTGCTGGAAGATGAAGAAGAGGAGCAGGAGTAAATGAAATTAGTGATTGCAGAAAAGCATCGGTTGCGATGGCACTGGCTTCCGTTCTTGGAGCCAGAACAAGAAAAGATGGCTACGTGGAGGGAAACGGTTATATCGTTTCCTGGTGCGTAGGACATCTGGTGGGATTATGCGATGCATCGGAATACGATGAAAAATATAAAAAATGGAGATATGAGGATCTGCCGATTGTGCCGGAATGCTGGAGACACAAGGTTTTGGATGGAACAAAGAAGCAATACGGAATCTTGAAAAAACTGATGAGAGATTCCAATGTAGATGAAGTGATCTGTGCTACTGATGCAGGACGTGAAGGAGAGTTAATCTTTCGCCTGGTGTATGAGCAGGCAGGATGCAAAAAGCCGATGAAGCGGCTCTGGATTTCTTCCATGGAAGAACAGGCAATTAAAGATGGATTTGCGTCATTAAAAGACGGTTCGTGTTATGACAGTCTCTATCAGTCAGCACTTTGCAGGGCAAAGGCAGACTGGCTGGTGGGAATCAATGCGAGCCGTCTTTTTTCCGTTCTGTATAACCAGAATCTGAAAGTCGGAAGAGTGCAGACACCAACACTTGCCATGATCGTGGATCGAAATCAGAAGATCAAGGAATTTACCAAAGAAAAATATTATATGGCTCATATCAAGTTTGATGATATGGATGCAGTTACAGAGCATTTTCAGAAAAAAGAGGATGCAGATAAAGTGGCTGCGGACTGCCTGGAGCGGATGTGCGAAGTGGAAAAGGATGATGTGAAAGAGAAGACGGTACGCCCTCCAAAACTCTATGATCTGACCACTCTTCAGAGGGAAGCAAACAGAATGTTTGGCTATACCGCACAGCAGACATTGGATGCCGTGCAGGAGATGTATGAGCAGAAGCTTGTCACTTATCCGAGAACAGACAGCCAGTATCTGACAGATGAGATGGAAGAAAGCACAGAAACTCTAGATTCAGATGTTACTTGGGAAAATGCCTTATGTTGAAGGTCTGGAATATCAGCCAGACGTGAGTAAGGTATTAAATTCAAAGAAGTATCTGATCACCATGCGATTATCCCGACCATGGAAGTAGCAAAGGCAGATATAGGTAAACTGAAAGAACGAAACTGCAAGATTTTGTACCTTGATCAGTGCCAGGGTACTGACAGCAACCGCAGATCCTTATATTTATGAGAGTCATAAAAGCCAGATTACCTGTAATTATCATACGTTTTATCTCACGGCAAAGAAAACAAAGCAGGAAGGATTCAAGGCGATCGAAAATAAATGGAAACAGTTCTTTGGCGTAAAGATTGAGAAAGAAGAGCCGGAGCTGGATATCTGGGCAGGCAAGCATTACGGCCCTTGTGATTCTTTTGTATCGGAGCATTTTACACAGCCACCGAAACAATACACAGAAGATACCCTGCTTTCTGCAATGGAACGTGCAGGGAATGAAGAACTGACCGGAGATACAGAAAAGAAAGGACTTGGCACACCGGCAACAAGGGCAGCAATCATTGAAAAACTGATTCAGTCTGGCTTTGTGAAAAGGGAAAAGAAAAATCTGGTGCCGACAGATGATGGCAATGTACTGATTACGGTTTTGCCGGATGAGATTAAATCTCCGAAGATGACAGCAGAGTGGGAAATGGCATTGAATCACATTGCCCAGAATACAGAGACAGCAGATGAATTCCTAAATGGGATTACAGAGCTGATGCAGGAACTGGTTGCCAGATATCAGGGTATTTCAGAAGAAAAGAAAGGGCAGTTTCAGGGAAAAGCAAAAGGAGAAGTCATTGGCAAATGTCCCCGCTGTGGAGCAGATGTCAGGGAAGGAAAAGTAAACTTTTACTGTTCTGACCGGAACTGTGCTTTTACCTTGTGGAAGAATGATAAATTCCTTGCAAGCCAGGGGAAAAAGATGGATAAGGCGGCAGCAAAGAAGTTCCTGGCTAAAGGAAAATCCATTATAAGGATCTGGTATCCAAAAAACAGGGCGACAGTATGAAGCAACTGTGGAAATGGTTGATCCCGGCGAGGGGAATGTGCAGTTCAATCTGATTTTCCCACAACGATAAGTAGTGTATTGCAGGCAGTCTAAGGACTGTCTGTTTTCATACAAATATTATGAAAGAGAGGACCTTAGCATGAAGAAAAAAGGTAATTTTAGGAAAGTAGTATCTGGATTGCTGGCAGGCATGACAATGCTTAGTACAGTGTTATCTCCGATGACTGCATATGCAGCGGAGATTCAGCCAGAGAAAAAACCTCCACTTTATGAGGATGTGAAAGATTTTCTGGATGAAGATGAAGTGGTGACTGCCAAAGATTATGAAATTGAAACAGGCAGTGTATTTGATGTGAAATCAGACTACACAGGACTGGAAATCAAGGATGATGACAAGGTTAAAGTCACATTTGAGGAAGCAAAGAACGACAAGGATGAGGATTTTACGACAGATCATGCGGACACTTACAAAGCGGTCTATTATGTGGAACCGGTAAATCAGGAGCATCCGAAGTATCAGATCAGCCGAAAGTTGATTGTGCGTGAGAAAGAAACAGAAACGCAGACAGAAACTGCAGGGAGTGAAGCAGTAACCGAATCCGAAACAGCTGGCAGTGAACAGCAGACAGAGGAAGCGGAGGAGTCAGAATCAGACTCGGAAATTACCGATATTGATGCTGATGAATTTGATGATTTAGTAGAGCAGGCACAGAATCAGGATACCTATGATGAAGAATCAGGGTTAGAGCTTCACGATGTTTTGGAACAGGCAGGAGACAAAGGTGTGGATCTTGATTCTATGGAAGAGGGAGAGATTGCAACATTTGAAGCAGTTTCGGCTTATTCAGCAAGAACTACACAGCAGGTAACGATTGAAAAAGGACCTCTGTATAGATATGCAGATTATAATCTTGGAACCTATCTGACAGAGCCGTACTATATCAGCTACGGAAGCGTCAGAGCAATTGCGTATTGTGTACAGCCAGCTAAGCCAGGGCCTGGATCTGGAAATTATACAATTACAAAGATTGGAGACAATCACGCGTTAGCAAAAGTGTGTTATTACGGTACAGATGCCGCAGGAAGCGAAAGTTTTTTCGCGAATAAACACACAGATTTTTCAGAAGGAAAAAGATTCATCATTAATTCACATTGGCTGCAATTCGTTATGCCAATGGAAGCAGTGATGCGTTCTATGGAACAAATGCTACAGGCGAGGCTTTGGCAAAAGAACTCTATAATTATTGTGTGAATAAGCCGGAAATACCAGATGTAGCGATGTCATTTTCCAAACCGAATGTAAAAGCTTATGTAGATGGAAATGTTCAGAGAACGGAGAACATTCAGTTCAACGCATCTTCCCAGCAGAAAATTACAATGGACTTACCAAAGGGAGTAAAGTTCCATAATGTATCTACTGGGAAATGTAAGTGCGGCAGGTGCAAGCGTAACAATTGGAGGAGGAACCACGTTTTATCTCTCGGCTCCTCTGACACAGACAAAAGATGTAAGTGCTACTTTTTCTGCAAAAATGAAGGGAAGTATTACAAAAGATTATTCAGCATATAAACTGACTACGAATGCAAGTGTTCAGGATCTGGCATTTGTGTTTGGAGAAGGTGTCGCTGATGAAAAATATGTAAGCTTAAAGGTGTCCTGGATTGAACAGGCTACGATCGAAATCGTAAAGAAAGACGATACAGCGGATGTTAATCTTGCAGGTGCAGTATTCGGTGTATACAGCGATGAGGCTTGTACAAAGCTGATCACTCAGATGCCGGCAACAGATAAGAATGGAAAATCTTCTGTTACGATCATCAAGACACAGGATACCGTTTATCTGAAAGAGATCACAGCACCACAGGGATATGTAGTAAATGCAACGGCAACAAATGTAAAACTGGTAGCAAGTAAGACTTCCTCTGTGACTGTAGAAAATAAAGAACAGCTTGCAGAGCTTACCATTTACAAAGAAGGACAGGTTCTTACCGGAGCAGATGTCAGTGAAAATGGAACGGTATTCCAGTATGAAAACCGCAGACAGAAAAATGCAGTGTATAACGTGTATGCCGGGGCAGATATCGTAACTGCTTATGGCACAAAAGTGTACAGTAAAGGTGACCTGGTAAAAGATAATCTGACTACGGGAGAGAATGGTTCTGTTACACTGAAGAACCTGCATCTTGGAAGCTATGTGGTGAAAGAAGCAAAAGCACCGGACAATTTCTATAACGGCAGCGAAGAAAAGCCAGTGACTCTGACTTATGCCGGACAGAATAAAGAAGTTGTATTTGCAGATGTGACTTTAACAACGAAAGACAGAAAGCAGATGTTTCCGTAGTAAAACAGGATAAAGATACAAAGAAACCACTGAATGGCGGTATTTTTGCTTCTGTATGCATTCGATGATATTAGAAATGCAGACGGAACCGTTGTTGTGAAAAAAGGAACACTGATTGAGAAAGCAAACTACTGGAGCAGATGGAACTGCAAAATTCAACAGCAGATCTTCCGATTGGATATTCCTATTCCGTAAAAGAAGATCAGGCGCCGGAAGGCTATGTAAGAAATACAGAAGATGTGTATACGTTCAAGTTTTCTTACACCAATGATAAAGAAGCAACCGTATCATTTGCCCATACCTTCAGCAATGACCGTGTGACAGCAAAGATCAATTTATTCAAAGTTGATAAAGAAACAGGAAAAGCAGTACCACAGGGAGATGCCACACTGAAAGGTGCAGTTTATGGTCTGTATGCCCGTGAAGATATCGTGCATCCGGACGGAGCAACCGGAACTATTTATAAAGCAGGAGAACAGGTAGCGTCTCTTACAACAGATGACAAAGGACAGTCTTCTGTAAAAGGTTTATATCTTGGCAAATATTATGTCAAAGAGATCACACCGCCGACCGGATACCTGGCAGATACAGAAGAGCATGATCTTGTGTGCAGTTATGAAGGAGATATGACAGCAGAAGTAAAAAGAGAGTGCACTTCCAGTGAGCAGGTCATCAAACAGCCATTTCAGATCATCAAAGCAGCCAACAATGGAAAGACCGATGCAGATCTGTTATCCGGAGCCGGATTTACAGTTTATCTGAAATCTTCCCTTACAAAGAAAGCAGATGGAAGCTATGATTTTGATTCTGTCAAACCAGTAGTGAGTGGAGAAAATGGAGCAACTGAGATTTTCACAGATGAAAAAGGGTATGCCTGCAGTATTCCATTACCATTTGGAAGCTATATAGTGCGTGAAACTACAACACCGCACAATTACAAGCCAGTCGATGATTTTGAAGTGAATATCACAGAACATCATCCAAACGAGCCACAGATCTGGCGAGTGCTTCTGGATGAAGAGTTTAAGGCAAAACTGAAAATTGTGAAAAAAGACGATGAAACAAAGAAATCCGTATTGATTGCCGGAACAGAATTTAAGGTATATGACCTGGATAACAAAAAGTATGTGGAACAGGTAACAACTTACCCTGTGACAACCACTCACAAGTCCTATTTTACGGACAGCCAGGGATATCTGATCATGCCGAAGAATCTGAAGATCGGACATTACCGAATTGAGGAAGTCAACGCACCGGAAGGTACACAATCAACAAGAATTATGTAGAGATTGCAGTGGATGCAAACACAGCATACCAGATGGATTCTGAAAGCGGAGATGCCATTATACGGTAGATTACGAGAACCATCCGGTAAAAGGAAAGCTGACGATCTATAAAAAAGGTGAGATGCTGACCGGATACAAGAAGGATTTTGTTTATGAAGAAAGATACCTGAAGGGTGCATCATTCATGTCTATGCAGCTGAAAATATCTATACACCGGATTATCAGAAAGATGAAAACGGAAACAGACAGCTGATCTATGCAAAAGATGCACTGTAACAACGGTAACGACTGGAGAAGACGGAAAAGCAGTTGCTGATAACCTGCCACTTGGTTCTTACTATGTAGTAGAAAAGACTGACACCGGAAGGATTTGTCCTGAACCATGACAGATCAGGTGTCGCATTTGTCTATGCAGATCAGGATACACCTGTGATCGAACAGGAAGTGACTGTTGGTGATGACCGCCAGAAAATTGCGATCCAGGTAGAAAAACAGGATGCAGAAAATGGTGCAACCGTAGCAGGAGCTGTCTTTGGCATCTATAACACAGAAGATCTGAAGAATGAGAAAGGTGAGATCATTGTAAAGGCAGATACACTTCTGCAGGAAATGACTTCTGATAACGATGGTCTTGCAACATGTACGCTGGATCTGCCACTTGGACAGTATTATGTGAAAGAGTTAAAAGCACCGGCGGGATTTGTATCCTCTGATGAAGTTCTGAATCTGGATGCTTCTTACCAGGGACAGGATGTGAAGACAGTAAAACTGAAAACAGTGAAAAAGAACCAGCCGACAACAGTAGAAATTACAAAATCTGATGTAACAACAGGTGTGGAACTGGATGGAGCAAAACTCACTGTTCTTGATAAAGAAGGAAATGTTGTGGATCAGTGGACTTCTGTAAAAGATCAGCCACATGTGATCAAACGACTGACAGTTGGAGAGGAATACACTCTTCGTGAGGAAATGGCACCGTATGGATATCTGAAAGCAACGGATGTGAAGTTCACGCTGGAAGATAGAGCCGAGATTCAGAAAGTAGAGATGAAAGATGAAGTTCCAACAGGACTTCTGATCATCAACAAAAATGGAGAATTTCTGGATAAGATAACACTTCTGGATCATGTAAAAGGTACCGTGGAGCATCTCTTTGAGTATGTAACCGGAAGCCTTTCAGATGTGACGTTCGATGTATTTGCTGCGGAAGATATCAAAGCGGCAGATGGTGTCAGTGAAGATTATTTCAAAGCAGATGAAAAAGTGGGAACCATTACCACAGATTCCAATGGTATTGCACAGATGGGAGATCTCCCGGCTGGAAAATACTATGTGAAGGAAGTGAAAACAGCCCATGGTTATGTGCTGGACAAAGAGCGAGATATGTTGACCTTTCCTACCGTGATCAGGACACACCAGTCATCACTTATGATGAGAAATGGCAGAATGCCCGTCAGAAAGTAAAGGTTACGGTTCTGAAGAAAGAAAAAGATACAGACCGTGTTCTTGCAGGTGGTGTCTTCGGTCTTTATACCAGTGAAGATATCAAAAATGCAAAGGGCGAGGTACTCCTTGAGAAAGACAGTCTGATCGAGCAGAGGGTAACGGATGAAAAAGGACAGATTACTTTTACGGCAGATCTTCCGGTAGACGGAAAATACTATGTGAAAGAAATCTTTGCGCCGGACGGATTTGTTACAACAGAAGAAGTACAGGAATTTACCTTTGAATATGCCGGAGAAGACCAGGCAGAAGTAAGCTACGACTTTACTTTTGAAAATCAGCCAACCACAGTGGAGCTGTCCAAAACAGACCTGACAACAGGTAAAGAACTTCCAGGTGCACACCTGAAAGTAACGGATTCAGATGGCAATACAGTAGATGAATGGACTTCTACGGAAGAATCCCATGTGATCAAAGAACTGGTTGTTGGTAAGAAATACACCATGACAGAGACAAAACCGGCAGATGGATATGTCACTGCAGAAAGTATTACTTTCACAGTAGAGAATACAGCAGAGGTTCAGAAGCATGAGATGAAAGATGATGTGACAAAAGTAGAGATCAGTAAGACGGATATCACAGGAGAAACTGAGATTCCAGGTGCGAAACTGACGATTCTCGATAAGGATGATCAGGTAGTAGAGAGCTGGACTTCCACAGAGGAAGCGCACTATATCGAAAAACTGCCAATCGGTAAATATACCTTACGTGAAGAGCAGGCACCGAAAGGATATCTTCTGACAGCCGATGTGACATTTGAGGTGAAAGATAACGGAGAAATCCAGAAAGTGGCTATGAAAGATGATACTGCCAAGGGAAAAGTGATTCTCAATAAGACAGATAAATCATCAGGAGAACCGCTGAAAGGGGTAGAATTTGAACTTCGTGAACAGCAAAGGAAAAGTTCTGGAAACCTTAAAGACAGATGCTGCCGGTCATGCAGAAAGTAAGCTGTATGAGATTGCCACATTTAAGAACGGCAAATATGATACCGCTATCAAGTATTATCTGGTGGAAACAAAAACACTGGACGGATACACACTGGATCAGACCAAGCATGAAGTGACATTTGCCTATGCAGATGCAGTACACCGGTTGTAGAAGTTACCTTTAATCTGACAAATGAGAAACCGGAAGTTCCAGAAACACCGAACACACCGGATATACCACAGTCCCATGAAGAGACAAAGGTATCAAACGCACCGAAAACAGGTGACAGCACGAATATTTGGCTGCCGATTCTTCTTCTGGTAATCTCCACAGGAGGTATGGCAGGACTTTATATCAGAAAAAAGAAAAACAGAAAATAGTAAAGTAATTAATTTGTAGTAAAGGGGGGCCCTGAATCAGGGCTCCCTTTTCAATACAACTAATAAAAGAAAGGAACAGAAAACTATGATGAAAACAATGGGAAAAGACAGGAAAGCAAAAAGAACAGGAGAAAACTTTAAAGAAGAATGATGCTTATCAGAAGAAAGCCGAGCAGATGGTCAGTAGAAAAAGAATGAACCATCACATGATCAGAAAGGGGTAAAAGCGTATGATGAACAGAAAAGAATTTTATGAATATGTCAAAGACAATGTAAAGGAGTATCTGCCAGAGTCTTATAAGGACGCAGAAATTAAACTGCAGGAAGTAGAAAAAACAACGGGTTGAAGTTGACAGGTATTCGATTCCAAACGGAGATCAGAGAATCGTACCGACAGTCTATCTGGATTCCCTCTACCAGGAATATATTCATGGAAAAGATGTAGACTCTTGTGTTGGCGATGTGGCTGATATGCGTATTGAGGCACAGGGAAAAGCAGAATTTTTTGATATGGGAGTTCCGGATATTCTGGATTATGAAAGATGAAGGACAATTACAGATGAGAATTTGTGATAAGGAATGGAATACCGATCTTCTTGCAGATAAAGTAGTCACAGAACACGGAGATTTTGCAGCTTATTATGCAGTAAATCTGGAGGAAAATGGAGAAGGGATCAGCAGTATTCCGGTAACTGTTTCTCTGATGAACGAGTGGGGAGTATCTGCCGAACAGATTCAAGCGGATGCGATGGTGGCAGACCGAAAACGTGGTGTCACACTTATGGATATGAATGAGATTATCAAATCTATGATTTTTGGTGAAGAACCAGAAAACCTGCTGAATGAAAAAATGGATATGGAAGCCATGGAAAACCCAATGTTCTGTCTGACAAACAAAGCTAAGATGAATGGAGCTTCCCTGTTACTGCAGGAAGATATTCGTAAACAGATTGGGGAATGCCTGGGAAGTGATTACTTTGTCATCCCATCTTCCATTCATGAAGTGCTGATTCTTCCTGATAACGGCATTTTTCAGGTTCCGGAATTAAATGCGATGGTACAGGAAGTCAATGAGACAAAGGTGGAGAGACAGGAGCAGCTTTCCGATAAAGTTCAGTTTTGTGATGGGAAAACGGCAGTTATGGAAAATGCTGAGCGTAGGGAAGCTCGTTTGGAGAAAGAAAAAGCAGCCGAAAAAGCGGAAGTAAAAGGTGGAATCCATGGAAGACTGGAGAAAGCTAAGGCAGAAATCAAGGCAAAAGAGGGAGACAAAGTGCCAAAGAATAAGTCAAAAGAGCTTGCCACAGCATTATAAAGAGTAACAACGATGATTTTAAGGGGACTGTGCTAAGCAGTCCCTGATTTTATGAAAAGGAGTAGCGCATGGCAAATAAATTATATGCAATGGAACAGCTGACGGAAGAGGTGGCAAAAGATGTAGCTGCCAGTCCGCAGGAATGGATGCGGTTCCTAAACACTGCATCCAGACTGTACAAATACACTTTTCCAGAACAGCTTTTAATTTATGCACAGCGACCGGAAGCAACTGCCGTAGCATCCATGGAAATTTGGAATCAGAAGATGTACGCTGGATCAAAAAGGGATCCAAAGGGATTGCCTTGATTGACAATACTTCCGGACCGAAAACGAAACTTCGGTATGTATTTGATGTGCAGGACACTTATAAAGTGCGGAATCTTGGAAAGGATCCTCAGTTATGGAATCTTCCGGTGGAAGGAGAACAGCTGGTGGCAGATTATCTGCAGGAGCAGTTATCACTGGAAGATACAGAAGGAGGACTTGACTGAAAGTCTGCATCAGGCAGCGAAGGAGAGTATGCAAGAATGGCTTCCAGATGCATTGGAAGAACTGAGACTGGACGTAACAGGGACATTTCTGGAAGAACTGGACGAACAGAATCAGGAAGTCGAATTTCGGGAACTGATGACCAATAGTGTCTGGTATGTATTACTAAACCGGTGTGGACTGGATGCACAGGAATATCTGGATGCAGAGGATTTTCGGCATATTACGGACTTTAATCAGCTGATAGTATTAGGACATCTGGGAAGTGCAGTCAATGAGATCAGCAGACCAGTCCTGATGCAGATTGGACGATATGTGCTGAATAATCTGGAAAATGACCTGAAAACGGTTGCAAAAGAAAAAGAAGTAGTCTATAATGAATTTAACACGTTAATGCGTGAAAGTAATACAGATAACACAGAAGATAGAGAAGAAAAAAAGGAGGAAACAGACTATGAGAGAGATCAGTTACAGCCAGAACGGAGAGTATCAGATTCCAGATATCAGCCTGGAAGAGACGAGAGGAACCATCGGCAAGTACGGAATGATGCGGAAAGAGTATCTGAGAAATCACAAGGTAGCCAGGTTCAACATTCTGACACTGCAGAACCGTCTGGACAGTCATCTGATGGAGATCGACAGCCAGGCAAGACAGAGAGTAGACGACCTGATGAACGAACTTCTGGAGAAAGATCCGGCACCGGACAAAATGGCAGACGGGATGGCATGGACCAGACACATGAACCAGATCAAGGACGACAGGCAGAGGAGCTGGTGATTCAGGAGATTATTTACAGTTAAGTCTGTTCCCAACAGAAGAGGAACAGTTAGGAGAAATAAGGAAAGCGGCAGCTGCATTGGAACAGCCAGCCGCTTTTCTTATTTCCGATGAAGTGGTAAATGATATTCTCCGCACGGGAAGCGGACAGAAAAATACACTGTTTCATATTACAGCAAGACTGATTGAAGGTCTGGATAATGAAGAATGCGGAGTTTTCTGAAAGATGAATATGGAACTGGTGGCAAAGGATTTACCATAGATGGTCAGAAAATCAGTATCTGGTATGACAATGATGGTATCCGTATCCGGCGAGGGGACTCTGCCAGAAGAAACTTTGACCGCATGGTTACGTGGGAAGAAGCAGCGAACAGAATTCGGGATATGTATGAGGATGGAAATTACGTGGATAATTTGATTTCCAATAATGCCATTGAACAGGAGCAGGAAGAAATGACCAATCTTCTTGCACTTCATTTTCGGGATACTTGCAGAAACTGGGAAAAGAAACAATCATATTCAGACTGGCAGGATGTAGTGAGTGGAGCATGGACAGATCAAGAGGAAGCAGATGCGATTGTCTATCGTTTTGAATGGCTGCAGAAATATATGGATGAGAATCCGGGAGATTATCACCGCTGGGAGATTCAGCATAATCCGGAATATTTCCAACGCTTTCAGGATCTTCAGAGGGAGCGTTCCTGGGTAGACCAGAAATTTACGGTCGAACGTCCGGCACTATCCTTTATCACACAGGATGAAATTGACGCAGTGTTAAGAAGAGGCGGCATTACTGCAGGAGGACGTAACCGAATCTATGAGTATTTCATGGAACATCATGATATGAAAGATGCAGCTGAGTTCCTGAAAAATGAGTATGGAACAGGTGGTTCCTCACCCGGAATACCAGGAGCAGATGCTTCCGACGCATCCCATGATGCAAAAGGATTAAAACTTGCAAAAGGGAAAATTGGCAGTCCAGAGGTAGAAGTTTTATTAAAGTGGAACAAGGTTGCAGAACGTGTTCGCCAGTTAATCCGCACAGATGATTATTTGTCACCGGAAGAAATGGAAAAGTACGAAGAACGACAGGAAGCACAAAGACTGGCAGACCTGGAAGAAGCACAGCAGATGTTAGGAGAACAGCTGGAACAGGATACTTTTACAGCGGAAGATATAACGGATCTGCGACTAGTTGATTCAGAATATATGTCCGGTACCAGAACAAAAATCTATGATTTTGCTTGCAAAGTTAAGGGAGAAGAGAATCGACTTCAATACACATTAGAATATCATGATGATGGAGAAGGTTTCACGATTCATACGGAAAAAGATGATATTTGGGAGCGAATGTCAACACAAGAATTGGAACGTCTGGATGTAAAACTTGGACAAGAAGTACTTTATTATCATTATCACAACAAAACAGTAAATGCGGATACCTTAGATAAATTACGGGAAATCAAGGAAGAAATCATGGAGGAAGAGTCTTCCTATTTTACTGCTATTTCTAAACGTGTGTGGACAGATTATGATAAAAAAGAAAAAGAACTGTCGGGAGAAGTTGAGGTATTGGAAGAAAAAGAATCATTGGAAGAGATTAACGGAATAGCAGAACTGATTCCAGCAACGAACTTCCATATCACAGATGATGAACTTG
>ENA-OQIW01000174-OQIW01000174.1-human-gut-metagenome-genome-assembly--contig:-NODE-174-length-13431-cov-1.725571_pt1 | contig 13431 bp, 17 predicted proteins | sample MGYA00242586_ERZ504751 | MGnify/ENA primary metagenome ERZ504751 (study PRJEB26092, sample SAMD00036349) | human gut metagenome | host: Homo sapiens | study: EMG produced TPA metagenomics assembly of...
CTTATTACTGTCAATTTAATCCATGCCTGTTTCATGCTAACACTCCTCAACTGATTAAAGAATATAGTTCCACCGAAAACAGCATTCACATTTATTACATCATTTATTACGTTGATTATATAAAAAGGTAATCAATTTGTAAATAACAAATCAAACAAGCATAAATAAGACAAAAAAACTGCCACCGGAAACCGGTGGCAGAAAAATAATGTTTTAAGTTTATACTCGAAGAAGAACAACAAAAACTCAACCCACATATTTTATTATCTTATTTATCCCAATCCCGTTCCTGATTGGCCATGGAGAACCCTTCCTGGTTATTCATGGAGAAACCGTCCACCCGTTCATAATCGACAGTCATATCATAATCTTCAAATGTCTGATTCAAATGTTTAACGAGACCCCACGGATTCTTGAGTGATAGTTTAGCTTCTTCGCCTACCAAAACCCAAAGAATTTTATAATGCTTCGGATCGACTTTCAAATGTTTTTCACCTTTACCATCCGTAAAGTAGATGAGCAAATCCGCTTGCATTTGATTAGCATAATGAACTACCGGCGTGAAAAGCGTACTACCACGAGCCGTTACACGCGGCTCAACATCGTTCATGGTTTTTACCGGATAGGTGCGGCGAATGACACTGTCGCATTCCACCACGGTAATTTCAAAATCATAAGCCTTGGTAATTTCCAGTACTTCCAACATGGCTGACGGAAAGCACCATCCGTAATACTGCCGCTACAATCAAGCGCAACCACAATTTTAGCACGACGCTTGCGCAAAGTACCGCGAATTTCCAATCGTTCCGGCTGACGACGACTACGACGAGTAGTCGTTTTTTTATGCCCCCACGCAACGGAACCGACCAAGCGTTTTAAGTAGACTGACCACGGCAAGGATGCCCGATGTTTTTTCATATCACTCAAAAGGCCCGACAAATACCCGGCCAATTCGCCTTTTTCAGAATTCTCCACCATCTTATTGGTCAGCTGTTGTTGGGAATCGCCATCCACTTCATCGGACTCGCTCCAAAGGTCATGGCTGTTGGCTATATCAAAGGCTTCGGCCACGCCGGGCGAACTCATAGCCGCATCACTTAAGCTGTCTTCCACTTCCGTTTCGCCGTCTGTTTCACGCGCAATATCTATGTGTGCCTGAATCTCGTCCACATAATATTCTAGTGGCTTAAACGCCACCACGGTAGTGCCGAAGTTCTTATTGAGCCACTTTACGTCAATCGCATTGGGCGGCAATGGGTCAATATAGTTATTAACCACGATGTCCATGGCCAGATTAATGGCAAGTGGCGAGTACCGCTGATATAAACGCTTAGCGCGCACCAAATGGAGCGAAATCACATGAAGAATTTCATGCTTAATGGAACTAATCATTTGCGCCGGCGTCATGTCGAGAAAAATGAGCGGGTTAAAGTACATCACATAGCGACTGCCTTTAAAATTAATGCCCGTGCCGCTGGTCATACCAAAGCGCAATTCCTGACCGACCTGTAAAAAGAAATAGCCGAAGAATGAATCGCTTTCGATAAGGCGCAAATTCAATTTTGACACAAGTTTGAAAAAACGGTTTTCATAGTCTTTATCGACGGTAAAATCGGTCGTTCCGGCCGTCAAATCACGTTTGCCCGCAGCCAACGCCGCCGCTTCCGTAATGGCATAGCCGATGGAATTAGTATACGCATTATCCTTAATTTCCTGGGCCCGTTGGAGCGCATCACGCTCTTGCTGCCAAGCCGTTACCAGTTTTTTGGTAATCGCCAATAGAGCCACGCGTTCCGCTTCAAGGGGATCCTGATTACTAAGGTTGCCGGCTTCAAGCTTGGCTCCGCCGTTTTTATCCTTTTCGGCATTGACTTGCCAATCAGGTTTTAACGTCCGCCGCGTTACAATATCTATTTTACCATTCATAGCTTATAGCTCCGCTGTAAATCAAAGAAGTTATTGACGAACTCATCATTTTTGATGGCTTCCTTATAAAAACGCGGATAGGTATTACGGATATCCTTCATCACAGCCATCTGTAAATCTTCCGGATAGGCTTTTAAAAAGTCCATAAAGCGATTAATAACAGCCTGAGCCGCTGCATCGTCTACAAACAACTGGTTCGCACGCAGTTCAATGACGCGCATTAAGTTTTTAGCCGTCAAATACAAACGAGTATGGCTTTCCTTTTTGAGTCGTTCAAGAACGGATTCTGCCATAGTTTCACCGTTAAATACATCATCATAAGTGAGTAACGGTTCATGGTCGGCTTCTACGAAGCTCACAAATTCCTGGGCAATCACCTTACCCACATTACCGCGAATAACGTTGAAGAACACATCTTTACCGACTGCCTCTTTATTCGCTTTGTACATGGCATACAACGCGGATACACGTTCATAACTACGCGGTGTTGCGTAAATATCGTCTTCGTTCATCTTGTGCAAATATTCCGGATAGGTACTGATGAATTCCATAACCATCGGTTCCAATTTGGCTTCCGCCGCCCAATCGAGCCACTGCATATAATCCGGCTCCATCTGGAGCCACACGAAACGGTTCTGCTGGGCCACGTCCATTTCAACGGTCTGGTAATCGTAGCTGTTAGTCGGGTTCATGGCCGCTACAATATGTACGGAATGTCCAAGGTTAAAACCGTTGATTTCACGGTTCAAAATAAGGTTCATCAACTCCTGCTGTACCGCATGTTCACAGCGGTTGATTTCGTCGATGAATAAGAGCACCTGCTGCCCCGCCGCCATATAGTCGGCAATCTGTTTTAATTTATAGTGAATGGCATAGACTGTCACTTTTTCCGTAACCGTCGTGCCGTCATTCATTTTTCGTGAAAAGCTGTCTACCGTCGGCAAACCGCCGATTTCGCCTTCTTTTAATAAGTTGCCGTCGATGGTTACGAGCGACCAGCCGTTTTTTACAGCCAAACGATGTGCCAAGGAGGTTTTACCAATTCCCGTTTCACCGACTAAAAGCGGTACCTGACCGGCCGATAATACCAACTCAACACTTCTCATTGTTTCTACAAAGTTCATATATGTTTTCCTTTTCCCTTATTTAATATATTTTCGATTGTGATTTTCATCCGGGACAGCTTTTATATAAGCGTCCGAACTCTATTAAAATTTCAACAGTTCATCAACTGCGATGTGTCGTATTAAAACCTTTAAAACTTTAAAAGCTCATCAACCGCGATGCGCCGTATTAAAAGTCTTTAGAATTTTAAAAGCTCATCTACCGCAATACGGCGTGCTTTTTGAGTTCCGAATTGATCGATAAGACCGACCACATCCGCTTCAAACCCTTTATTATGCTTGCCGATGTACGTGCAATTAAGTAAATCACGCACGTACTGTTCGCTCGTGTTTTCATCAGCCAAAATTTCTTTCAAACGTTCTTCCAAGTAAATCGACGGAATCATGTAATCCGGTGGCAAATACTTCGTAATCAGACTGCTGATGCCGATAAAATGGAGTGCCTGGTCCACTGTCACCGTCCCCAACAAGCGTACCGCCTGAGGGTCTAACGTGACCGCCAAATCAATGGCTTCCGGTACCGGATCTTTAATATAGCTGAGAGCCTGATAATTCTGACCCACCGCAGCCAGCTGCACCGCTTTGGACGGGTTCTCAATAAATTTGATGGCATCATAATTCGACGTGACCGCCAAAATCTGAAGCTCTTCGCTCGGGTCTTTTACATATTGAATGGCCCAGCCCGACTCGGCTAAGGCCAAGCGAATCAACGATTCGTCGGGATTCTCAATCAAGCCCAAATTATTCCAGCCTTTGCTTACCACTTGTTCCAGTACCTCATGGGACGGGTTTTCAATGTACTGAATGGCCCGCGGAGCGTTCGACAGAGCTATATCTATCATTCAGGCGTCGGATTTTTGATGAACTGCAGCACCATACCGTTTTTGCGTAGGGCGGTCAACTTCATCTCGTCCGTCGGATTATCCATCTGCGCCAAGGCAAACGGATTAATACTTAATATGCGTAAATTCTTTTCATTATCCATGTTGTGTCCTTATTTCTTATACTACGAGTTTAATTCTAAAAACACGTTCAGCATTCTCGCTGATTTATATTGCATCAATTGCAATCTTTTATATTGTAATCAATTGCATTCTATTATATTGAATAATTTCGTTTCTATGTATATGATACCACTTCTCAATAGTTTTGTCCTTAAAATTATGGCAAAAAAAAGAAAAGCCGCCTGGCTCGACAGCTTTTCTTTACCGATAATATACACTATTAAATTCAAGATACTTATAATTTATTAGTTATGATTTATATTTTACTAAGAAATCTAGAATATGCTGATTAACCATATCCGGCTGCTCTTCCGGTACGAAGTGCCCACAGTTATCTATGCCATAGCCTTCAACCTGTTCCGCTTTAGCCTGCCAACCGGCTAATACATCCCAAAGCTTACCGACTACACCGTTTTTGCCCCACATAACTAATAACGGCGTCTTTATAACTACCTTATCGTCAATATCTTTTTTGTCAAACTCACGGTCAATCGTGGCTGATGCCCTATAATCTTCCGAAATACCATGAATTGTAGCCGGATCTGAAAAACAACGAATATATTCCTGCATTACGTCTTCCGGAAAGTTAGCCCGTGCAGTTGGTCCGATTTTTCTCTCCAGGTTAAAACGAATAAAATATTCCGGTGCCGCACCCAATAATGTTTCCGGAAAACCATTTGGCTGAATATAGAAAAACCAATGATAATATTTAGTAGCAAATTCTTCATTCGTATCAGCATACATTTCCAATGTTGGTAAAATATCCATCATCGTGCATGTTAAAATACGCTCCGGTTTATCTACTATCATGCGATGACAAACACGAGCACCGCGATCATGACCAATGAGATGGAATTTTTCAAAACCAAGCTTATTCATCACCGTAAAGTGATCTTCCCCCATAACGCGTTTCGAATAATTAGCATGGTCAGGTAAACCCTTTGGCTTTGAACTGTCGCCATAACCACGAAGATCCGTCATAACCACCGTATATTGCTCAGCCAAGCGTGGCGCCAAGAACCGCCAGATTAAATGTGTTTCCGGATGGCCATGCAATAAAAGCACCGCCGTATCCCCATGGCCGCTATCCAAGTATTAATTTGAACACCGGGCTCGGTTTCTATAAATTGTTGTGTAAATCCCGGAAAGTATTTATCTTCCAACATACCCATACCTCCTATATATTAGGCGTTCAGTTTTGCCCGAATCATATTCTTGATGCCACCCGCTTCAAGAATAGATAACACATACGGCGTGAAAGGTTCCACTTGAGCCACAACCTTACCGTCTGCTGTGAGCGTACCTGCTTCCAAATCTAGCGAGATTTCTTTATGGTTTAAATCCAATTTACTAATACCGGGGCACACTACGAGCGGCAAGCCGAGATTAATGCCGTTCCGATAAAAAATTCGTGCAAATGATTCCGCAATTACGGCGCCGGCTCCAATGCCTTTCAAACAAATTGCCGCATGCTCACGGGAAGAGCCGCAACCGAAATTGGTGCCGCCCACAACAATGTCACCGGCTTTAAATGTACTCGCAAACGTTGGGGCAGCACCCTGCATGGTGTGCGGTACGATATCTTTCAAATCGGTAAGTTCTACAAAGCGACCCGGATAAATCTGATCTGTATCAATATTGTTGCCAAAAGTAAATACTTCGCCCTTAATAATTTTGTCCATAACTATTCTCCTCACTGACTATTACTCGTTTCACTGTATACCATTACTTACCCATTATAAGTATAGTGTGGGATCGGTAATCTTACCGTTAATAGCCGATGCCGCCACGGTTGCCGGCGAGGCCAAGAAAATATGAGCATCTGTAGAGCCCATGCGGCCAGGGAAGTTACGATTAGTTGTCGTAATACAATATTCACCGGATGAAATCATACCTTCGTGAGTCCCTAAACATGCCGCACAACCCGGTGTTACGAACGTAGCCCCCGCTTCAACTAAGGTCTGTACATAGCCTTTAGCCATAGCTTCTAAAAATACGCCTTTAGAAGCCGGTACAATGACAAAACGAACAAGACGTGGGATATGTTTCCCTTTCACAATTTCAGCGGCCACTTTTAAATCTTCTACGCGGCCACCGGTACAAGACCCCAAATAAGCCTGATTAATCGTCTGACCTTCATATTTTTTCAAATCAAACACATTATCTACACTGGATGGTGCCGCTACTTGAGGTGTGAGATCACTCACGTTAAAAGTGATTTCATCGGCATATTTGAAGTCCGCATCCGTTGTGTAAACTTCATAGTCTTGCCCTTCCACTAAGCCTTTGCTTACCAAAAATTCCTTAGTTACCGCATCCGGCTGGATGTAGGAAGTTTTGCCCCCATTTCAGTCGTCATGTTGCATAATGCCATGCGTTCGGACACGCTCAACGCATCAATGACAGGCCCTGCAAATTCAACCGCTTTATATACGGCAAAGTCTGCTTTCAATTGACCGATAGCATGTAAGATAATGTCTTTCGCATAAACGCCTTCCGGTAAAGTCCCTTCAAAATTAATCTTAATAATTTCAGGTACGCGGAACCACAATTGACCGGTTGCCAAAATAATCGCTAAATCGGTAGCACCTACACCGGTACCAAAAGCACCAAAGGCACCATGGGTGGTTGTATGGGAATCGGTAATAACAATGATGCCCCCCGGTCTTGACCAACCTTTATCGGCCACAACCTGATGGCAAACACCTTGGTCGATATCCATTAGTTTTTCAATATGTTGTTCTTCACAAAACTCTCTGAATTGGCGTTGATTATCCGCCTGAGTAATCGTAGACGCCGGTGCATAATGGTCTAAAAACATAGCAATGCGATCCGGATGACTCACTTTAGTCGCCCCCATTTCAAAAAAGGAACGAACCGTTTGCAAATACAAATCATTAATCCCGGCTAAGTCAATCTCACAATTAATAATTTGGCCGGTCTTAACCGAATCCAAACCGGCTTTTTTTGCCAATAATTTTTCAATAGCGTGCATAATATCCTCCTCATTTAACCTTGTCCATTAATAATCAATACCTAAGTTTTACATTTCCTACGGCTTGTATGTTAGCCACACTGCTTATGCTTGCTTTCTTATAATTCAAAGTATACAGCCGATATTATATAGTGTAAAATATTAATAATAATCATTTAATAGTTTAAAACTATCATAGTTTATAAAATACAATTACTTGGCACATACAATTAAAGGAGGGCTCTGTTTTGGATTTATTGAATACGATTACCCTGACACAGCTGAACTACTTCTATACCGTCGTTAACTCTAAATCGGTCCATGAAGCGGCCAAAAAACTATTAATTACACAACCCAGCCTTTCCGTGGCTTTAAAAAATTTAGAAACCGAATTACAACTGTCCCTCTTCGATAGAAGCAAACGTCAACTGACATTAACCGAAACGGGCAAGCAATTTTACATGGAAGTAACGGCTCTATTAAATCACACAGCTAACTTGGAGGATCGCATCAAGCTGTTACAGAAAGGTCGCCAATTTATTCGCTTAGGCGTAGCCCCTATGATGAGTCCCTTTATATTTCCGGTCATCTTTAACCATTTTCAAAAAGCCTATCCCCATATAGAGTTTGAAGTTTATGAATCCGGCGTTCTTCGCTTAAAACAAATGCTAAAAGAACAAAAATTAGATATAGCATTCCTCATTGAAAATGAATCAGACGCCCAATTGTTAGACTTTACTACATTATTGAAAACCGAATACCATCTTTATGTCGGTCCGGACGATCCGTTGGTGAAACTTGCCGAAAGTCGCCCGAATCATCTGCTCACCTTAAATGATTATAAAAATATCCCTATGATTTTTTACAAAGAAACATCCTATATACAGGCCATCATTACCAAGTATTTCCAGCTCTATAACGTGAACCCTAGAATCCGCTTACGCACGAATCAAATCCACACTATCAAGCAATTAGTCGGAAGTTCGGCTGCCGCTGCCTTTATGACCGACAAAGTTGTTACCCCTAAAGATAATTTGGTTCGTCTCCTCACAGATATTACCTTCCCTATCACCATTGTTCTGGCAACGAATAAACAGACTGTTCGGACACCGGCCATGCAGGAATTCATTCAGTTTTTTGAAAACAATAAGGAACTTATCTAAAGCAATATCTATATAACCTAAAAAGTGACTGTAACTAAATGCTTATTCGCATATTAGCTACAGTCACTTTTTATATATCACTATTTAAATTTCACTACCAAAGCATATCGATCTGCTTTTACCAAAGGCCCAATACCTTCCACCAGACGGAGCCAATGCCAAACCAGATTACTATATTAATTACAGAGACTTGGAAGCCCAACTTCCACCACGTCGACTGTGGTACATAACCTGCCCCGAAGTAAATCGCGCCGGCGCCGCTGCATAATGAGTCAGCGACATACATAAATTAGAAGCAAAGGCAAACACCAATACTGCTAAATAGGCCGGTGCGCCGGCTGCTACAGCGATTGTAATAAAGGTCGAGTACAATGCTGTAATATGAGCCGTCAAGCTGGCAAAGCCGTAATGAATATAGAAGTAGATGAGCAATAGAATAACCAAGGTTGCGAGCCAGGATACACCGACTAAAGCACTGCTGATATGCCCCGACATCCAATCGATGACGCCGGATTTAGCCAACTGACCCGCTAAGCCTACCAAAGTCCCCATCCAAACGAGAGTATCCCAAGCACCTTTTTCATCCAATACATCCTGCCAAGACAAAATTTTGGTTACCAGCATACTGGACACGCCCAATAAAGCAACTACGGTTGCATTTAAGCCCGTAAGGTTCGATGTGCTCCACAACAACAACGCCCCTACGAATATAAAGGCTACGGCTTTTTCAGCATAACTTATAGGTCCCATCTCCGCCAACTCTTGCTGTGCCAAGGCTTGTGCTTCCGGCGTCTTCTTCAATTCCGGCGGATACACTTTATACAGATAATACGGAATCACGGCCAACGCAATGAGACCGGGCACGATGGCAGCCAACGCCCAAGTGCCCCACGTCATATTAATACCCAAAGCCTGACTGGCCAACAAGATGGCCAATGGGTTCCCTGCCATCGCCGTCATAAACATAGCCGATGTTACGGTGTTCCCCTGATATTCAGCTTGTATCAAAAAGGCGCCAACCCGACGAGGATTTTTATTCGGTTCGGAATCAAAGGCCGACGCCAAGCCCCTTACGATAGGAAACAATATACCGCCGGCGCGCGCTGCATTGGACGGTGTGGCCGGACTGATAATCAAATCGCTCAAAATAATCGTATAGGCCAACTTTAACGTGCTCGTTCCCATTTTAGTAATTAACCAAAACGCAATACGGCGACCGAGCCCCGTTTTTATAAAACTCTTCGCAAACAAAAAGGCTGCCACAATTAACCAAATACTGCTATTGCCAAAGCCGGCTAACGCTTGACTCGGTTTTAAAACATTCGCTAATTGGGTGATTGTAATACTGATTAATGCAATGGCGCCGATCGGCAGCGGTTGCATTATGAACCCAATAATCGTACTCAAAAATATAGCCAGCAAATACCATGCCTTCGTGGACAAGCCTGCCGGCACCGGTAAAACGGCTATAATAACACCGACCATAATCGGTATTATCCAAGACGCTATCGTTTTACTCTTATTGTTCATAACTATCCCTATGTCCCTAATCTAAAGGTATGACCTCTAATCACACGAACGTAAATAGCGCTCTACGCTTAATCACGTTTATATTTTGCTACTTCTTGTTTCTGCAATACATTGCCTTCTGTATCAATCCCTACGATTACGCGGAAACGATCAAAGTATAACTTTTTAATAGACTCAGTGCCCAATTCAGGATACAGAACAACTTCAGCCGACTTAATGCGAGCCGCGTTGATGGCTGACGCACCGCCTACACCTAATAAGGATACACCACCGTATTTTTTACATAAATCAGCTACGTAAGGTGCGCGGTCGCCTTTCCCCAAGAAAGCTACGACGCCCAATTTGAACATCATTTCTACAAACGGATCCATACGCGCCGCAGTTGTAGGACCATTGGAGTTAAATACCTGGCCCGGTTGCGGTGGACATGGACCGGCATAATATACCAATTGATTGGTTCAGTCTAACGGTGATTCTTCGCCGGCTTCCAACAAATCCTGAATACGTTTATGAGCCGCATCACGACAAGTATATACATAGCCGGATAAATATAAAACGTCCCCTACTTTTAATTGTTTTACAAATTCTTTCGTTAATGGTAATTGTACATCCCGTTCCATAATAGCCTCCTAAATAACTTCACTTGCTTGACGTGCTGCATTACATTGGAAATTAATAGCTACCGGCAAGGCTGTAATATGTACACCATGATAGTCAATATGCACATCCAACGCCGTTACCGTACCGCCCATACCGATAGGACCAACGCCCGATTTATTAACTGCTTCCAAGAATTCTTTTTCTAATTCAGCATAGTATGGATTTGGATTGTGTTCACCGATAGGACGAAGTAAGGCTTTTTTCGCCATCCAAGCGCAGGTATCCATGGTGCCGCCGATACCGATACCGATAATATACGGTGGGCAAGGATTACCGCCTACTTTAGCTACGGTTTCAAGTAAAAATTGTTTTACCCCTTCTTTGCCTTCGCCCGGTAATAATACTTTAAAGGCACCCATATTTTCACTGCCGCCGCCTTTAGGCATAACCGTTACTTTTACTTGATCGCCCGGTACGATTTCAACATGCAACATAGCCGGTGTATTATCATTGGTGTTTTCACGATTCAACGGATCCGCTACTACCGATTTACGTAAATAACCGTTCGTATAACCGCGACGAACCCCTTCATTAACGGCATCTTCCAGTGGCATACCTTCCCAAGCCACTTCCTGGCCACATTCTAAGAGTACAACAGCTACGCCGGTGTCATGGCAACATGGCAATTGTTCTTTTTTAGCAAATTCACCGTTTTTAACAATAATTTCCAAGGCTTTTTTGCCAATTGGCGACTCTTCGTTTTCAACGGCTTTACGGAATGCATCCATTACATTATCATTCAATTCACAGCAGGCTTTGATACACAACTTTTCAATGACAGGAATTAAGGCTTCTGTCTGTAATACTCTCATGTTAACCCTCCTAATTTGAAATACACTAAACTTTTATCCATTGTGTTGTAACAACTTTTGTTAGCACAAGCATAACAAGACTATAACTTTTTTGTGAAATATGTTATAATAATTATGCAATAAATTTAATTTATAGGACTAAATATAATTTATATATAGTTCATCATTATATTCGCAATATGTATATTTAGCGTATCATTGTATTCGCACTATACAGCAAGGATGGTACTATGGAGTTAAAACAATTAGAATTTTTCATTTCAGTAGCCGAACTGGGTAACATGACTAAAGCCGCACAGCAACACTATGTATCACAACCTAATATTACCGTGCCATAAAAAAGTTAGAGGATGAATTAGGCGTTGAGTTGTTTAAAAGAGAGTATAAAAAGATGACCTTGACTGAAAAAGGGCACCAATTTTATACTTCGATTAAACACGTATTGGCGGAGCTGGAAAACTCAGTGGCCGAAATAAAAGATGAACGGCATAAGCTCTCCGGCACAGTAACCATCGGTATCCCGCCGATGATTAGTGCCTATTTGTTCACTCCGTTACTGAATCACTTCCGCCAAGAATATCCCCAGTGGGAGTTAAATGTCCTCGAAGAAGGCTCTGTCGGTGTGTCTGAACGCGTGTTAGCCGATGAAGCCGATTTGGGGATTGTCATTATCGATAATATATCGCCGAAGCTGGAAGCTATGCCCCTCTTTAAAAGTGAACATAAATTATGTATTCCCAGCGGACATCCTTTTCACAGCCTCGCCCAAGTTCCCTTTGATAAACTCAAAGAAGAATCCCTCATACTGATGAAAATAGACTCGGTTCATCGTAAAAACGTATTAGCCAACTGCGAAGCATGCGGCTTTTTGCCTAAAATTGTACTCTCGTCCAATCAGATTAAAACAAATATTGATTCCGTAGCCAAAGGCGTGGGGCTCTCCTTTTTATTGGATATAGCCAAATTAGAGCGAAATGATGTCCAACTGATTTCCATGGATCCACCCCTTACCGTGACCATCGGGTTAGTCTTTCGCAAAAACAAATACCTATCCTACGCGATGAAAGATTTAATCAATTTCATCAAACACTTCCCGTATCCGCAAAAAATAAATTGAGCCAAAAAAAACGCCCCCGCTTGCACGCTGTGCAAGCGGGGACGTTTTCACAAACTATGTAATTATACGAGCCATTCGAGACTCACATCAAGCAGTCAGCTCTTATTTAGTAGCTGCCGCATAATGAGCGTTTACTTGATCCCAGTTAACGAGATTCCAGAAAGCGGCGATGTAATCAGGACGAGCATTCTTGTATTTCAAGTAGTATGCATGTTCCCACACATCAAGGCCCAATACCGGAGTTTTGCCGTCACTAAGTGGGGAGTCCTGGTTAGCCGTGGACAAGATTTCCAATTTGCCGTTGTTTACTACGAGCCAAGCCCAACCGGAACCGAAACGACCGGTAGCAGCTTTGCCGAATTCAGCTTTGAAGTTTTCGAAGTTGCCGAAAGCTTCATCGATAGCACCGGCAATAGCGCCCGTAGGTTACCGCCTGCATTCGGTGCCAAAATGTTCCAGAAGAATGTATGGTTAGCATGACCGCCGCCATTGTTGCGAACAGCCGTGCGGATATCTTCCGGTACAGCGTTTAAGTCAGTGATCAACGCTTCTACGTCTTTTTCACCCAATTCAGGATGTTTTTCAATAGCAGCGTTTAAGTTAACAACATAGGTGTTGTGGTGTTTATCATGATGAAAATGCATTGTTTCTGCATCGATATGCGGTTCTAAAGCTTCGTAAGCATATGGTAATTCAGGTAATGTGTATGCCATAAAAATACCTCCTTCCCCGTCCAAGGATAAAAATAAAATAGCATAACAAAAATGTTACGAAAAAAGAATTATCGAATTTTATAATCATCGATTGCCTTTTGGCAACCGCAATCCACTAGATTTTAATTTTTTCTAATATTTCTATGTGTTAATGATAACATTTTTCATTTATCTTGTCTAGTAGTAAAAACGTAAATTTGCAATAAACATTTTGTAAGTGTGTTATTTCACAATTCAAACGGCTTTATTCTATATGTCCACTTTATATTCAAAATTTTAAATATAAAATTTAATGCCGGCTTATAGCTTGAGTCACGCTTAATTTTTAATTCCCACTATTTTTGTAGCTATAGCTACAGACTATTGGTATCCCCTGCTTTATAATATAATCATAAGAAACAAAGTCAT
>ENA-OQIW01000175-OQIW01000175.1-human-gut-metagenome-genome-assembly--contig:-NODE-175-length-13357-cov-1.385714_pt1 | contig 13357 bp, 10 predicted proteins | sample MGYA00242586_ERZ504751 | MGnify/ENA primary metagenome ERZ504751 (study PRJEB26092, sample SAMD00036349) | human gut metagenome | host: Homo sapiens | study: EMG produced TPA metagenomics assembly of...
ATGAAAATGGCTTTGGCGGGAAGTTTGGTCTAGTTATTTGTTCTAACTGCCGGCCCTTGGTACTACTACATGTACAGCGTGCACGGCATGGATTTTATCGACACCTTCTTGGGGGTTCATAATGTATTGCGTGCTACCGTTTCGGAACATCCGCGGGATAATGTGTGGTATTACTATTTGGGCATGTTTATTATCGGATTCTTCCCGTGGGTATTTACCTTACCGTATTTATTTAAACGTCGTTTTCAGGCGCAGCGTGAGCGTTTGCAAATAGCAGCCACTTCAAGTACCGGCATAAGCTTGGGGCAAGGCACCGATTCACTTGATGGCCATGATGATAATCATCTTGGCTCATTGGTTATGAATATTGGATCCGTAAGTGCGTCCGGCGCTATTATTCACGCACAACCGGCTATGAAAGATGCTATTAAAGGTAATAGTGATGGCACCCCAACTTGGCGAGTAATCCTGCGTGCTATGATGCAGTTTGACCAAACTACGGTATTCTTACTGATTTGGGCTTTTACAATTGCTGTGTTCTATCAATTGATGGCTACTAAATACACGACCTATACATTCCCGTATTTATTGCCGATTGCTATTTTGGCGGCTCGTGTCATGGTAAATCATTTGAAACTGGTGAAATACACCGTGATTGCCAATCTCATATTGTATTCCGTGCTTACCTTTGCCGTAGCGACGCCGTATTGCAACGCTTATTCTTCTAAAGCTGTAGGCAACGTGGTGGCACAAACGGTTAAACGGGGGGATATGGTTGTAAGTTATGGGCGTTATCAGACGTCCGCCGGATTCTACAGTAATCAGTTGATTTATCGTGTTGAAAAAGCAGCTGCTATTCCGGGCCTTGAACCATCGGCTATGAATTGGAATACGAAAAACGTAATGCCGTTCATTGCGGAAGAAACCGTGGCAACACGTGATCATGTTGTTGCCATCGTAGATTAATCGTACCGTTAAAGAATTTAAAGCCGATATCCGGGACAATGGCAAGAAGTAAAAGCTTTGGATAAATTTACGGTGTTTAGAAAATAAGTTGCCTAAGTGGGCAAAAATAGAATTGCCTAGGTGGGCAATAAGAAATCCAGTTAAGTAACAATATAAGAACTCGGTTAAGTAACCATCTGATTTTAAGTCAAGTAACTTAATCAATAAAGCAAAAAAGCAACTAAAGGTAAATGCCTTTGGTTGCTTTTTTATTAATAATGATTTTTATACGAAATATTCAAGTTGATTAGGAATTTCTCCGGTTTTTTGATAATATTCAAAGATTCTACGCAGTATTTTAAGAATTGTTATGTCGATTTGTATATCTAAAAGAGGAATATGATTGGCGTGCCAACAATGACTACAATTTTTAAAAGTTATATTGCCTAGAGAAAATTCTTTATTCCAATCTACCGCTTTAATAATTTGTTTTGTTTCTAATCGTTTACGACCGGAAGGTCGGCGCGAATTCGCTGATGTATTTCAGCTTTAATAAAAGCAGATTTATTGATTGTGATAAGACCGTCGCTTATTTTCTCTTTATTTATATATTTTGGTATATTGAGGTTAAAACTGCCATATTCGTAAGAAACAGATACGTCGTCTTCTGATATTTTTTTAGCAAAACCGCCGTAGCCCATACTCATAATATAAACTCCTGTGTAATATTTTATGATACGTTAGTAGTTATCTATATTGTAATCTAAAAACAGAAAATAAGCATTTAAATGGCAACATGAAATTGAATATTTTCAAAATTATTTACATTATATCGAAACCTCTGATTTAAAGGGGGTGAATTCGACCCCTTTAAATTTGGAGTACAATACTAACAGTCTTCTCTTATATAGCTAACCTGTTTATAACATTACAGATTATCTTTTTGTTAACGAATGACCGTCATAAATATATTGCCTAATAAGGCGTTTGCCTTCGACGGCATGGATTTTAAAATAGAAATAATGGTTGCGGTTATCTTTGGCATTTTCCTTGTTGAGCTTGAAGTAATTTTGCTGTGAATGGGCCATACTTTGTAGAATATCATCGGTTAAAAAGGTTAGCGGTGTATCCAAGGCAGAATATTCATAAAAATCTTCTTCAAATTTCAGATAGTTCGGTGAAAAGTAATGAAAATTGTAATTGGTTACGTTGAAATTCTCTAGATTCCATCGTTTGCCATCTCCTCGGTTGTAATGCGATTAATAGTATCTATAGGTAAGGTTGTAAAGGTATCATCTTGGTGTTTAATCGTGACTTCAGTCAAACTGAGATCATAAACTTTGCCTGTGATACGGCTTGTGGTGAGCGGTTGACCTTTACGTTGCACGCGTACCTCAAATGTGGCCGTGTATTGACCGGCATAGAGTCGACCCAGCCAGGTTAAACGTTCTTCAAGACTCATGGATTCATCGATTTCAAGATTCATATGAGATTGCAGTAAGGCCGTTTGGTGGTCGGATAAAAAGAAGCCCATCCATTTTGCCATTTTGCGGTCTTTGTAGGCACGGGCGGATTTGAATGGCAAATAGGAGCGGTCAATCATACTAAACCATCCAACCGCCGGCACCACCGGCTGCATGACCGCCAATGAGTTTACTGCGGGCAATGGCACGGATGAATCCAAGAGAACCGATGCCTTTTGAATGGCCAAGAAACCGTGCAGACGGCGAATATCATCAATGGTATGTTGGAGGCTGTGACTTTTGCGCACCGTATCCGGATTGTCGAAGAGGGAAATGGATTGTAAGGCTTCCGGAATGAACTGGCTATATTGAACGCCGATTTGACGAACTGCTTCTCCTTTATAATGTTTTCGGAATAATTTAATGACGTGGCGCGTCAATTCATCGGTCAGCTGCGTCGGCTCAATCTTCATCTGTGCTTGGAAAGAACCGCGAGACCGTTGTTCAAAATAGCTTTCTTTGGCAAAACCGATATAAACGGACACACAACGTGTTTGCTGATGGCTGCGGCGTAGCCGGATAGCCACCTGTTCCGCCATCTCGCTGAGCAAGAGCTCGATTTCATCTTGTTTTGTGTAGTTACGAGGCAAGATTTGTGAGTTGCCTAACCCCTTGGATTGTGGCGTATACGGTTCACGTACGTTACTTTCATCAACGCCGTTGGCGTGAAACCAGAGCTGTACGCCGATGACGCCCAAGTCTTTTTGAAGAATATCCGGATTGCAGTTAGCCAGCTTTTTGATGGAGTGAATGCCAAGATTATTTAAACGGCGAGCCATGCGACTGCCGATGCCCCAAAAGTTAGTTAGTTTGGGAATTTGCCATACTTTAGTGGATACATCTTCGTACGACCAGTTGGCACGCATAGTAGACGTCGTTTTAGCTTCATTATCGAGAGCCAGTTTGGCAAGTAACGGGTTCGCATTCGACATACCGACGGTAGAGAAAATACCGGTTCGCTGGCGAATATCATGCTGGATTTTGGCAGAGAGAATATCCAGCTTTTCACGGCGACTTAAACGCGGATCGGGCACAAAATACTTCAAAGATCGAGTAAGGTCTACAAAGCCTTCATCGATAGAATAAGGGCAAATATCTTCGGTGGCAGCGTACTCGCGCAGAATGCGTTGAATCTCGAGGTTTTTTATAATATAAAGGCCCATGCGCGGCGGCACGATTAAGGTGCGTTTGGCCCAGCTCTCGATATAATTGATGAAGTCGGGCGTAATGGGCAAGCCTTCTTTAAGGGCACGGCGTAAATTAAACTTCCTGGTTTCGATATCGAAAGGCAAATCGTAGGAACGACTTACATTTTGCTTGCCAAAGACATGTTTGAACGTTGGGGAGGACGCCAAAATCAGGCCTTTGGAATTGTCGGCCCGGCTCATGACACATAATGAAGTTGTGAGGGGATTTAAACCGCGCTCAATACATTCGACACTGGCGTAAAATGACTTCATGTCGACAAACGCAATGTCTGAGCGGGGCTCCAAGTCGTAATTAATATAGCCCATGATGGCACCTCCTTTTTACGTAATAACTTCTTTACTAAAATAATACATCGAATAAACGTTTAAGTCAATGGTAGAAAATAAGAATGGTTGTTTGGCTAAAAGGTAAAAATTTAAAGGTATTAAGAGTCTGCAATTTTAGTTAATTTATTGCTAGAAAGTTTAATTCGGTCGAATTCGACCGAATTATCTCCGGCTGGTTTTCTCTTTTTGGTTGTTGCCTCAAGGTGGCGTTCCACGTCCTTCGGTGCTGTTCTTACGTTTTTCTATTGGCTTATTAAGTTATTTTTCATATAATATATTCATATAGACTTACGCTTGACAACAGCGTAAAATAAAAATTTTTTGCCTTTTTTTTGCTTTAAAGGGTATTATTTGGAGGATGGATTCATGAACAAACAGCAGTTAGCTGCCAAGATTTGGGAGTCTGCAAACCGCATGCGGTCTAAGATAGAAGCGAATGAGTATAAGGATTATATCCTTGGTTTCATTTTTTATAAATACTTGTCGGACAAAGAAGAACAGTGGCTTTTATCCCAAGAATACACGCCGGAAGACATCAAAGAATACGTAAACGAGGATGACGATGAAACGGTGCGTACGGTTCAAAAGAATCTAGGCTATTTTATTGCGTATAAAGACCTTTTTTCCACATGGATTCAAATGGGGCAGATTTCTCGGTAGACAATGTGCGAACTGCTTTATCATCCTTTACACGTCTGATTTCACCGTCCCATAAAAAGTATTTGACGGGATTTTTAATACCCTCGAAACAGGCCTTTCTAAATTGGGTGAAAACACGAAATCGCAGACGAAGGCCGTTAGTGATTTGGCACAGCTTATTAACGAAATTCCGATGGATAAAAAGCAGGACTATGACGTTCTTGGCTTTATCTATGAATATTTGATTTCTAATTTTGCAGCTAATGCCGGTAAAAAAGCAGGGGAATTCTACACGCCGCACGAAGTGTCTTTGCTTATGTCTGAAGTGGTAGCTAATCATTTAAGAGGTCGTGAAAACATCAAAATTTATGACCCAACCAGTGGTTCGGGGAGCTTGCTTATAAATATCGGCCAGACTACCGCTAAATACATGGAAAACGAAAATAGTATTCGTTACTATGCGCAAGAATTGAAGTCCAATACCTATAACTTGACCCGTATGAATCTGGTTATGCGTGGGATTTTGCCGGATAATATTTTGACGCGCAACGGGGATACGTTGGAAGAAGATTGGCCGTATTTTGATGAAGCGGATCCGGTCGGTACGTATGAGCCGCTCTATGTGGATGCGGTTGTTTCCAATCCACCGTATTCACAACGTTGGGAACCGGCCGGTAAAGAAAGTGATCCGCGTTATTCTCGCTATGGTCTAGCCCCTAAATCTAAAGCAGACTATGCGTTTTTATTACATGATTTATACCACTTGAAACCTGGCGGCATTATGACTATTGTTTTGCCACATGGGGTATTGTTCCGCGGTGGTGAAAAAGGTCAGATTCGTAAAAACCTCATTGAGCAGAATAATATTGATGCGATTATCGGCTTGCCGGCAAATATTTTCTTCGGCACGGGCATTCCGACCATCATTATGGTGCTTCGTCAAAAACGTGAAAACGACGATGTGCTCATCATTGATGCGTCTAAAGGTTTTGCCAAAGAAGGTAAAAATAACAAACTTCGAGCATCAGATATTCGCCGTATTGTAGACACGGTGAAAGGCCGTTTGACTCAGGATAAATATTCTCGTGTCGTTACTCGCGAAGAAATCCGCAACAATGACTATAACTTGAACATTCCGCGCTATGTGGATTCTTCTGAAAAAGCCGAATCTTATGATATTTATGCGACTATGTTTGGTGGCATTCCGGTAGCTGAATTAGCTGATTTTGACGCTTATTGGAATGTATTCCCATCGTTAAAAGAAGAGCTTTTTACTACTGGTGATGAGTATGTGTCTGTAAGTACTGAGGATATTAAAAAGACTATCCTGGATAATAAAGATGTGCAGAATTTCTTGGCACAATTCCGCAACCGTTTTGCCGATTTAGGCGAAAGCTTAGACCGTGAACTGATTGACGATGCTATGAGTCTTTCTATTCCTAGAAAAGAAGAATCCTTGGCAACTGAACTTTTCAAACGCTTTACCGGGATTCCACTCTTAGATCCATATCAGGCCTATGAGATTTTTGAAGAACAATATGGAGCCATCGCCGGTGATTTGGAATTGATTCAGGCGGAAGGCATGGAGCTGTTCGTACCGTTGACCCTAACATGGTAATTAAGAAAAAGAACGGCAAAGATGCGGAAGTGCAGGATGGCTGGAAAGGTCATATCCTTGACTTTGATTTGGTGCAGCGCGTTTGCCTTGCCGAATCAATTGGATTCTTTGACGCAGAAGAGTAATGAACTTTCTGAAATTCCGGGTTCCTATGAGGAATTGCTCGAGTCTTTGAGTGAAGATGATAAGGAAACCATTTCCGAGGCTCTTAATGATGCTAATGATGCCTTTGTGGTAAAAAATATTAAGAGCGTAATAGCTGAACTTAAGAAGGACGAAGCTGACAATAAGGAACTAATTAAGACCCTTAAAAGCGCGCAAAGTCTTAACGATAAAGAGAAGAAATTAAAAAATCAGATTAAAACGGAAGAAACCGATTTGCATCTTTTGACTAAAGAGACTATTGAATCTCTTTCTGATGCGGCGGTACGCGAACTTCTCCATGAAAAATGGGCAAAACCGATTGTAGATGGCACATTAGCTCTTGCTGATGCCATGCTCAATGACTTTACGAATCGTATTGAAACTTTGTCTAAAAAATATGCTGAAACAATGAGCGATATTGAGGAAGAAATCAGAAAGACTGAAAAAGAATTGTCTGCTATGCTTTCTGAACTTACCGGCTCAGAAGCTGATATGGCCGGCATCCGTGAATTGCAGAAGTTGATAGGGGGTTAATGAGATGGAAAAAAGAAAAACCCCGAGGATTAGGTTCAAAGGCTTCAGTGATGATTGGGAACAGCGTAAGTTGGGGGAAATGGCTGATTATAAAAAAGGTCCGTTTGGTAGTGCGTTAAAAAAAGAGATTTTTGTTCCGGAAGGAATTGATACTGTTAAAGTTTATGAACAACAAAATGCTATTAATAAAGACTGGCGATTTGCAAGATATTTTATAACAAGAGAATATGCTCAGAAGTTATCAAATTTTGAGACACATGCGGGCGATATTATTGTTTCATGTGCGGGTACAATTGGCGAGATATATGAATTACCGCATAAATCAAAGCCAGGCATTATAAATCAGGCACTCATGCGGATTAGAGTGAATGAAGGATTTATTACAAAAGATTTATATAAAATTATATTTAGCAATAAGATTGATGAGTTTTCTGCAAAAATGAGTAATGGATCTGCAATGAAAAATAATTCCACCTTTTGCTGACTTGAAAGGAATGATAGCAGATATTCCATCTATGAAAGAACAGTATTGTATGGGAAACTTTTTTTCTAACTTTGATACCCTCATTACCTTTCATCAACGACAGCAAAATTCATGGAAATTAATAGAAAAAGGAGTAAAGTTATGGATGATTTTAACAAAGAATCAGATTTTGAAGCGGCTTTAATAACTGCATTGCAGCGTTATGGTTGGGAAAAGGACGTTCTCAAGAATCCGACGGAACAAGATTTGCTTCAAAACTGGGCAAATATCCTTTTTGAAAATAACAGAGATATTGATCGTCTGGGAGATTATCCTCTGATTCAAGAAGAAATGGAAGATTTGTTGGAACAAATCCGTCGTCTTCGCACTCCTTTGAAGTTAGATGGTTTTATTAATGGGAAAACTGTGTCCATAACGCGGAAAAATCCTGACGATACATTGCATTACGGTAAGGAAGTAAGTTTGAAGATTTATGACCGCATGGAAATTGCGGCCGGGCAAAGTCGTTATCAGATTGTGCAGCAACCTCGTTTTGTCCGTCGTGAAAAGGTGTTGCAGGATAGACGCGGCGATTTGATGCTCCTCATCAACGGTATGCCGGTGTTTCACATTGAGCTCAAGAAATCCAGTGTGCCTGTAATTGAAGCGGCTAATCAGATTGAAAAATACGCACATGAAGGGCTTTTTTCAGGAATCTTTTCATTGGTGCAAATCTTTGTAGCTATGAATCCTAAGGAGGCCTTGTACTTTGCCAATCCGGGGCTGATGGCAAGTTCAATCCGGATTTTTACTTCCACTGGGCTGACCTAAATAATGACCCGGTGAATGATTGGAAGGTTGTGGCGGAACGCCTATTATCCATTCCAATGGCACATCAATTGGTTGGTTTTTACACGGTTGCCGACGATTCTGACGGTGTTTTAAAAGTAATGCGCAGTTATCAGTATTATGCGTCCAACAAGATTTCTGACCGCGTGTCCAAAAATGATTGGCACGAAGGAAATCAGCGTGGGGGCTATATTTGGCATACCACGGGTTCCGGTAAGACCATGACGTCCTTTAAATCGGCGCAGCTTATTGCCAATTCAAAGGATGCGGATAAGGTTATATTCCTTATGGATAGAATCGAGCTTGGCACGCAGTCGCTCAAGGAATATCGGGCGTTTGCGGATAATGTGGATGATGTGACAGGAACGGAAGATACGATTACCTTGATCAGTAAGTTGAAAAGCATAGATCCGAAGGACACCTTGATTGTGTCGTCGATTCAAAGATGAGTAATATTAAGGAAGATGCAGCCAGCAAAATGCGGTCCAAAGATCTTGAGTTAATGAAGTCTAAGCGGCTCGTGTTTATTATTGACGAATGTCATCGTTCGACGTTTGGTGAGATGTTGGCCACGATTAAGGCTACCTTCCCGAATGCACTTTTCTTTGGTTTTACGGGAACGCCGGTTTTTAATGAAAACGAACAAGCCATGACTACCACAGCGGATATTTTTGGTGATGAACTTCATCGTTACAGCATTGCTGACGGCATTCGCGACAAGAACGTGCTTAGTTTTGACCCGACCATGGTAATGGTGTATAAGGATAAAGATTTGCGTGAAAAAGTTGCTTTACAGGAATCGGGGGCTTATTCAATTGAAGAGGCGTTAGAAGATCCGACGATGAGCAAAACATATTATCGCTTTATGTCGTCGGCGCAGGTTCCTATGGCGGGTAAACGTGAAGAGGACGGTTCTTACGTACGAGGGATTGAAGATTATGTAGAGCAAGAAGCTTGGCAAACGGATGAGTACCAGTGGGCCGTAGTCGACGATATTGCTGAAAACTGGCGTACACTTTCGCGTAATCATCAATTCCACGGGATTTTTGCCACCAGTAGCATTCCGGAAGCCGTTCGTTATTATCTTAAGTTTAGAAAACGCTATCCGCAGTTAAAGGTAACCGGCCTTTTTGACCCAACTATTGATAATAAAGGTGGCTATGCTTTAGAAAAGGAAGACGGTCTCAAGGCTATGCTTGAGGATTATAATGCTATTTTCGAGCAAAACTTTGACATCGGCGGTTATGCCAAGTTTAAAAAAGATGTGTCGGCTCGATTGGCGCACAAAACGCCATATAAATGGGTAAAGCCTGAAAAACAATTGGACCTTTTGATTGTTGTGAATCAGATGCTTACCGGCTTTGACTCAAAGTGGATCAATGTTTTATATTTGGACAAAATGCTGGTATATCAGAATTTAATTCAGGCTTTTTCGAGAACTAACCGACTTTTCAATATTAATGAAAAGCCGTTTGGTTCGATTCGGTATTATCGCATGCCGCATACGATGAAACGCAATATTGAAGAAGCTGTACAGCTTTATTCCGGCGACCGTCCGCAAGGCTTATTTGCCGACCATTTACCGGATAATGTGCGTCATATGAATGCCACGTTTGCTGAAATGAAGACTATTTTTAAAAGCGCCGGCGTGCCGGATATGGATACATTGCCGGAAGATACACCGTCTAAAGCTAAGTTTGCTAAATTGTTCCGTGAGTTCTCCACTTATCTTCAGGCCGCTAGGATTCAAGGGTTTACGTGGAATAAAGGGAATATTCTTCTTTAATTGATGTGGAAGATACGAGCGAAGAAGAAATGATTCAGCTGTTGCCGACGGAAGATGACTATCTGATTTTGAATCAGCGTTATAAAGAATTGAGAACAGGAGGAGCGGGCCCAGGGGGAAATCCTCCTGATGATGGTGGTGAAATTACATTCCCGATTGACCCATATCTTACTGAACAGAACACGGGTGTTATTGACAACGACTACATGAATTCTCGTTTTGAAAAATGGCGCAAACAATTATTAGACCCTGATGCCGATCCGGCTACGGTTGAGGAAACGTTGACTGACCTTCATAAATCCTTTGCCTTTTTAACACAGGAAGAGCAAAAATATGCGAATATTTTTCTCCATGATGTGCAGACCGGTGATGTAAAAATTGTCGATGGTAAGACATTTAGGGACTATATTTTCGAATATATAGAATGAGCTAAAAACCAGCAAAACAAAAAGATTTCCACCTATCTTGGTGTTGATGAAGTCCTTTTGACAAATTTGATGGACGCTCATGTAACGAAGGATAACTTGAATGAATATGGTCGTTTTGACGCCTTAAAAGCAACGGTAGTCAGAGAAAAAGCGCAAGAATATTTTACAAAAGTGGATAAGAAGAAGTTACCACCATTCCGCGTGAATAATCGGGTAGATGAGTTGCTCACAAAATTTGTTTTGGAAGGCGGTTTTGACATTCAGGATCCGGACGAAGAGACAGAAGAACGAAGCAAGTAAGAACTATCACAACACATGTAAGTAAATCTGTAGTGATAATGCGGACGAAACTAAAAAGACAATTAAAGATGAGCCAAGCGAGTGCCTCCAATCCTTCATCGGCGTAGGAAGGAGGCACTTATGTCGATTGTAAATAAAGCTACGGATTATTTAACGGACTATTATCGTAACTGGGTTTCGGTGTATAAGGAAGGCGCTATTCGCAATGTGACACTTTCGAAGTATCATATGAGCCTTGCTTGGCTGGAACGACTGGCTCCGGGATTGAGACTTTGTGATGTAACGCGGGTTTCGTATCAGCAAATCATTAATGAGTATGCTAAGGAGCATGAGCGGCAGACGACGATGGACTTCCATCATCAGTTGAAAGGAGCCATTCTTGATGCGGTTGATGAAGGCCTGATTCCGCGCGATCCGACCCGTAAGGTTATTATTAAAGGGAAGGCACAAGCCCCGAAGAAAACAAAATACTTGAATCAGTTTGAGCTTCATACATTGCTGAAAAGCCTGAATTTAGGTGATGAAGTGAATTGGGATTGGTTCATTCTGTTGGTAGCTAAGACAGGCATGCGTTTTTCAGAAGCATTGGCCATTACGCCGGCAGATTTTGACTTCGCTCATCAGACGCTTTCTGTGAGTAAAACATGGGATTACAAAAATGGCGGTGGGTTTTCACCGACAAAGAATAAGTCGTCAGTCCGTAAAATTCAAATAGACTGGCAGGTTATTATGCAATTTGCTTTTCTTGTTAAAGATTTGCCGCAGGATAAACCGATTTTCATTAAAAAGGAAAAGATATATAACTCGACTGTGAATGATATGCTGGAGCGGTGCTGCAGGAAACTTGATATCCCTGTAATTTCGGTTCATGGCCTGCGTCATACGCATGCATCGATTTTACTATTTGCCGGAGTTTCTATTGCCAGTGTGGCCAGGCGACTTGGCCATGCCAGTATGACTACGACACAGAAGACATATCTTCATATTATCCAAGAGCTGGAAAACCAGGATGTAGATCTTATTATGAGGTCGTTGTCTAATCTTATGTAACGGATAAATGAGTCCGCGCCGATGGAGGATTATTGAGTTATAATAATTAACTTCATAGAAATATTTAAATATATTGTTGGCATCGAATAAGATAAATCATATAATAACTCTAGGATATATACTCATATCACGAAATGTAGATTTAATAGAAGCTACGGTGTAATTAGCTCAATACGATAAAGCAGTTATGCCAGGAACATAATAGTGTATAAGGAGATATATATGAAGGAAGACAATAAGCAAGATGTTAAGACAGTGCAAACAGGCTTAAAGGTATCCATGTTAAATTTGGTACCCCTAAGAGCTGGTCAGACTTATCTTGACGCCTATAAAGACATGATTGACTTGGCTCAAGCCGTAGAAAGTTACGGCTATGAACGCTACTGGATTGCCGAGCATCATAATATGAAATCCTTGGGAAGTAGTGCGACTCAACTTCTGATTCAACATACCTTGGCTAATACTAAAACGATTCGTGTCGGTTCCGGTGGGGTAATGTTGCCGAACCAGAGCCGTACTTGGTGGCAGAGCAATATGGCACGATAGAAACGCTCTATCCGAATCGTTTAGATTTGGGCTTGGGGCGAGCTCCCGGTACGGACCAGGTAACAGCACGGGCTCTTCGACGCACTAATAATCTCTATACCGATTTTGCCGAAGAATTGCGTGAGTTAAAAGGCTATTTCGATGATACTAATAATGTTCATGCCTATCCGGCTGCCGGTCTTCAGGTACCGTTTTATATTCTAGGTTCCAGCACTGACAGTGCGTACTTGGCGTCCGAATTAGGTTTGCCATATTCCTTTGCCTCTCATTTTGCACCGGCCATGATGGAAGAAGCGGTAGAGATTTATCGGGAACGTTTTAAACCGTCTAAAGTGTTGTCAAAACCATATGTTATCTTGGGTATGAATGTCGTCTTGGCTGATACTGATGAAGAAGCTAAACATTTAGCAACGACTCAGACACAACGTTTTATTGATATTGTTACCGGTAATAATCAAGGTTTGCAGCCGCCGGTGGAAACAGAAGCTGAACTTTGGGATAATTATGTGGCAGCTAAACGAGCACCGCATTTTGGCCCTATTCCTTTTAAAGCAGAGGACATCGCGTTCCGTGAGCAGGCCGTAGTTAGACAGATGACGTCCGTTTCGTTGATTGGCAGTCCGGCTTCCGCGGCTAAACAGTTGCAGGATTTACAAAAACGGGTAACGTTTGAAGAGATTATGGCTCAGAGCTTAATTTACGACCAAAGCGTACAAGCCTATTCGTATAAATTATTGGCTGATGTGGTGAAAACGTGTAGGGACATTTTAGATAGGAAATTAAATCCTACGTTAATAGAGTTTAGTTTATTAAGTCCATATTAATTTTAACTAGAAAATGCAATGAATTTTGATATTAGTCAGAATTTATTGCATTTTTTTATTGTACGCCGAATAGGCATGACAAAACCCCCAGTTAAACTGGGGGTCGGTAAAAAATTCTTATAGAAAAGGAAAGAACCTCCTAATGATACAATGAAGTTGGTCTGGCAACCACA
>ENA-OQIW01000177-OQIW01000177.1-human-gut-metagenome-genome-assembly--contig:-NODE-177-length-13262-cov-1.170080_pt1 | contig 13262 bp, 20 predicted proteins | sample MGYA00242586_ERZ504751 | MGnify/ENA primary metagenome ERZ504751 (study PRJEB26092, sample SAMD00036349) | human gut metagenome | host: Homo sapiens | study: EMG produced TPA metagenomics assembly of...
AGGGTGCGACTACAGCATGGGCGAGGAAGAGATATGAGGAGAGTAATAAATGAAAAAAGCAGTCATGTTGATCAACGATACGACCTATGCATTTAATTTGCGTGGTGCCGTTATCGAGAAGTTGATTGATGAAGATTTTGAAGTGGTAATTGTCGGTCAATTATTAAAGCACCAGGATAAGTTAAAAGCAATGGGTGCTAAGCTGATTGGCGTTGAAACTGGCCGTCATGGTACGAATCCTATCTCTGATTTGCAGTTGATGCGTACCTACAAGAAAATTTTGAAAGCCGAAAAGCCAGATGTTGTTCTTACCTATAATATCAACCAAATGTATACGGTGGCATAGCATGTCAGCAGTTAAAGATTCCGTATCTTCCGAATGTAACCGGCCTCGGTACTCCGATGGAAAATCCAGGCCCTTTGCAGGCACTGACGACCCGGCTTTACAAGATGGGCGTGGCTGGTGCAAGCTGCATCTTTTTCCAGAACGGTGAAAATCAGCGCTTCTTTGAAGCGCACAAGATGATGCCGAAGCATGCGAAGATCCGGTTGCTGCCGGGATCGGGCGTGGATTTGGAGAGCCATCCGGCGTTCCCGTATCCGGAAGGCGAGACAGTGCACTTCCAGTTTACATCCCGGATCCTGAAGGAAAAGGGCATCGACCTGTATCTCGCTGTGGCCAAACGGATCCATGCGGAGTACCCCAACACGGTGTTCCATATCTGCGGCGGTTGTGACGATCCTGCCTACGAAGAAATCTTGAAGCAGGCACAGGAGGCTGGAGATGTGGTCTATCATGGCCAGCAGAAGGATATGATCCCATTCCTGAAACAGGCAAGCTGCATCGTGCATCCGTCCTACTATCCGGAGGGAATGAGCAACGTGCTTTTGGAGGGTGCGGCTAGCGCCAGGCCTATCATTGCCACCGATCGTGCAGGCTGCCGGGAAACGGTGGAAGATGGAGTGACCGGATTCCTGATCCCCATTCAGGATGAGGAAGCTTTAGTCCATGCACTGGAACGGTTTATGCAGATGACGCCGGAGCAGCGGAAAGCCATGGGTCTGGCTGGTCGTGCAAAAATGGAATGGGAGTTCGACCGAAAGATCGTGGTGAAGGCGTATTTGGAAGAGATTCAGGAAATCGTGAGGGGTTGAGCATGAATACCACACCGATACGAGTGTTACAGGTTCTTGGAGGGTTGGAAGCTGGTGGAGCAGAATCCTTTGTCATGAACTTGTATCGAGCGGTTGACAAGAAGAAAATCCAGTTTGATTTTGTGAAGCATATCGAACATAAGGGCGTTTTTGAGGATGAAATAATGCAGATGGGCGGTAGAATTTATCGCTGTCCCCAATACACCAGGTAAAAACCATTTCGCATACTGTAGGTGGTGGGATTCCTTCTTTAAGGAGCATCCGGAGTACCATGTGATTCACGGTCATGTTCGAAGCACTGCGTCGATTTATCTGAAAATTGCAAAAAAGAATGGCCTAGTAACGATTGCACACAGCCATAGCACTTCAAACGGAAGTGGCATTTCTGCCATTGTGAAGGATATGTTGCAGCTGCCAATTCGGCGTACAGCGGATTATTTGTTTGCTTGTTCTGACAAAGCAGGCAAATGGCTCTATGGAGAAAAGGCTACGGAACAGCCGAATTACCGGATGATTCCCAATGGCGTAGATTTAAGGCGCTTTTCATTTTGTGAGGAAAAGCGGCAGCAGATGCGTCAGGAGCTTGGAATTGCTAAAGATACTTTTGTTCTAGGACACGTCGGGCGGATCACCGTCCCCAAAAACCATCGATTCTTGGTGGAGTTGTTCGCAGAGTACCACGAAGAGAACCCCAATAGCAGACTGCTTTTGGTGGGCGATGGCGAGTTGTTCGAAACGGTGCAGCAGCAATGCACGCAGCTTGGAATAAGTGATGTAGTCATCATGGTCGGCAGTAAAATCAATACGGAGGATTACTACCAAGCCATGGATGTATTTGTGTTTCCATCCTTATGGGAGGGGCTTGGAATCGTTGCCATCGAAGCACAAGCGAATGGATTGACCTGCCTAGTATCGGAAAATGTGCCCGGAGAAGCAATCCTTACAGAGAACACAAAGGTGCTTTCGATTCAGTCCAAGGGTGAGTGGCTGGATGAGCTGAAAAAGGTGTCTGTGGTGAAAGAACGCAGACAAAAAACAATGGCATACAGCAGTACGATATTTGCACTATTGCAGATTGGTTACAGCAATTTTATTTGGAACAGCACGAAAAGGTGAGACGATGAGTCAATATATTATGCGATTGGACGATGCGTCTGAATATATGGACGTTGAAAAGTGGCAGCGTATGGAAGATCTGCTGGACAAATATCATATTAAACCGATTGTGGGTGTGATTCCAAACAATCAGGACCCGGATATGGTTGGCGTTTATCCGAAGGACGAACAGTTCTGGGAAAAGGTCAACGTTGGAAGGAAAAGGCTGGACCATTGCACTCCATGGCTATACCCATGTGTTTGAAACCAAAGAGGGCGGTTTGAATCCAGTCAATGATCGTAGCGAATTTGCTGGTGTGCCGCTGGAACGCCAAAAAGAGAAAATTCGTGCGGGCGTTCGGATTCTTCGAGAGCACGGAATTGAACCTGAAATATTTTTCGCACCGGCGCATACCTTTGATGAAAACACATTGATTGCATTGAAGGAAGAATCCGATATTCGAATTATCAGCGATACCATTGCAAATGATGTGTATTTTGAAAATGGGTTTTACTTTATTCCGCAGCAGTCTGGACGAGTAAGAAAATTGCCGTTTAGGATGGTGACTTTTTGCTATCATCCCAATATTATGAGTCGGCAACTCTTCGATGAGACTGATTATTTCATTAAAACTAATCGAAGTGAATTTGTTGAAGCCAGTTATAAAGATTATTTAAAAACCAGAAAGATAAACATAGTTGATAGAATCCTAAAGAAAATTTATTTTTTGAAACATAAAAATTCATGGGGTAAGTAAAGATGAAATACGAGGCAATTATTATTGGTGGAAATCACCATAATGGCTTAGGATTAGCTCGAATACTAGGTATAAACGGTGTGAAAGTCCATGCGGTAGTTGTAGATGAATGCAAAGATAGCTTTTTGAGAAAATCAAAATACATTTATTCTTGTATTGCTTTCCGAAATATCGATGCAGCTTTGGATTATATAAAACAAAACTATGTAAATCCTCAAAAGTATGTCGTGATACCATATTCAGATGTTACAGCACATGGTCTGGACAATAGGTTAAATGAATTTGAAGGATACCACATTCCCTCTATCAGACAACAACAAGGTCTGATTGCAAAGTGATGCAGAAAATGAACAATGCGAATTTGCAAAGAAAAATGGAATAAAAATGGCAAAAACGTGGGTCTGTTCATTGAAAGATGAAATAGAGATTCCACGAGATATTGTGATACCGTGCATAGTTAAACCTGTAATCAGCTCAGAAGGAAATAAAAAAGATATTAGAGTCTGCCGAACAATAGATCAACTAAGAAAATGCTTGTGCTCCTATAAAACAATTGGCTATTGCAGAGCACTTGTTCAAGAATATCTGAAAATCGATTACGAAATTGATGTCTTTGGTTGTACTTTAAAACAATCTCCGTATATTTGCCTTATTCCAACAAAGACAATTCGATCATGGCCACCCGAAGGCGGAACAAATTCTTTCTCTCAAATAATAACAGATCAGACTATCGTGGATAAATGCAGAGCGATCATCGAGAAAGCTGGAGAAAGGCGGCTTTTACGGTTTGTACGATATTGAATTGTTTGTAGTTGGAGATGAAGTTCTTCTGAATGAAATAAACTACCGAAATTCTGGGACGTGTATATGGGAATTCAGCAAGAATATTATTATCCGTATGCGTGGTTTCTCGATTGTATTGGTGAAAGGTCGATATTGGAAGTAATCCACACTGTGATAGCTACGCTATGACAGAATTTGCGGATTTTCGCAATGTACTAAAGAAAAGAGTGAAATTACTGGAATGGGTAGGTGACTTTGAAAAACAAAAGATTTTGCATTGTTCTTTAAAGGCGATATGCGGCCTGCCTTTGACAGATTAATATATTACGTCAAACAGTTTTTTTTGTGGGAAGAATATGTAACTGAATTATCAGGAGAATTACTTTTAAAATCAGATTTCAACGGGGTAAAACAATTGGGAGAATAAATGAAACTTCTAGTTCTAACAGATAAATACTTCCCCCGTCCATACGCAAATGCAATGTGTGCACAAGAATTGATTCGGGTCTGGACACAGCAGGGCGATTCCGTTGATGTATTGGCGTATGGTGACTTTGATGGGATGCCTGACCGGTGGGAGGGCAATGCGGTCTATTATGTGAAGACCGATGAAAGATTGCGCCTTTTTTATTATGCGGATACCTATCGCAATACCCAAAAGGGTAAGATGGCACATATATTAGCAAATGTACTGTCAAAAGTCAAAGGATCCATCCTTTTACCATGGCAGCCGTTTTACTCCTTTTCTTTTCCTTGCAGAATCTATAAAAAGATGTGCGAACTTCAAGAGAAAAACTGCTACGACGGCGTAGTTGCTATATTAAATCCCTTGGATTCCAACATTGCAGCATGCAAATTCAAAGCCCAATATCCGGATGTTCCGTATGTCGTGTTCTGTGTGGATACGCTGCGTAAGACTTTTGTTGAGCAGCATATCAGTAAGACATTTGCTGATGCCTTTATCTGGGAGAAAAAATCCTCGAAACTGTGATGCGTATTTTATATGCATTCACGAAAAGAGGATTATGAATTGCCGAGATATGATCCGTATCGCAGTAAGTTGAGAGAGTCTGATATGCCACGCTTCAAAGTGAAGGATATCGATAAGATTCCACGGTATGATTTCGGCGAGGATGGCGAGCACTGGGTATATGCGGGTTCTATTGGAGGGCCGCACTATAATCCCAATCAGCTTTTGGAAATCTTCAAGAAAATCGAAAATTCGCCGAAGAGAGTGTTGCATCTGTATACACGAGGAGCAGAGGCGGATCGGATTGCTGCAATAGCCGACAAGGAAAAGCTAAATGTCCGAGTCCATGGATATGTGGACGCTGCCACATTGGAGAGTATTATGGCAACGGCCAATGTGATCGTATCGTTGAAGACCAGTGATCAGATCTCTGCAAAGATATTTGAATGTATGTCTTACGGAAAACCAGTGGTTCATTATTCGGGTCATCTGGATGACCCGGATGCATATTATTTGCATAAATATGCATCCGGGCACGTTGTGAAAATGTACGCAGAAAATCGTGACGCGGAAATTAGCGGGCTGCTCCAATTCCTGAATAATACTATAGGAAAAAAAGTAGATTCAGTAGAACTGATGAAGGAATTTGAGATGAGTACACCGGAGTATTCAGCTAAAAAAATAACGGAAGAAATAATGCGTGCAAAAAATGCGTAAACAAAAAGAAAAGACGGAGAACTGAAATGACGAAAAAGTCGATTGAGAAGTGGTATAGTATAATACTTCCGCTATTCCCGATGCTAATACTATATGGATTTGAAATACTACCGTTCTTGACTTTTTCGGATTATCTTTTGCTGTTTTTTGTGATGGCAGAAATAATTAAAAGGGAATATAGATTGGTCTATGATAAGGCGTTTGTACCATTGATCATATATTTGGTTGTACAACCTATACTTCTTCTCCTTTTTGCATCAGACCAACTTGATTTTATAGATGCAGCGGGAACGGCATGGAAACTGGCGCTTTATATATTTGGAATAGCAATATTGAAGAAGAACTTACAAAAAGAATATTTTGTAAAGACAGTCAGATTTATTGGTGTATCCAGCACGGTCTATGGATTTTTGCAGTTCTTTCTCGGTACCTATGCCCATATTTCACTGAGTCCATATCTTCCTTTTTTGCCTGTATTGCGTACAGGGTTAAAGGAGCAGCAAGACAGTTGGATTGCGTATAACTGGACTGTTCGTCCGCGAGCGTTGGTTTTCAGAACCTTCTACATTTGCCATTTTTCTATTGATGGCGCTATTGGTTGAACAGTTTGTTGTATATAGAGATAAACGAAAGAACGTACTTTGTTTGATTTATGTGTTTGGCATCGTCATATCGCATTCTTCTACAGGTGCATTTGGTCTTATTATTTTGCTACTGGCGTGGATGCTGATTTACCCGCAGGATTTTCTATACCGATTACCTAAAAAAATAATAATTGTAATGTTGTTATTGCTGCCGCTATGTGCCTTTCTTTTGTATAAAAGCGGATATGTGGATTCTTTTATTGGACACACATTTGTAAATGGCCTGGGACTTTCATCACAGTCGCACTTTATTGATATTCAAGCAGCAATGTCTGAAGGTACGAATGTTTTGCAATTTTTATTCGGACACGGTATGCAGGATGTGGAAGCTGGTTATCTTCCGGGATGGATAAGAACATACTACTGCCTTGGGACAATAGGAGTATTACTTTATGCGGTTGGTTTACTACAGGGTTTGTAGACGATGCTCCCGGCGTGCACGAATTATTGTTTTAGCATTTATTGGTCTTAATTTTGGCACTGAAATTATGTTGGGCGTGTTTATGTTGCTATATATGTCAGCGGCATTGATACAAGACGATAGTTGTGAGGATGGATGGAATGAGAACGCTGCTAGATGCATCGATATTAAAGACGCTGCGCTTTAATTTTTACTATTTTGGAATCAAGGGATTTCGCCTTCCTGTATTGGTCAGCAAAAATGTTAGTGACTGAAAATCTACGGGGGGGGGGGTAAAAATTCAGTCCTATGAGGACAGCGAATGTACGGATTGGCTTTGATGGTACTGGAATTTGCGACCCTAAATATCAAAGAGGTATCTGGCATGTGAGTGGGACAGTCTGCTTTGGAGAGAACGTTCGGATCGCAGCAGGTGTAAAGCTGAGCTGTGCGGAGGGTGCGACGCTTCAAATCGGAAAAAATTCCAGCATAAATGTTAATTCGCAGGTAATTTGTATGGATCATATTGCTTTGGGCGAAAACGTGATGCTGAGCTGGGATGACCTGTTAATGGACTCGGATTTTCACCCGATTCAGGATGATGCGATTGAGAAGCCGGTTTCAAGACCGATTACGATTGGCGACAATGTCTGGGTTGGCTGTAGAACAACGATTCTAAAGGGATGTTCAGTACCAAATGGGTGTATTGTTGCGGCAAATAGTACGGTAACAAAAACGTATCAGGAAGAGCACTGCTTGATTACAACAAGCGGTGTGGTAAAGCACAATGTGTTTTGGAAACGGTAAAAGATAAGGGGCTGAAAGATGTCTATTCGTGAAGGTGCAAAGTCTCTGCTAAGGGAAACTGCAAATTTTGCACAGTGGCTGCGCTTCAACCTAAGCAACAGCATTGAAATTGGCCGGAATGCAAAGGTTCGAGGGGCAAAAATTGCAGAAAATGTAAGAATCGGGGCACAGTGTAATATTCAAGGGGGGGAAGGTAGACTGCTATTCTTATATGGGGAATTATTGTGAATTGCCGCAAGTAGAGATCGGGAAGTTTTGTTCGATAGCAACTCATGTGACGTTGGCTGCCGGGAACCACCCCATGAGTTATGTGAGCACATCTCCCTACACTTATTCGACTATCAGAAATTCTTTTACCAAAAACAGCTATATACACAAGAGTTCTTTTATACCGACGAAACTCATAAATACCTCTGCAAGATTGGAAACGATGTTTGGATCGGAACAGGAGCAACACTTGTGTGTGGAAGTAAGGCATTGAATATCGGCAATGGTGCTGTGATTGCCGCCGGATCGGTCGTTACGAAAGATGTCCCACCGTATGCGGTAGTGCTGGGTGTCCTGCAAAAATTTTGCGCTATCGTTTTTCGGATGAAACGATTTCTGAGATGGAAAAGAAAAGTGGTGGGATAAAAGCGAGGAGTGGATACGAGAGTCGATTGAGACTTTTTCAGATCCAAGTAGATTATTTGCAAGAGAGGATGGATAAAATGTGAGAGCGAGTTGGTTTATAAAACTGTTGATCGAAAAATGCGTAAGTTTATTTAAGTACATCAAATTGGCTGTAGTTTATCATCCGGATGGATTTGTTCATATTTTGGGAAGAGTTTATCTAAATAATCCCAACATTAAATTTGGGCGCAACGTGACACTGTATCCAAACGTTCATATTTTTGGACCTGGAAAAGTGACGTTGGAGGACAATGTTTCAATCGGGGATGGAACGATCATATGTGCCGCATAGGATATAGTCATTGGCAAAAACACCATGATTGCAGCGCAGTGTTATATCATTGATTGCAACCATGGAATGCACATGGGTAAAAATATGCGTGAACAGCCCTTATCGGTACATCCGACGAAAATTGGAGAGGATGTATGGCTTGGTTGTGGGTGCAAGATTTTGGCAGGAGACAGAAATATCTGATGGTGCAGTAATTGGAGCCGGAACCGTAATATCGGGCAAGGTGGAGGATAACACGATTTGCTTTACCAAGCGAGAATACTGTGAAAAAGCGAGAAAATAGAAAATGATTCAAATGAAAAAGGTGCTGACGACGTTATTTAGGGGATAAAGATAATCGAACGTTATTACTCAATGTGGCCGGAAATTACTTGGTGAAGGGTGGAGCAATGCTGGTGTCGCTTCTGATGATGCCGGCATACATGCGATATTTCGAATCACAGGCGGTTCTTGGAATGTGGTTTACGTTGATTCAGTTGCTGAACTGGATCATGCTTTTGGATTTGAATCGGAGGAGGTCTGCGAAATAAAATCGTAGAGCCGTTACAGAAGGGAGATAAAGAAAGAGTTATAGAGTTGGTCTCTGCTGCTTATTTTTCGGTTGCAGGAATCGTTTTGGTTTTAATTGTGTTGCAGCAAATTGTGGTGGGGCGGCTGAATTGGTATAAAATTCTAGGACTTTCGTCGGGCGATATATCAGAAGATACCTTGGTGACCATGATTCATATCTTAGTGATTGGAGTTTGTATTCGTTTTTTTACAGTATTGATATGCCATATTTTGTATGCATTACAAAAAGCAGTTCTTCCGGGATTTATAAATCTGATGTCCAGTGCGTTGATAATGCTTTACCTTGTTTGTTCCAAACCAACGGGCAGTGAGTCAGATATCATTACGTTAGCGTATATCAATACGATTGCAAATAATGTTCCTGCCTTGATTGCGACTGTATGGATTTTTGCAACAATTCTTAGAGGAATGTGGCCTCGCTTCAGAGCGTTTACATGGAATGCTACACAAGAGGTATTAGGAACAGGTGGAGCGTTGTTCTATCTGCAAATCATTATTATGGTTCTTTTTAATGTAAAAGAACTTTACATTTCGTGGTTTGTGGGAGCAGAAGCCGTTGTTGATTACCAAATTTACTATAAACTGATTGGAATGATCGGGGGGATTATTCTCACTGGCGCTGAATCCGGTATGGTCCGCAGTAACGAAGGCACTTGTGGAAAAAAAGGAACAATGGATTCGGGGTTTGTATCGAAAGGGAATGGGGCTGATTGCGTTATTTGGCGGAGCACAGCTTGTTTTGGTCGCAGTAATGCCGATGGTTGTTAAACTCTGGCTTGGAGAAAATGCAATTGAAGTTTCCCGAGTAGCGGGGCTGCTATTCTGCGTATACAATCTCGTGTATATGTGGATGATGCTTAACTACAATTTTGCGTGTGGCATGGGAAGAACAAAAGTCATTTCCATATGGTTGACGGTGGCGGGTGCTGGAAACTTGCTCTTAACAATGTGGGGATGCAGTGTTTACAGAAGCTGGATCACGGTAGTTGTCGCAACAGCAGTAGCCGCGATTCCATGTGCCTTTTTTGTATTCAAAAGATATCTTTGGCGTAATAAAAAGTATGAATTCTGAGAAAGAAGGAAAATAAAAATGTCTGCATTTGATAACGCAACCCTTATGATCACTGGTGGTACTGGTTCTTTTGGTTCTACCGTTTTGAAGCACTTCTTGGATTCTGACCTGAAGGAGATCCGTATCTTCTCTCGTGACGAAAAGAAGCAGGACGATATGCGCCACGAGCTTCAGGCCAAGCATCCGGAGACTGCTGGCAAGGTCAAGTTCTACATTGGCGATGTCCGCAATCCCCAGTCCATCCGTGACGCTATGCCCGGTGTTGACTACATCTTCCACGCTGCCGCTTTGAAGCAGGTCCCTTCCTGCGAGTTCTTCCCCATGCAGGCTGTCCAGACCAACATCATCGGCACGGACAATGTGCTGCACGCCGCCATTGATGCTGGTGTCAAGCGTGTTGTCTGTCTGTCTACTGACAAGGCAGCTTATCCCATCAACGCCATGGGCATCTCCAAGCTATGATGGAGCACGTCATCTATGCCAACGCCCGTGTGGCTGCCGAGCGTGGCGGCACCACCATCTGCTGCACCCGTTACGGCAACGTCATGTGCAGCCGTGGCTCGGTCATTCCGCTGTTCATCGACCAGATTAAGGCTGGCAACCCCATCACCATCACCGACCCAACCAATGACCCGCTTCCTAATGAATCTGGACGAGGCTGTGGACCTGGTTATGTTCGCCTTTCAGCGCGCCAACCCCGGCGACCTGTTCATCCAGAAGGCTGATGCCTCTACCATCGGCGATCTGGCTAAGGCTGTCCAGCGGCTGTTCGGTGACACTGGTACGAACATCATCGGCACCCGTCACGGCGAAAAGCTGTTCGAGACCCTGATGACCCGTGAGGAGCGTCTGCGCAGTCAGGATATGGGTCACTACTTCCGTGTTGCTGCGGATAACCGTGACCTGAACTACGACAAGTTCGTGGTCAAGGGCGAGGTACATACCATGGCAGACGAGTCCTACACCAGCCACAACACCGAGCGTCTGGATGTGGAAGGCACTGTTAAGAAAATCCTGACCACCGAGTATGTTCAGAACGCACTGAAGGGCATCCCGAATGTCTAAAGAAAAGCTGCTGCTGGTTGGTGCAGGCGGCTTCGGACGCATGGTTGCAGAACAGGCAATGCTCCAATACGACTGTGCTTTCGTAGACGATGGGCAACCTGTTGGTGTTGAGATTTGCAGCATTCCGGTGGTTGGCGGTCTTGCTAATCTGGCGGAGCTACGAAAGGAATATAGCTTGCTGGTGGTGGGCATCGGCAACAACCGGTTTCGGGCACAGGTGTATGAGAAAGCAAAGGCATTTGGCTATGCGTTCCCAAACATCGTTGCGCCCAGTGCCTATATTAGTCCGTTTGCGGAAGTCGGATGTGGATGTGTTTTGATGCAAAACGCTTGCATCCAGAATGGTGCATCTGTTGGCAACGGTGTTTTGCTGAATGCCGGAACAGAGGTCCACTGTGATGCAGCGGTAGGGGACTACGCTCTGGTTTACACCAACAGCGTTATCCGCACCGGTGCGACTGTGGGCAACTTTGCCCGCATCGGCAGCAACTGCACCATCTGCAATAACGCAACTGTGCCAGATGGAGCAGATATTCCGGACTGCACCGCAGTACATTAAAGAGGTGATAGGATGAACATTCTAGTCACAGGTGCCAAGGGCATGGTGGGAACCGCCCTGTGCAACAACCTGAAAAACATCCGGGATGGGAAGAATAAGACCCGCCCGGCACTGCATATTGAAGAAATCTACGAGTACGATTTGGACTCCACACCGGAGGAACTGGACGAGTACTGCCGGAAGGCAGACTTCGTGTTCAATCTGGCTGGCGTAAATCGTCCGGAGAACCCGGAGGATTTCATGAAGGGCAACTTCGGCTTTGCATCTGACCTGTTGAACCGCCTGAAAAAGCACAACAACAAGGCAACCATCATGTTGTCCTCCTCCATTCAAGCCACGCTGGCAGGCCGCTTCGGCAACAGCGAGTATGGTCGGAGTAAAAAGGCGGGCGAGGAGCTGTTCTTCCAGTATGCGCAGGAGACCGGCGCAAAGGTTGCCGTCTACCGCTTTGTGAACCTGATGGGACACAGCCGCCCCAAGTACAACAGTGCCGTCAGTACCTTCTGCTGGGCAGTCGCCAATGACGAGCCTTTCACCGTCAACGACCGCAGCACCGAGTTGGAACTGCTGTACATCGACGATCTTGTAGAAGGAATGTTTGACCTGCTGGAAGGCAAGGAACAGCACTGTGAATTTGACGGTGTGGAGACTGTTCTGAAAGCAGACGGTCGCTACTGCTGCGTTCCAGTGACCCACAAGGTCACGCTGGGGAGATTGTGAATCTGCTGCAGGAGTTCAAGGCACAGCCGACTACGCTCATGATGCCCAAGATGCCGGACGGCTCCTTTGCCAAGAAGCTTTACTCTCTGTACCTGACCTATCTGCCCACAGACAAATTTAAGTACGCTCTGAAAATGAACGTGGACAACCGTGGTTCCTTTACAGAGCTGGTACACACCGCCGATTGCGGGCAGGTGAGCATCAACATCAGCCGTCCGGGCATCACCAAGGGACAGCACTGGCACAATTCCAAGTGGGAACTGTTCATCGTGGTGGCAGGTCACGGTCTGATTCAGGAGCGAAACATCAACACTGGAGAAACGGTGGAATTTGAAGTATCTGGCGATAAGATTGAGGCTGTCCACATGATTCCCGGCTGGACTCACAACATCATCAACCTGTCGGAGACAGAGAATCTGGTGACGGTGATGACCTGCAACGAAATTTTCAACCCGAGTCATCCAGATACCTTCTTCGATCCGGTGTAAGAAAAGATACTGGTTGACGTTAGGAGGACATTATGGAACACAATTTTAAATGGAAAAACGACGGGCGCACCAAGGTCATGATCGGCTGCGGCACCCGTCCGGAAATTATTCGGCTGGCTGCTGTCATCAAGCGCTGCCGGGAATATTTTGACTGTTGCGTGGTCTACTACAACCAGAACTGGGACAGAAACCTCTCCACCGTTTTCTGGGAAGACTTTGAACTGAAGAACACCTTTGGGGAATACGGTCCCGACATTCTGGTGCCGGTGGTTGGTGAGAATCTGGGCGTAACCTGCGGTAACATTCTGGGGCGCAGCTATGAGCTTCTGTCCGAATTGCAGCCGGAGGGCTATCTGGTGCTGGGCGATACCAACTCCTGCCTGTCCGCCATCTCTGCAAAGCGGCTGCACATCCCCCTGTTTCACATGGAGCAGGCAATCGCTGCAAGGATGAGTGCCTGCCGGAGGAGACCAACCGCCGCATTTGTGGACGTCG
>ENA-OQIW01000179-OQIW01000179.1-human-gut-metagenome-genome-assembly--contig:-NODE-179-length-13242-cov-1.554251_pt1 | contig 13242 bp, 23 predicted proteins | sample MGYA00242586_ERZ504751 | MGnify/ENA primary metagenome ERZ504751 (study PRJEB26092, sample SAMD00036349) | human gut metagenome | host: Homo sapiens | study: EMG produced TPA metagenomics assembly of...
TTTATTCTCCGCAGTGACCGGCCATGGCGCAGCCGCCGCAAGAACCGCCGCAAGTGCTGCAGCCGCCGTCGGCAATGTTAAGACCAATCATACCGGCTACGGTTTTACGAGGCATGAGCATGCCGCTCGGCAAGAGCGAGACGCCCATCTGTTCGGCGTGGACGGCCTTGGCGATGTTGGCTGTCTGACCGACCGGCCAGTCGCCGGTACCGGGCTCATGGCCCATACGGCTTTATAGCTTTATCAGCACTGGCTTCATCGAGGGTGTCGATGAGCTGTTTCGTATAGTTCGCGGTGGCAACGGCGACGGCCGAATCGAGGGCCAGGCCGCGGGTGATTTCCTTATCCATGAACAGCTTGTCGATTTCTTGTTCTACGGCTTCGCCGAGGGTCACGGCGTACATCAATACGATGGCCGAGTCTTCAATGAGCTGGCGGGCACGCTGGCTGCTGACCGTAAAGGGATTGTCGCAAAGGACCATGTGCGACGTATTGTCATAGAAGCACTGCTGGCAGGAAGCCTTCGGTTTGGCCAGTTCCATGACGCGTTGGCAGGCTTCGTTTACGATATCATCGGACAGCTCTTCGGCGCCTCGCTGCTGGGCATATTCTTTGACGCTGGCAGCGTCTATTTCTTTTAAGGGATCAGTAAATAGTGGCATATGTTACATCCTTTCTGAATGAGATATTTTTTTCCTTATTATATCATAGAATTCTCATAAAATTGGAGAAAAGATGAGAGAATAAATATTTGATTAAATGGGTAATAGACTATATACTATAATATAGACCTAAAAATAATACGAGAGAAAAGAGGTGGCCATGGTGGCGGTCGACGGTCCTTCTGGGAAACGAGAAAGAATCACTGATATTGCTGTCGAATGTATTGTACCCAATCCCAGGCAGCCGCGTCGTTCCTTTGATGAAGCGGCTCTGGATGCCTTAGCCGAATCCATTCGCCAGCATGGTGTGGTTCAGCCCATCGTCGTCCAAAGTCAGGCCCGGTCAATATGAACTCATTGCCGGCGAACGGCGGCTGCGAGCCGCCAGGCGATGCGGATTGAAACAGATTCCGGCGATTATTCGCCGGTACAGCCTTGCTGAAGCTGCTGAAATCGCACTCATTGAAAATTTACAGCGCGAAGACTTGGATGCGATCGAAGAAGGCCTGGCTTATGACCTGATTGATGACCGAATTTGGCCTGACACAAGAGCAGACGGCACAGAAAGTCGGGAAAAGCCGTTCCCATGTTGCCAATATGGTTCGTCTGCTGCAGCTGCCGGCAGACGTCAAAGGCTTGATTGTCGAGGGGAAACTGTCGATGGGACAGGCCCGGCCGCTATTACAGCTACCGACGGCAGAAGGCAGTGCGAAGCGGCCCTTTACATTTTGAAACATGAGCTGTCCGCCCGAAAGCCGAAGCTTTAGTACGGCGACTCATGGCTGAGAATGAGCCGAAACCGGAGCCGGATGCCCACCTTGCTCTCTTACAGGATAAGCTGAAGATGGCTTTAGGAACCGATGTTTCCATTCAGTTGCGGCCCGGGCCGGGGACGGGAAAAATTGAAATTTCATTTTCATCAGAAGCGGAGTTTGAACGACTGATGTCGATACTTACCGAAGAAAACGACGGTCCTCGACGGCCGACCTTTTCTTCGTTTCATATATAATCTATTGGTATATCTACGGGAGGAACAAAATGTTTAATGTTGACATGCAGGTTGCTGCAATGGCACTTGCCGGTATAGGCGGTTTGCTTTTATTGATTTTGCTCGTCTATATTGCCTTTTTACACTGGAAAATCAAAAAATTAGAAACGAAGTATACCTTTTTTATGCAGGATGAAACGGGGACCAGCGTTGAAGCAAAACTGCGGGATGATGTCGAAAAGCTGCACGATTTGCAGGGGACCCTGGATTTGATTCATCAGACTCAAAAAGATATCATGGCTGTACAGAACCATTGTTTCCGTAAAATCGGTTTTGTCAAATACAACGCCTTTGACAATATCGGCAATAACTTAAGTTTTGCCTTTACGGTTCTCGATGGGAAAAATGACGGATTCTGTCTTTCCAGTGTGTATGGCCGCAATGAATCCCGTATTTTTGCAAAACCAATTGTCGATGGCAAGTGTCTTTACGGCATGAGTGAAGAAGAAAAGGAAAGCCTGGACAACGCTTTGAACTACAGCGGTGACATGCAGGCAGTTCAGAAGGATATGGAAGAATAAAGAGGGGAAAAAGGTGAAGTTCCAAATTAAGACTATCCATGGCTGACGTCCCTGAAAGATTGGTGGCAGCGGGTAAAGCCGGCGCAGATGCCGGCTTGGTGGCCGTCATTTTTGCGATCTGATCGGACAGAACCATTGGTTGTGACGCCGGAGCAGTATAAAAAAATCATTCGTATCGGAGTCGCTGCAGCAATTTTCATTGTAATTGTTGTTGGCATCGGTATCTATGAATTTGTTTCGCTCCAACAGGCTAAAGACCAGGAAATGCTGCATGAACAGCAGCTGGAGTTGATGCGGGATAAGACAGCAATCGCTCCAGGAAAAAATGGATAAAATGGATGCCCTCGATCAGGAGCTGCGGCAAATGGTCAAGGGATCGGGGGCTGGTGACAGCCCAAAAGGTGACGGTGGCGTAGCAGGGGGACAGAAGAAATCCCCGGACCTTTCTAATGCCAGCTACAATGACCTGTTATTGGCCACCTCTCGATTGGAAACGCGCAGCAATGCCCGTATTATCAGCTTTATTACCTTAAAGACCGTCCTCAGTGATACGGCCGGTCAACAAGTCCTGCAAATGCAGCAAAACAGTCGTATGTATCAGGTCGGCGGCAGCTCAGGCAGTCCCAACAGTGCCTCTACGGTACCGTCGATTTGGCCGGTTACGGGGACCATTACGTCTGAATTCGGGTATCGCGGCAATCCTATTGGCGGCGGTTCCGGCTTCCATGAAGGTATCGATATCGGTGTCGACTATGGCGTTCCCGTTCGGGCCACGGCTGCCGGTAAGGTTACCATGGCCGGCTGGTCGATGGTTACGGCAACCTCGTTGAAATCGATCATGGCAACGGTTTTGTCACTCGCTACGGGCATAATTCGATGCTTTTGGTTACGGTCGGACAGGAAGTCCAGGCCGGCTCTATCATTTCCCTGGCCGGCAGCACCGGACGCAGCACGGGACCTCATGTCCACTATGAGGTTCGGGTCAATGGCTCGCCGACCAATCCCTTACTGTTTTTACCTTAATCATAAAGACTCAGGCAGACGTTTTCAAATAAGGAAGGAGGACTTTCATGAAGAAAAATGTTCAGTTCCTTGTCCTGTTTGTATTTTTGTCTGCCTTTTTGCTTGGGGGATGTACTTTTTTCCGCCAGTACACCGGGGTTCTCATCGGAACCAATCTGCCCTAAGCGGCAAAGGGATGTCCTATTCGGCGTCGACCGAACGGGGCATTGAACTGGCGAAAGATATCGTCAATGAACGCGGCGGCCTGCTGGGCAAACCGGTACAGCTCGTATCGGTAGACAATCACGCAAGCCGGAAGATGCCGTAGCCGCCATTCAGCAGCTAAACGTGCGGCATGTGTCGGCCATCATTGGGCCGGACCTTGCCGACTGTACGCGGGCGGTCATTCCCAATGTGGAAGCCGTCAAGATTCCCTCATCAGTCCTGGCGGGACGCAGCCGACTATCACCGTCGATATCCGGGCTAATGAAGTCTATCAGTATATGTTCCGGGCTGCCTTTATCGACGCCTCTCAAGGGCGTGCCATGGCCGATTATGCCCGTCATAACCTGCAGGCCGGCAAGGCCGCCGTCTTTTACTATCCCGATAAGATGTATGCCCAGGGACTGGCGGAATACTTCCGCAGTGCTTTTCTTGCCAGCGGCGGAGAGGTTCCGATTTTTCGTGACGTATCGGATCCGAACGACCTTGTTCGGGCCATATCTGAGCTAAAGGCTGCCGGCATCGATGTCATTTATCTTCCGGGATACGACGACTGGACGATTCCGGCTATTAAAGTACTGAGAAGCCAGGGAATTTCTATGCCGCTATTGGGACCTGACGGTTGGAACAGCCTTAAAATGGAGAAGGATATAGACGGTCAATATCTGACTAATCTTTACTATACCGATCATTATGCCGGGAACGAATCGAGTGACACAGCTCGTCAATTCTCCCGGGCCTATTACGAAAAATACGGCGTTTTGCCCGATGGTTATGCAGCCTCGGCTACGATGCCTTTATGATGACGGCAGCGGCTATCTCGCGCTGTCAGTCCGGTGACCCGACAGAGGTCGCCAAAGAACTGGTCAAGACGATTGACTATCAAGGGGCGACTGGGACGATTTCACTTGACGCCAATCACGATGCCATTAAAGATGTGTTCATCCTGACTTTCAAAGACGGACAGCCGTCCCTAGCCGCGACCATTCCGCCTGATTATCAGATGCAGTAAGGCAGATACCGGTTCATAGCCTGACGCCGTTCCTTCCAGTCCGGCATGCGCACGGTCATGACGTCATAAAAATGGCGGGAATGGTTGGGGTGGATGAAGTGGCATAGTTCGTGGAGCATGACGTGGTCAATGATGGCTTCCGGCATAATGGCCAAGTAGGTGTTCATGGTCACGATGCCTTTTAAAGGCATGCACGAGCCCCAGCGGGAACGCATGACGCGCTGTTTGAGTATCGGTTCTTTTAAGTTATATTCTTTGAATAAGGGCAGCATTCGCTGAAGACTGGCTGAAAAAAGAGGGGCTCCGATGCGCTGCAGCAGCTGATGATACAGCTTCTGCCGGGTCTGAGGCGTATCGTCCTTGAGCTCCATAAATACCGTGTCCTGATTTCGCCGGATGGTATTGCGAAGGCCCAGACGGACGTCGAGACGGTAGGGTTTCCCCGTAATCAAGAGGGTTTCGCCGTCGCTCAATGTCAGGAAAGGGAACTTTTTCTGCTGTTCTTGCAACTTCTGTACGGCCCGGCAGATAAGGTCGCTCTTTTTTTGTAAGAAAGCCTCGATATAGGCCCAGGGAACACGGGGCGATGCGGAAATAAACAAGTTCCCGTCATTTCGGATATGGAGATTGATGTTCTTTACTTTTTTGCGGACGACCGTTACGGAAAATTTTTGGTCCTGAGCCGCAAAGGTATATTGTTCACTCGTCATGGAAATACCTCGTACCGATAAAAGAATGAAAAATCAGATTTAATTGTAAGTAGATTTTAGGATTTTGTCAAAAGGATGGTATCGTATGCTTGATTTCACGGCCTTTGATTTTGAAACGGCCAATAAGTATGCCAACAGCGCCTGCTCGCTGGCGGCGGTCACGATGAATGACGATGATTGTGTCCGTCAAGGATACACTTTGATTCGGCCGCCCTTTATGGTATTCGACCCTGAAAATGTGGCAATCCACGGCATTCATCCGGAGCAGGTTGCCCATAAACCGAAATTTGATGCCTTATGGGGAAATATCCAAAACACCTGGAAGGGCGGATATTGGTGGCCCATTACGCTGTGTTTGATACGCGGGTCCTGCGCAGCCTGCTGAAGTATTACCATTTGGAAAAGCCCCAGGCGTCGTATGCCTGCACGGTAGAAATATCACGCCGCGTCTGGCCGGACCTGCCCAACCATAAACTGGACACCGTTGCCGGCTATTTGGGCTATTCTTTCCAGCACCATCAGGCCCTTGATGATGCCCGGGCCTGTGCCCATATCGTCTTAAAAGCGGCTGAAGCGGTCGGTGCTTCCTCCATGGAAGAACTCCTTCAGGCGACACATTTAAAATTGAAACCCTTATAATGTACTGTTGGCAGTCCCTTGTGATTGCCGGCAGTATTTTTTTGTTTCTTGGTCCATTGGCTTATGGCTATCTGTTTTTATATAGCATTGAATGTTATATACTGATTTTCCATAGAGGCTTACAAATCCCTACTATCTGCGTATAATTAAGAGAGTGATTACTATCCTGAAAGGAGCTTTTTAACATGAAAATTGTCTTATTAGAATCGTTAGGTATCAGTCAGGAATTACTTGACTCCTATGTAAAACCGCTTACCGAAAAGGGCCATGAATTTGCCGCTTATGAAAGAAATGATGACGTCGCAGTTCAGATCGAAGAAGCAAAAGATGCCGATATCCTCATCATTGCCAATATGCCTCTCAAGCAGAAGTCATCAATGCCTGCCCGAATTTAAAATATATCGACGTCGCCTTTACCGGCGTCGATCACGTAGCTCTCGACGCAGCGAAAGCTAAGGCATCAAAGTCAGCAATGCTTCCGGTTATTCGACGGTTGCTGTAGCCGAACTCACCATTGCCATGATCCTCGATTTACTGCGCCGCGTTCCTCAGGTAGACGCTGCCTGCCGGGCTGGAGGAACCAAAGCCGGCCTTGTCGGCAATGAATTAGAAGGAAAAACCGTCGGCCTTATCGGGACGGGAAACATTGGTCATCGCGTAGCCGAATTGGTCCATGCCTTCGGAGCCAAGGTCGTTGCCTACAATGGATTCTCCCATAAAGAAGATACGGAACTGATTAAATATCTGCCGTTAAAAGAACTGATGGCTCAGTCTGATATCGTCAGCCTTCACTGCCCGGTAACGGAACAGTCTAAGGGCATGATCAATGCAGAAACCCTGTCCTATATGAAACCGACGGCTTCTTGGTCAACGAAGCCCGCGGCCCGGTCGTCGTATCCCAAGACTTGGCCGATGCCCTAAACAGCGGTAAAATTGCCGGTGCCGGCATCGATGTCTTTGAAAAAGAACCGCCTCTCGATACGGATCATCCCCTGCTCCATTCTAAGAATACCATCGTTACGCCCCACGTTGCCTTTGCAACGGCTGAATCGATGGCGAAACGCGCCGTCATCGTCTTTGATAACATCGACGCTTATATCGCCGGGAATCAGAAAAACGTAGTCCTCTAAGTATGATTGCAATAAATGCATTGCTTGATTTAAAGATATTCTTCTTTTTCAAGCAATGCATTTTTGTTTATATTTCTATTGAATTTTAGCATTCAAGATGATACAATCAGATCAACTTGAAAGACGTCATACAAGTTTACTTTATTTGGGAGATTGTTATGCCTATTATAAGAAAAAACAATATATCGCAACAAGTTTTCGCCTTTTTACAAAAGAATATTGAAAATGGCACGTGGCCTGTCGGCTCTAAGATTCCATCCGAAAATGAATTAACGAAAATGATGGATGTTAGCCGATCGAGCGTGAGAACGGCTATACAGCAATGTATTGCGCTGAATATTTTGGAAAGTCAGCATGGTCGGGGAACCTTTGTAAAAAATAGTGATGTACGTGGTGTTGTGAATACCATTCATACACTGACTCAAAGTGATTATAAAGATATTCTAAAAGTATTAGAATTTCGCAAAATTATAGAGAGTGGTAGTGCAGCCCTAGCTGCAGAGCGCATGAACAATACCCACTTGGATAAGTTGCAAGCTATTTTGGACACCATGAAGAAAAAAAGCAATGAACCGATTGCCTTTGTCCAAGCAGATATGCAGTTTCATTTAGAAATTAGCCGAGCCTCAGGGAATGTTCTTATTGAAAGTGCCTTGCAAAGTATTTTTGGACAGACACTTCGTTCGAGTCAACAATTGAATCTGCTTTTTGGCTATAAAGACGGGGTTTATTACCATAATAAGATTTTAAATTCGATGAGAAATAAAGATTCTGATCAAGCTAAAATGTGGATGGAAGAACACATGCAGCATGCTATGGATATGTTACCGAAGATTATGTCACAAGATCGTTGAAAGGGAGGTTATTTATTTTCACTCAACTTGTATGACAACATACAAGTTTGGAGAACGCAATTATGCTAGTTAATTTTTATAAAAGCGGATAAGGAGGAGTATGATGACTTTAAAAATTACAGATGTCCGTGTAATATTAACGGCTCCGGAAGGGATTAACCTAGTGGCTGTCAAGGTCATGACGAATCAAGATGGTTTATATGGCGTTGGGTGTGCTACCTTTGCCTACCGAGTTTTAGCCGTAAAATGCTTAATTGAACAATATTTGAAGCCTTTATTAGTAGGGCGAGATCCTCAAGATATTGAAGAACTATGGCAGTTGATGCATCAGAACGGATATTGGAGAAACGGCCCTATTGAGAACAATGCTATTTCTGGCATTGATATGGCCTTGTGGGACATAAAGGGAAAACTTGCCGGAATGCCCCTATATCAACTGTTCGGAGGAAAGATTCGTAAGGGCGTCCCTGTTTATCGTCATGCAGACGGTAGAAATCTAGAAGAATTGTGTGAAAATATCCAGCGATTTAAGGAGATGGGAATTACCCATATTCGATGTCAGTGTGGTGGTTATGGCGGATCATGGAAGGCGCATGGTTTAAATAGTACTCCCGAAGGCGCGTATCCGGGAATTTATTTAGATAGTCGTAAATATATTAAAGATACCTTAAAACTGTTTGATGGGATCCGGAGTAAATTAGGATTTGATATTGAGCTCATTCACGATGTTCATGAACGAATCAGTCCAACCGAAGCCATGGGTTTTGTGAAAGAATTAGAACCGTATCGCCTTTTCTTTGTGGAAGATGTATTGCCCTTGGATCAGATTGAATGGTTTAGAAAAATACGCATGAGTACTACGACTCCCTTGGCGGAAGGAGAATTATTTAATAATCCTGCCGAATGGAGACAGTTGATTACAGAGCAATTGATTGATTATATTCGCGTTCACATCAGTCAAATCGGAGGGATTACCCCGCTCGTAAACTCGCTATTTTTGCAGAACAGTTTGGAGTAAAAACAGCTTGGCATGGCCCTGGAGATATGACACCTATTGCACATGCAGCGAATGTCCATATCGATTTAGCGGCGCCTAATTTCGGCGTTCAAGAGTGGTCAGGGATTGAACCCCCGAATGTCGTTATTCAAGATGTTAAAGGTCCTCACGGTGCTTTGTTGGAAGTCTTTCCCGGATTGCCGGAATTCCGCCATGGATATGTCTATCCAATGACGCTCCCGGCTTAGGGGTTGATATCGAACGAAAAAGAGGCGGCAAAATATCCTTGCAGCAACGAGGTGGTGCAGTGGACGCAAACTAGAAAAACAGATGGAGCCTTACAACTTCCATAACTACACATTAAACTATTAAGGAGATGAATATGATGCGAAGGATTCTGACCGGATTACTTTTACTGGGAATGCTGATATTATCTGCCGGCTGTGGGAGCAATAAAAACATTTATGATGCTGATGGAGTAGCTCACTTGCGATTATCCCAAGCCTCGGCTGCAGATGGTGCTATTGGTAAGAGTTTGGAAATATTTGCCAAAGATGTTTATGAAAAATCGAATGGACGTATCCAAATCAGTGTTTTTCATAATGGGCAATTAGGTTCCGAACGAGATAATATAGAAGCTTGTGAATTAGGAAATTTAGACATTGCCGTAGTTAATCAAAGTGTCCTGGCTAATTTTATTCCGGAAATAGCCGTATTTGATCTTCCCTATACGATTGAGAGTGAAAAACATGCCGATGCCGTATTCTTAGGTCCTATTGGTAATGACTTCCTTCAGCGATTATCCTCTGTGAAATTGCATGGATTGGGGATTTGGGAATCCGGGTTCCGCGATTTAACCAATTCTAAACGTCCCGTCGTTAATGTAGAAGATGTCTATGGCTTAAGAGTGCGTGTTATGGAAAATAAAATTCATCAAGAGCTCTGGAAAGCATTAGGCGCTGATCCAGTGCCATGTCTTGGGGAGATGCCTATACCGGCTTACAGCAAGGGGCTCTAGATGGCCAGGAAAATCCGCCGACGGTTATTGACAAAAATAATGTAGTAGAAGTGAATAAACATATGGCTATTACACAGCACGTATACTCTACTGTATTTTTGATTATGTCACCGAAAACTTGGGAAGGCCTCACTCCGGACGATCAACAGCTTATTACAGAATGCATGAATCGAGCTAATTTAAACGAAAGACTGTTGAGCCGACAGATGGATAAAGAAGCGTTAGATACCTTGGCTTCAAAAGGCATGCAGATTACGTACCCCAATAAATCTCAGTTTATTGCAGCTACTAGCAGCGTTCGCGATGAGTTTAGTGGAACATTTAAGGATACACTGGATCGAATTAAGCAAACCGCTAAAGATATTGGAGAGGAGGAATAGTTGATGAGGCAAGGTGAAAAATGGTTTAAAAGCATTCAATCTTGGGTTATGCGGTTAAACGCGGTTATTTTGATTCTGATTATGAGCATTGTGTTTATACAAACCGTAACCCGATATGTTGTTTTTTATAGTATTCCCTGGTCAGAGGAAGCTTCACGATATCTTTATGTAGCGTTAACCCTTCTTGGTGTAAATATTGCGGTTACTGAAAATCAATTTGTCAGCATCGATTTAATTGATAATATCCTTCTAAAAAGAATAAACAAAGGTTAGAATTCATTCGACAACTATTAGCGTTTATCATTGCCAGTGTCTTTTTCTACAGCAGTTTTGGAATGATCGAGATCGGTGGCTACCAGATGAGCCAGCACTGAGACTTCCAATGAATGTCATGTATGGAATTGTTTCTCTGGGGTTTGGCTTAACGGTACTCGCTATCTTATTCCAGATGAAAGAACGGTGTTTTACAAATCATGAAGCGGATGTACATTCCACAAATAACGAATAAGGAGGCGAAAGGTTATGGAGTTATCTGCAGTAGCCCTGCTGGTAGTATTAGTCGGACTGATGTCCATTGGATTGCCCATTACTTGGGCACTGGGGGGAGCTTGTATCAGTGCTATTTTGTTAGACCCTAATTTATCGTTAGCGATGATTACACAAAAAATATTCACAGGATGTGATAATTTTGCCATGCTGGCATTACCGGCCTTCTTTTTAGCCGGAGATATCATGGCAAAAGGTGGATTATCTGGACGTCTGGTTTCCTTTGCCGATTCTCTGGTCGGATGGATTTCAGGTGGTATTTCCTTGGTATCTATCGTTGCTTGTGCGTTTTTTGCAGCTATTTCAGGCTCTTCTGTTGCGACGACGGCAGCGATTGGCGGCATTATGTATCCTGAAATGGTTAAACGAGATTACCCTAAGGATTATTCGGCCGCGTGTCAAGCGATTGGTGGTACCTTAGGCATCGTTATTCCCCCATCTACGGTATTCGTTATTTATGGTAATATTACGAATACGTCGGTTGCTAAATTGCTTATGGCAGGGATTGTACCTGGTATCATTTGTGGATTTTTCCTTTGTGTATATGCCTACATCAAAGCCAAGAAATGTAATTTCCCGTGCAATGATAGCTTTTCCTTTAAACGCTTTTTACTGTCTTTCCGCGATGCCATCTGGCTCTTTTAATGCCGCTGGTTATTTTAGGTGGAATTTATGGCGGGATTTTTACTCCGACTGAAAGCGCCGTTGTCGCTGTATTTTATGGCTTTTTTGTTTGCCTAGGGATTTATCGAGAAATTACGGGAGCCCAGATCTTTGATGTCGTTCGACAGACTGCCATTACAACGGCTAACATCATGTTTCTGGTTGTTACGGCGCAGATGTTTGGGTTTATTGTTACCTTCTATCACATTCCGGTATTGGTAACGAAAGGGTTTATGGCTATTGCCAGCAATGCATCTGTGTTCTTAGTATTAATTATTGTTCTGCTTACCATTTGCGGGATGTTTTTGGAAGTCGGTGCGACGAACTTAATATTAGGACCTATCTTAGCACCGATTGCGATTAAGTTTGGTGTAGATCCCGTTCAATTTGGTCTGCTGTTTGTATTCTTATTAGCGATGGGACAGGCGACACCGCCTTTCGGGACCACCATGTTTGTTTCTTGTGGCCTTAGTGGGGAACCTGTAGCGAAAGTCGCCAAACGATTGTTACCTTTTGTGGCTGTTGAAATTGTCTGCGCCTTCTTATTTGCTTTCTTCCGGCTTTATCTATTGGGATTCTTGACCTAATGAAGTAAATAGAAGTATAAATATAGTGTATCATTGCGAAATGGAGGAATAGATATGTCAGATATGATGAAAGAAGTCGTCGTTACAGGGGCACATGCTTATGAGGTACGGACGGTGCCTCGGCCTGAAGTTAAGGGTGATTATGATGTGTTAGTTCAAATGAAGGCTGCTGGTGTTTGCGGCAGTGACTTCCATATCTATAATGGTTCCAATCCGTGCGCCAGCTATCCACGAATTCCCGGCCATGAAAATGCAGGGGTCGTAGCGGCTGTCGGCTCTAAAGTTACGAAGGTCAAACCTGGCGACCATATTATTGTTGATTTGATTCATACTTGTGGAACGTGTTACCAATGCCGTATTCATCGTAAAAATGTCTGCGAGAATGTCTTGGTTCGCGGCTCTGGTTATGATGGCGGTTGGCGGGAATACTTCATTGTTCCCGAAGGTGAAGTATATCCTATCAGTTCCGACGTACCTTGGAAAGATGCGGCTTTGGTAGAACCTTTTGCAATCGGCGCACATTGCACGCAAAGAGGGCGCGTGGTACCTGATGATACGGTTCTTATATTGGGGACTGGGACGATTGGCGCTATCATTTTACAAACATGTAAGGCAAAGGGCGTTAAAAAGATTATTTGTGCTGATATCAGTGATAGTTCATTAGAACGGGCAAAAGAATATGGTGCAGATTTTGTTATTAATACAAAGCGGGAAGATTTGAAACAGCGGATTCATGAGTTGACTGATGGACATGGAGTAACGATTGCCTTTGATTCAGCCTGCTTCCCCGGGTCTTTAACGATGATCATGGAACCGGGGATTATCTGCAATGCCGGACGTGTCGTACCCCTTGGATTTGTTACCGTTCCTGAACAAATCACTCAAGCGATGATCAATCAGAGAGAATTAGATATTATTGGCTCACGAATGTCCTGCTATCAGTTCGAGCTACAATTGAACGTATGGAAAATGGCGAATTTAACTTGAAAGGAATTGCTACCAATTATATTCCCTTTAGTCGCATTCAAGAAGTCTTTGATAAAATAGAAAATCCCGATCCATCTGTTAAGAAAATGGTAATTTTATTTGATGAATAATTTGGAGGATGTCATTATGAATATTTCGACTGAAAATATATTTGATGTAAAGGGGAAAAAAGCGATTGTAACAGGCAGTACCCGTGGCCTGGGCTATGGCATGGCTGAAGGCCTTATGGAAGCGGGGGCTGAAGTCGTTATCGTCGGGACGTTC
>ENA-OQIW01000181-OQIW01000181.1-human-gut-metagenome-genome-assembly--contig:-NODE-181-length-13163-cov-1.602409_pt1 | contig 13163 bp, 16 predicted proteins | sample MGYA00242586_ERZ504751 | MGnify/ENA primary metagenome ERZ504751 (study PRJEB26092, sample SAMD00036349) | human gut metagenome | host: Homo sapiens | study: EMG produced TPA metagenomics assembly of...
TAATAGTGTAAACATTCAAGATGAAAAATGTAAAATTTAATAAAAATTTTTTCAAGGTTTTGTAAGATTTTTGTAGGAGATAAAAAAAACTGCCACATCCTTTCGGACATGACAGTTTTCATGATTAGATTTGTAAGATTTTATTTATGTTCTTCTTCGTTAATGCGTTGGATTTCGAGCGCTTCTTCACGATTGAACTTAGTCGATAATACAAGATTTACGAAGTAAGCAATTGTGAGGATAAAGACACCTAAACCAAGCCATTCAGCAGTATTTGCAAAGTCTTTGCCAACCATGCTGAGTGGATCTTCGCCACCGCCGGAAGTTACGGAGATAACGATGATAACCGCAATAATTACACCGATTAAGCTTTCGCCTACGATCATACCGGAAGCGAAGAGAACGCCGCGACGGTTACATTGTTCAACATCGGCATCAGCAATTCACCGCTACGTTCTTTAGCACGTTTTACTAAGTATTTGCCAACGAAATAGCTCATTAAAGAACCGATAACGAGCGGCATTTCGAGGGAAGGCGGTAAATAGATACCCATCCCGATAGCCAATGGCGGTAAGGATAAAGTAGCTGTTGTGCTCTTTAATACTAAGTTAACGATAATACCGATAATACCGATGCCCACACCGATAAGGATGTAATCCCAATCAAGATTGGAGCTGAAGATACCTTGCGCAATTGTTGTCATCAAAGTAGCTTGCGGTGCCGACAAGGCAGCGGATGGATCCATTTCGGCACGAGGTAACGCACCGGTGAAACCATAAGCTTCGTATAAAAGGTTAAGAACCGGAGCGATAGCGATGGCGCCGGCTACGGAACCGATAAGTAAAGCTACCTGCTGTTTCCAAGGTGTAGCACCTACGAGTTGACCGGTTTTGAGGTCTTGTAAGTTATCGTTGGAAATAGCGGCAATACAAACAACCACACTGGTCATGAATAAGGCCATAGCAGTAGCGAATTTTACGCCTGCTTCAGTAGCGAATAAGTCATTGGCAGATGCAATGGCGAATACTACGAGGGACGAAATGATGATACCCAAAATACCGATACCGGAGATTGGGCTGGCGGATGTACCGATAAGACCGGCCATGTAACCGCAGGCAGCAGCTACGAAGAAGCCGATGCAAAGAGCGATAACGATACCGCAGATAACGAATGTCCACATAAGAGCAGGACTGATGTCAACGGCACTTACGAAGGAGTAGAAACAAACAACGAGGCCAACTAAAATAAGCAAGAATACAAGTGCGATAGTAGAAGGCTTCATATCTGTATCCATACGATGAGTTTCACGTTCTTCGCCGGACATTTTCATATTTTGAACGGAAATACGCATACCTTCAACAATTGGTTTTGCCAAGGTAATGAGGGTCCAAATAGCGGCAATACCGATACATCCGGCACCGATAAAACGAACCTTTTCTTTCCAAACGGCCATAGCGAAGGATTCTACCGACTTAGCATCGCCCATAGGCAATACATTGGTCAAGTAAGGCACGAAACCGCCCCAAGCGATAATCATACCAACCAAGATAGCGATACCACTGGAGATACCGATAAGGAAACCGGCACCGAGTAAGGCAGTGGAGAAGCCGAGAGGGAACTGAGTAACCCCGCGGCCAACACCGAACCAGAAGCTCATTTCACCGGCCAAGTAATGGAAGCCGTTGGTGAAAAGACTGATGATACCGGCAAAAATACCGCCGCTTACGATTTCTTTCATACCGCTGGCGCTTTGTTTAGCGCTGTCGCCATGATTCTGACTGCCTACTTTAAGAATTTCAGCAGCAGCACGGCCTTCCGGATATGGAAGATCGCTGTTTACTACCATGGCACGACGAAGCGGAATCGTAAATAATACACCTAAACAACCGCCGCAGGCACAAAGTAATAAAGTTTGCATGTAAGGGAAGCCTTGCCAATAGCCTAGCATCAAGAGGCCCGGCAAAACGAAAATAACAGCCGATAAAGTACCGGCAGCCGATGCTTGGGTTTGAACCATGTTGTTTTCAAGAACGTTGGAGTCTTTGAAAAAACGAAGGATAGCCATGGAAATTACAGCGGCTGGAATGGAGCTGGAGAAGGTTAAGCCAACTTTTAAGCCCAAGTAAACGTTTGACGCGGTAAAAATAATAGTAATGAGTACGCCTAATAGCATACCGCGGAACGTCAATTCCGGCAGATGTAAGTCATGACTCATAAAATCATGCTTCATACTAACCCTCCTTGAGAGAATAAAAAATAGAACACTTAATAATTCTACAAGACGATTGTACAAAAACTGTGGACAAAAATCAATCTCAAATTTAACTCTATATTGTATACATCATAAATCATCATGAAAAAATGCAGAATATCACTGTTTTTTCTACCGTTTTTTGCTTATATTATAAATATATAGTTGTTTTTGGCATGATTTAATGTATTAAAGTACATTAGCCATAAAGGGGAATGAAGGAGGATTTTTTTATGAAACAGAAATGGCAAAAATATATAATGGCCGCTGTATTCGGATCCATCGCTTTGGGCGGTTTTGGCGGCGTTAATGCTGCTGACGTGGCCGTTGTAAAAGTGGATTCCGAACCGGCTGCTGCTGTAGTCGATGACAACGGCGATATTGTGCAGTACAGACGCCGACCGAAGCACATAACAATACGACCGGCGTTATGACTAAACGTGTATCTTCGGATATTTCGCCGGCTTCCAATAAAGCTATGTGGGAAGCATCCGATGAACTGTCGCGTGAAGCGGATTTGGTGAAAGTTCCGGAAGCGAATGCGTATTATCAGCGTTTATCCGTAGCCGTTCAACCAATCGCTATCAGTGGTGACCGCATCCATGTTACCTATCCGACAGTAACATCCGTCAGCCCGGTGGTAACAAAGGAAATTAACAGTCGAATCACCAAATACGTACAAACATTGCAAAAGAATTTGGAAAAAAACAATCTTAAAGCGGATGTAAAAGAAAATCTGTACATGACATATGATGTTAAAGCCAATGACAAAGGGATCTTCAGTGTATTGCTTAAATCGTATACCATTGGTGACCAAGCTGCTAACGGTTTGAATACAGTAAAAGCGTTCACCTTTAACAGCACCAGTGGCAAAGTGTTGACCTTGCATGACTTTGGCGGCGTTAAATTAGATGAATTAAATCAGGCTATTGCCAATGATGAAGATTTAAAGCCACAGTTTTTCCCTGAAAACAGAACGGTCGACAAAGTTCCTTCCGATTTCTATGCTACGGAAGACCATGAAATTTTTGTTATCTTCCAGCAGGGCACCGTAGGACCTATGTCTTCCGGTACGATTTATGTACCAATGGGTAAATTGAAATACTAAGCCAAACTTAATATGACAGCTTAGCCGGTAAACAGAATAAACAGAAAAAAATGTACGCAGTTCCGATTTTGGACTGCGTACATTTTTTGTTATAGCCAATAAGCTATTAATGTTTATTTTATTTTCTTAAAACAGATAACCGTTATATTGTAACGATATATTTTAACAATATATTTTAACATTACATATTAATGCTTACACATTGAAGCGGAAGTAGGTTACATCGCCATCTTTCATGACATAGTCTTTACCTTCGAGGCGAACAAGACCTTTTTCTTTGGCCGCATTCTGGCTGCCGCAAGCTACAAGGTCGTCAAACGCTACGATTTCCGCACGGATAAAGCCTTTTTCAATGTCGGAGTGAATTTTGCCGGCTGCTTGAGGGGCTTTCGTACCTTCTACGATAGTCCAAGCGCGGGCTTCCATTTCACCGGCAGTGAAGAAGTTGATAAGGCCCAATAAGGAATAGCTGGCTTTAATTAACTTAGTTAAACCGCTTTCGGTAAGACCGAGTTCTTCAAGGAATGCCGCCGCTTCTTCATCGGATAATTCGGCGATTTCCGATTCGATACGAGCGGATACAACTACGACGCCGGAACCTTCGTTGGCCGCATATTCTTCTACTTTCTTTACATATTCGTTAGCTTCGTAATCAGAAATTTCATCTTCCGATACATTGGCTACATATAAGGATTTCTTAGCCGTTAACAAGGTTAACTCTTTAAGAATTTCCAACTCTTCTTCGTCGAGACCTTGGGCACGTATCGGAATGGCTTCGCCGAGACCTTCGATGACTTTTTCCAAAATCGGAAGTTCGATGCGAGCATCTTTGTCACCGCTCTTGGCGATTTTTTCAATACGCTGTTTACGTTTTTCAACGGAATCAAGGTCGGCCAAGCAAAGTTCCGTGTTGATGATTTCAATATCACGAATCGGATCGATGGAACCGGCTACGTGAGTGATGTTAGGGTCATCAAAACAACGTACAACCTGGGCGATAGCGTCAACCTGGCGGATGTGGCTAAGGAATTTATTGCCCAAACCTTCGCCTTTGGAAGCACCGGCTACGAGACCGGCAATGTCAACGAAACGCATAGCAGCCGGAATAATTTTTTTAGATTTAAACATAACGGCCAATTGATTGATGCGGTCATCCGGCACGTCAACCACACCTACGTTAGGTTCGATTGTACAGAACGGATAGTTGGCCGCTTCGGCACCGGCCTTGGTAATAGCGTTAAACAGCGTACTTTTGCCCACATTAGGAAGGCCTACAATACCTACTTCAAGATTTGTACTCATTTCATTCTCCTCACTCATCAGTTAAGTCTGCTATAGGTGATTATGGGAACCACCGACGTCTATGTTAGTTATAAATTACTATGTTAACAATTTATTATAACATAGAACTGCGCGGATGCACTGTTAACCGTTTTTACGTTTATTGGTAAAGGTGTGGATACTGATAAACCGGTGATGATAATGAAGGTAATAAGGGCAAAAATCTGTGGCCATAAATACTCGACACCTATTCCTTTTAGCATGATGCCGCGGATGATGGTCAAGTAGAAGGTCATGGGCATGATGGCGCCAAAGGTATTGAAAAATGGCATCCATGGCCACACGGGGGAACATAAAACCGGATAACAAAATGCTCGGCATATATACCAAGATCGACATCTGCATGGCTTGGAGCTGGGTTTTGGCCACGGTGGAAACGAGGATTCCCAGCATCAATGAGGCGATGAGGAAGATGGTCGTTGTCATAAAGAGGACGAAAAAACTGCCTTGAAACGGCACATCAAATAGCAGAATCCCTGCTACCAAAGCGATACCCGCCTGAGCGTAGCCGATGATTACATAGGGAATTACTTTGCCGATGATGATTTCATAGTCTTTGAGCGGCGTTACCATTAACTGTTCCAAGGTACCCACCTCCTGCTCGCGCACGATAGCCATGGCCGTAATACTTACCAAGGTCATGGTAATCATGAGGCTGATAATGCCCGGCACAATGTTATAGGCGGTTATGAAATCCGGGTTGAACCAGGGGTTGATTTTAACTTCAATGGCATTACCAGATGGCATCGCTTGGCCGGTAGCCAGCAAGCGTTGTGACGTAATACTTAGGGACCGCTGTTGTCCTAAGAGTTGTGCCGTGCTGATGGCGCTGTTGGCTATGGTATTGTCACTGGCGTCGACGATGAGTTGCATTTCCGCGGTGCGCCCGTGTTTAATATCCTCACTGAAGGTTGGCGGAAAGGTGAGGGCCGCTACGGCCTTACCGGAATAAATGCTGTCTAACATGGCCTGGTTGCTATCTACATATTCAACGACATCATAGTAGGAGGTGCCCACGAAGGCATTAATAAGCTCGCGGCTTTCTTCGCTTCTTGATTGGTCATAAATAACCGTCGGTACATGTTTTACATCCGTATTGATGGCGTAGCGAAAATAATGAGCTGCATTAAGGGCATTAAAATCAGCATAAATAAGGTGGCTTTATCCCGTTTCATCTGGTGAAACTCTTTTATCAGTATAGCCCAAATTCGTTGCATATCATTGACTCCTAGCTTGTTTCATATAATAAATAAAGGCATCTTCCAAATTATGAGCACCCGGTGTGGTTTCTTTTAATACTTTAGGGCGACCTTCGATAATTTTAGATCCTTTATCCATAAAGAGAATGCGGTCACATTGTTCCGCTTCGTCCATGAAGTGGGTGGTTACTAATATCGTGGTGCCTCGGTCGGATAATTTATTGATGACGTCCCAGAATTGACGACGTGTCAACGGATCGACACCACTGGTCGGCTCATCCAGGTACACGATGGCCGGTTTATGTAAAATGGCGGCTCCTAAAGAGGCTCGTTGGCGCCAGCCGGTCGGTAATTCACGGACTAAGCGGTTCTTAATGTCGTGTAATTCAAGTTCGTTGATGACGGTATCGATGCGTTCGGCTAATTCAGCCTTTTTTAAGCCGTAGACGCGACCGTAAAAGGTGAGGTTTTCCATGACTGTTAAATCGGCATAGAGACTGAATTTTTGAGACATGTAACCGATGCTTGATTTTATGAGTGACACATGCTTTGTCACATCCGTATTGAGTACTTCGATTTGGCCGGTCGTAGGGGTCAAGGTGCCGCAGAGCATGCGAATAGTCGTGGATTTACCGCAGCCGTTGGAGCCGAGCAACCCGAAGATTTCCCCTTCTTTAATAGTAATATTAAGCTTGTTGACGGCTGTAAAATCACCGAATCGGCGCACCAGGTCTTGCGTTTGAATAACGATTGGTTTATCGGTGAGTCGCTCAAAGTCATGGTGCACTGCATAATCGGCGGTAAGTTCGTTGTTTTTATTGACGAGGCGAATATATACTTCGTCCAGTGTTTGGTTTGCTTTTACATTGGTCTGAGCTCGTAGTTCTTGTGGCGTGCCGAGGGCTAAGATTTGACCGGCTTCAAAAAAAGCAATCTGCGTGCAGTAGTCTGCTTCGTCCATGAAAGGCGTAGCGACTACCACGGTGGTACCGTCTTGGTTGATTTTTTTGATTAAAGTCCATAATTCGCGGCGTGATAAGGGGTCGACACCGGTTGAAGGTTCATCCAAAATGAGTAGTTTTGGTGTGTTTAAGAGCGCTACGGCTAAAGCTAATTTCTGCTTCATGCCGCCGGATAAATCATTGGCCATGCGGTCTTTAAATTGGCCAAGGCCTACATATTCGGCGAGAGTATCACATTTACTGTGCAGATCATCCTACTGAGTCCGTATAGACGACCATACAACTCGAGGTTTTCGTACACACTTAGATTGGGATATAAGGCGAAGAGCTGCGATACATAGCCGATAGTGTGCTTTATGTCGCGCGGCGAGGCACCATTAATAGTTATAGTGCCTTCGTTTGGGACGATTAGTCCGCAAAGCATGCGAAGGAGCGATGATTTGCCGGCACCGTCGGCACCAACGAGGCCAAACATTTCACCGTCCGGAATGGTCAGGTTGATACCCTTAAGGGCGTGCACATCGCCGTAATGTTTGTGGACATTTTGAATGCTAATCATGGAATCACCACATCCACGGGCATACCCGGTTTAAGAATTTCCTCACCATTTTTTACTTTAATACGCACTTTATATACTAAATTTGAGCGTTCCGTTTTAGTGATACTTTGACGCGGCGTATATTCCGCTTCGGGGCTGATGCGTTCAATATAGCCTTCAAAGATTTGGTTTGGTAAGCCGTCTACTTTGATTTGTGCTTTGTCGCCTACTTTAATGAGAGCCAATTGCTCGGTCGACACGTAGATATGGACCCACGCATCCTGCATATCGGCGATGGTTAAAACAGGTGCGCCGGCTTTCACATATTCACCTTTATTGTAGTTCTTGGTTAAAACAAGGCCGTTAACCGGGCTTTTCATAATTAAATCTTCCACGCGGCTTTGGGCAGAGGCTACATTAGCGTTTAACGCTTCTACCTGAGCCTGGGCAGCGGCAATCTGTTGGCTGCGGGTGCCTGTAATAATTCTTGGTAATCGGCCGTCGCTTTGGTGAGGTTCTGCTGGGCTACCTCATAGGCTTGTTGTTTTTGATCGCGTACTTGGGCGGACACAGCATCTTCGGCATATAAGGCGTCATAGCGATTAAATTCACGTAGCGCTTGGTCACGTGTAACGGTCGCGGAGTCGACCAAGGCTTTGTATGCTTTGATTTGATCTTCACGAGCACCGGCTTGTAAATCCGCTAAGTTGGCGGCTCCTTGAGCGAGCGATGCTTTAGCGGCATCAAGGGCTGTGTTGGTGGTTGGTTCAGATAAGGTAAATAGTGTTTCACCGGCGGTGATGCGGCTGCCGAGATCTACATCAAGACCTGAAATATAACCGCTGCTGCGCGGAGTAATATCGTATTGGTGAACTTCGATGGTACCTACCGTGTTCACCTTGCCGGTAGTTGTGCGGGGGTAGAAGTAGTAGATGGTGATGCCGATTAAAAGAATCAGCACCAGGCCGATGGGGATATATTTCTTTTTCATAGGGGGCTCCTTAGCTAAGTAGTAAAAAAGATATCACTTGATATTAGAGTTCTGGCTTACATTTTATGCTTCGATTCAATCTCGCATTCCGGGAAATAGGTATCAAAAAAGAAATGCAATGATGCTTTGGTTTCTTCCGGCGAAATGAAGACATCTTTCATTGTCTTAACGCTTCATTAATAGAGGCGCTGTAAATAACCGGAAAGACCAAAATGGAGATTAAGTGGCTGAAGGTAAATTTAGTCATATTACGTATGGCTTCATCGGAGGCATCCGGTTGTTGCTCTTTAATGAGGAGGGCTACATGACTCATTATTTTGGCAACCCCTTGGGTTCGTAAGAATTTAAGATAGGTCATCTGGGTTGGGAAGGTTTGCTTTGATGAAAAGAGATAGAAAATAAACTTCTTATGCTTGGCTAAATGCTGTTGATACTGCAATAAAAAATCGAATAAACGCTTGCGCGGCGGCGTTTTTTCGTCTTCGAGGAGTTTAAAAAACTCTTTGGCACGGATTAGAATTTGGTTGATGACCTCATTAAAGAGGTTTTCTTTATTTTTAAAATGGTAATTAACGAGTGCCACGTTGACGTCTGCTTCGGCGGCAATCATGCGTACCGTGATGCTGCTGATATCGTCATTATTGAGCATTAAGCGATAGGTTGTGTTGATGATTTTATCTTTCGTTGATTCTGCCATAATTATGTCCTTTATATAGATTAGAAAAATAAGAATTGTAATATAGTTTGCTGTTTTATTTTAAAATTTAAACATTGTTTAATTTACAATTTAATTTTAAACGCTGTTTAAATTAAAATCAAGGGGCAGATGAAATAAATATTAGGAAGATCAATTTTAGATAATCAGTCATTGAGGGGGAAAGCAAGAAGTAATTTAAAAAAGCAAATAAAAAAGCAACTTAAAGATGTTATCTCTAAGTTGCTTTAAAGAGGAATTTTTAGTTGTTAATATTACTCAGTATTTACGAATTACAATCTTTTGGTGCAATTCTATCTCCCATATACGTTTTGCCCCAGTCACACATGGACTCGATAATAGGGGATAAAGTGAGGCCGAATTCCGTTAAGCTGTATTCTGTTTTAGGTGGGACTACGGGATAGACTTTGCGTTCGATAACGCCGCATCTTCCAGTTCACGCAGCTGCTGGGTTAACATTTTTGGCGTTGCCTGAGGAATGACACGCTGTAATTCACTATAACGATGAGTACGTTCCAATAAATGCCATAAGATGATGCATTTATATTTGCCGCCTAACAGGCTTAGAGCCGCTTCAACGGGGCATTGAAACATAGAATTTTGGTAGCCATGATAATCCCTTCGTAAAAATATAATTTATTATTTACCGGCTTTTGCTTTTAATAAAGTAGCCGCTAAGCCACGGAGCCAGTCCTGATGGCCGATATTCATTGGATCTGTTGGGTCTTCGTGTAAAGCCACGGCGGGTTTGCCGATTTGAGATTCTTGAGTCAAAATACGCACACGATTTTCCGATAAATCTTCAATGAGCCAAGCATGGATTACATCAAGACGCGTTTCGGCGTCGCCTTCAGCCCAGCCATGCCAAGCTAAACGGCCCGGTTGATCACCTTTTGGCGCTTCAAATTCGGTAATTTCTGCTTCGATAGGGAAACCGAAGGTTTTAAAACGAAAACGCGTATTTTCAGCAAGCTTGGTACCTTTAGTATTGTCAAACTCCACATCGGCCACATTTTTATAATAAGTTGGCCAAATGGCGGTATCGATTAAATTGTCAAAAGCTTCGGCAGCCGTAACTCCTTGGATAATCACTTCGTTGGAAGCAAAGTTGTCGGTTGTACCCGGTAAATATTCGTGTGGCCAATTAATTTCATGTAACATAATATATCTCCTTTTATTGTAACATAGTCTTGGTTATTTATTTTGCAGTATTAAATGTTAGTATTCGGTAATGAATCCTAATTTATTAATGTATTTGTAAATTTTGAAAACAATTCTTATCAGCTGATGGATTCATTATATGCTAAATATGATTCGAAAGGAAGAATGCACTTTAAAGTGCTATAGTACCCAAAAAGATAGTATAGAGGTTTTAAAGTAGTGTACTACTGAGTTAAACGTTTAGTTAATACACAAAAAAAGACCGTAACGATAACAGAAAATCTGTTTTCGTTACAGCCTCTTAGTATATAGGTTATTCTATTGTTGGTATTAATATATTGTTACGAATTATAAAGAATGAGCGCGCAATTCTTCAGCACTGTGGGTAGAAATCCAAGCCGGTGGAATATCGAACACAGTGTAAGCACCGGTGCCGCCGTGTTTAGCTAAGCGATAAATACCGCGTGCATAGGCCGTCAATACAGAGCCGGTGAATTCAGGATTGCTGTCGAGTTTAAGGAATATTCTACAACGTGACGGGTACCTTCGGTGCTTTCACCGCTGCGAAGTACGAAACCGCCGTGTGGAATGCCTTTATGGTTTTTGTCGAGTTCTTCTTGGGAGATGAAATGAACGATGGTTTCATAACCAACGAAGTAGTTTTCCATAGTTTTGATTTCGTTTTCGATTTTATCTTTGTCAGCCCCTTCACGCGGCGATACATAGCATTCACGAAGGTGACCGGACTGAGCCGTCACTTCAGGAGTTTGACCCTGACGAATCTGTTCCAAATATTCTTCGCGAGGTACAGTATACTGACGAGCATCCACTACGCCATCCAAACGACGAATGGCGTCGGAGTGACCCTGGCTGACACCGCGGCCCCAGAAGGTGTAGGATTTACCCTGTGGCAAAATGCTTTCGGCAAAAACGCGTTGCAAGGAGAACATGCCCGGATCCCAACCGCAAGAAATTAATGCCGCATTGCCGCCTTCTTTAGCTGCTTTGTTAACATTTTCAAAATGTTCCGGAATGCGTGCATGGGTATCGAAGCTGTCGATAACGGTGAAATGTTTAGCCACCATCGGAGTCTGTTCGATTAAGTCTGTAGCGGAACCGCCGCAAAGAACCATAACGTCGATTTTGCCCTTGAAGCTTTCCAATTCACTCATAGCGTAGCTTGGCACGCCGCTCACTGTTTCTAAACCGTTACGACGAGAAAAAACACCAACTAATTCCATGTCCGGCTGTAATTTTACAGCCGCTTCTACGCCACGGCCCAAGTTGCCGTAGCCTACAATGCCTACTCTGATTTTCATAGGTCAAACCTCCTACATATATAATAATATTGTAATCATTGCAATCTTTTTGATATACACTCTTATTTAAGTATACTCTGTGTAGAGTTCGGTGTATAGTTAAAAATGTCATTTTCTATAGAAAATTAGAATAGTATAAACAGCAAATAGTAATTATTGGAAATTTTGGGCTTTTTTTCATAAAAAAATTTGCCTTTTTATTAGAATTAGTATATAATTGAAAAGCTTATTGATGGTAAGCGCTTCCTACCCCTATGGAAGATAGGGGCATATGTCCAAAAGAGGAGGTGATTTTGTATGAACAAATACGAAGTCATGGTGATTGTGAAACCAGCCGAAGAAGAGACAACCAACGCGGTTATTGAAAAAGTAGAAGCTTTGATTGCTCGTGTAGGCGGCACAGTAGAAAAGGTAGATCGTTGGGGCAAGCGTCGTCTTGCTTACGCAGTGAAAAAATTCACTGACGGTTTCTACGTATTGGTTAACTTTGAAGCAGATCCTGCAGAAATCAAAGAAATCGATCGTGTATTAAAAATCAACGATGATGTCCTTAAACACCTAATTGTTAAACACGGCAAGTAAGCTCTGGGAGGTTTACTATGAACTCAGTACAGATCTTAGGTAATTTAGCTCGTGACCCTGAAGTGCGCTTTACTAAAACCGGTAGAGCCGTAGCATCATTTACAGTGGCTGCGACAAACACATATTTTGATTCCACTACCAATGAACAGAAGGAACAAACCGCCTTCATTAACTGTGTAGCTTGGGGTAAATTAGGGGAAGCAGCTGGTAACCTACGTAAAGGGAGCCGTTGTTTCGTTGAAGGTCGTTTGAATACCCGTTCTTATGAAACTCAGGATGGGCAAAAACGCTATGTAACTGAAGTAGTAGCCAACTTTGTTGGTACATCCTTAGATACTCAGAACACCGATAGCTTCGGTGGTGGGTCTTCTAATTTTGATAACTTCGGTAGCAGCAACGATGAAAACATTCCGTTCTAGTGTTTAGGACTCCTACTAATTCGAAAAGGAGGATTCACATAATGAGAAGAGATAGAAGCAGAAAACCAAGAAGAAAAGTATGTAACTTCTGCGTTGATCATGTAGATCAAATCACTACAAAGATATTGCTAAACTTCGTCGTTTCACGACTGAACGCGGCAAAATTCTTCCACGTCGTATTTCCGGCACTTGCGCTAAACATCAGCGTAAATTAACATTAGCAATCAAACGCGCTCGCGCTATTGCTTTGTTGCCATTCACAGCAGAATAATACTTTATAGCTTGATATGAAGTATTAAACCCCGGTAGCCGAAAGGTTGCCGGGGTTTTTTATTGGCTATACCAATAGTTTTTGAGTTATAGGACAAAAAGTGTGTGTAAAAAGTGCTGTAAACCTAGATAGATACTGGGTTTATAGCACTTTTATCTTTTTTTGGACAAAGATAAAAGGGTGGACAAAAAGTGTGTGTAAAAACATGCGTGAACCCACATAACTAACTGACTAAAATGGTATTATATCTTCCTAAAATAAAAACATAAATAGGAGGATGAATTAATATTAAACTAAGAGTTTACC
>ENA-OQIW01000182-OQIW01000182.1-human-gut-metagenome-genome-assembly--contig:-NODE-182-length-13129-cov-1.026073_pt1 | contig 13129 bp, 20 predicted proteins | sample MGYA00242586_ERZ504751 | MGnify/ENA primary metagenome ERZ504751 (study PRJEB26092, sample SAMD00036349) | human gut metagenome | host: Homo sapiens | study: EMG produced TPA metagenomics assembly of...
CCTCCATCTTCGACCCCTCCAGCCTGCCCGACTACGCCAGCTTCGACAGCCGCGACTGCCCCATGTGCAAGGCCGGCCAGCACATCGACGCGCTGGTGAACAGCTTCGGCTATTCGGCCCTCTGAATCTGAAATTTTCCTCCCTCTTTCTCCCCGCCGCGCAGCTGCATGGCGGGGAGTTCTGTTTTATATCGCAGTGAATCCACTGATATTTTTCTTGACATTTTCGCTGCCTTTGCATATACTAAAGATGAAAAAGATTGGAGGTATGTATCATGGCAGACATTTCGAGCGCGCTGCGCAGCACCATCCCCATCTCTCTGTTCAACCGCGGCATGGCCGGAAAGGTCTTTGAAGATGTCCGCCGTCAGGGCGCGAAGGTCGTCATGAAGAACAATTCCCCTGAGTGCGTCCTTCTCTCGCCGGAAGAATATCTCCGCCTCATCGACGAAGTAAACGACGCAAAGCTCGCTGCCCTTGCCGCCCAGCGGATGCAGGGTTTCGACCCCGCAGATGCCATTCCCGCCGAGGAGGTCTATCGGCAGAACGGCATTACCAAAGCTGCGCTTGACAGCATGGACGAGGTCGAATTTGAATGAATTGGACTCTGAAATTCCTGCCGGAGGCCCAAAAGGACTTCGAACAGCTCGCCGGAAATCAGAAGCTTCTGGTCGCAAAAGCTCTGGACAAGGTCGTGCAAAATCCCGTTTCCATCTACGAGGGCGGTTACGGCAAACCGCTTGGCAGCAAAAGCGGCACCGACCTCTCCGGCCTGCTGAAGATCAAGCTTCGTGATGCCGGGCTGCGCATCGTCTACAAGCTCGTCCGTACCGAAACGTCCATGCTGGTCATCGTGATCGGCGCCCGGGCCGACGATGCCGTTTACAAAATCGCCGAAAAGCGTGCCCACAAGCACGAACTATAAAAGGCTCTGCCCCTTTTTCGGGCAGAGCCTTTTGCTTATCTTCACTTTTTCTTCGGGAACACGAAGGAATTCTGCCGGTATGCGATAAGCAGCTCTATGGTCATGAAGCACCAGATGACCGGCTCGCAGAGGATGACCGCGTTATACTCAAAGCGGGGGATGAAGAGCAGGACGAAGACGATCTTGCCCAGAAACTCGATGACGCTGGACAGCAGGGGCAGCACCTTCTCGCCCATGCTCTGCAGAGCGTAGCGGGTGGAGAGCAGCATTCCCAGCACGGCGTAGAAGGGTGCGTTCCAGACCAGATACCGCGCGCCGTTTTCCAGCACCACCGGCTCCGAAGAGCCGGACACCAGCTTTACCATCCACTCCGCGCCTGCCGCCATGAGCAGGACAGCAGCCACAGCCGCCACGACACTGTAGAGATAGATGTCCCGCATCCCGCGGCGGACGCGGTCGGGATGGTTCGCGCCGTAGTTCTGGGAGACGTAGGTCGAGCAGGCAGAGGCCATCGCCGACAGGGGCATATCCGTGAACGCGAAGAGCTTTCGGGCCGCGGTGTGGCCCGCGATGACCAGGGTACCGAGCCGTTGATGCCGTACTGCAAAACGACGGAGCCCGCCGAGACGATGCTGCTCATGAGGCCCATGGAGATGCTCTGCTGAACAGCTCCCAATAGAGGCGGCTCTCCACATTGGAAGTGCTTTTCCCGGGCAGGACGCAGGCCGGCGCTGGACGGAAGACATACAGGATGCAGAGCGCCACCGACACGCCTGAGAGATGACCGTCGCCACACCGGCACCGGCCACGCCCATGCCCAGCACGGCGATGAACCAGAGGTCGAGGATGACGTTGAGCACCGACGAGAGGACGAGGAAGACCAGCGGCATGAAGCTGTTGCCGATGGCCCGCAGCAGGCCGGCGCAGAGGTTATAGGCAAACATGACGATGACGCCGAGGTCGATGATGATGATATAGCCGTAGGCGTCCTCTAAAATTTCCGCCGGGGTGTCCAGCAGCTCCAGCAGCGGATACAGGCCCGCCGCGCCTGCCAGCGTGATGACCGCCGACGCGTGTGCCGATGACGATGGAACCCGCCACGGTCTGTTTGAGCTGGTCCTCGTCTCCGGCCCCGTAGGCGCGCGCTGCGACGATGGCGAGGCCGTTGCCGATACCGATGCCGAATCCGACCAGAAGCTCGTAGATGGCCCCGCAGGCGCCAATGGCGGCAAGGCGGTATCGCCCAGCACATTGCCGACGATCATGGTGTCCACGGTATTATAGAGCTGCTGGAAGAGGCACGACACCAGGATGGGCAGCATAAAGACGAGCAGGCTCTTGAAGATGGGGCCGTTCATCAAATCGACGTTCCGGTTGAAGAATGATTTTTTCGCGGGGGACTGGGTCATAGGCTTCTCCTTTATACTTTAAGGCGGCTCGCCCTCTCCGTCACCTTCGGTGCCACCTCTCCCAGAGGGAGAGGCTTTTGGCTCCCCCTTTGAGGAAAGACTTCCCCCGGTCGGGGGAAGATGTCGCGTAAGCGACAAAAAGGGGACTCTGGCAAAGCCGACAGGCTTTGACTGAGAGGGCTAATACCTATTATACCACAAACGGAGGAAAACTTCGATGACCAAAGAAAAGATAGCCCGCATCAACGAGCTGGCACACAAGAGCAAGACCACCGGCCTGACGGAGGCCGAAAAAGCCGAGCAGCAGGCTCTGCGCAAGGAGTATATCGAGGACATGAAGTCCAGCCTCCGCGCCCAGTTGGAGCGCACCTCCATCAAGGAGCCGGACGGAACCATCCACAGAGTGAGCAAAAAGAACTGAACCGGGAGGAAAAAGTCGTACAAAACCGCTTTTTCCTCTTTTTTTATGGGCGAAAGAGTGCTATACTTATACTTGAGCTGTTGTGTGCTCCGGCAGGAGCCGCGCGGCAGAAAACAAGTTTCCCAAGGCGGCGTATCCCGGGCAGGGTGCGCGGAAAAGGCCGCCTTTTGAAAAACAATAAAGAGGTCATTTATTATGCTTACTGCAATTACGGGTATCAACTGGGGCGATGAGGCAAGGGCCGCATGGTCGATCTGATCAGCCAGGAGTACGATATTGTTGCACGCTATCAGGGCGGCAACAATGCTGGTCATACCGTCAAGAACGAGCGGGGCAAGTTCGTGCTGAACCTGCTGCCCTCCGGTATCCTCCGTCCCGATGTTGTCTGCGTGATGGGCAACGGTATGGTCATCGACCCCCACCATCTGGACGGTGAGATCAACAAGCTGCGCGAGCAGGGTATCTCCATTACCCCTGCCAACCTGAAGATCTCTGACCGCGCCACCATCACCATGCCCTACCATGTCGATCAGGACGGTCTGGAAGAGGCACGTCTGTCCAAGACCGGCGCACAGTTCGGCTCCACCAAGCGCGGCATCGCCTACACTTACGGTGACAAGTACATGAAGAAGACCCTCCGCATGGGCGACCTGCTGCATCTGGACGACTCCGTCAGGAAGCGCCTGGTCACCATGGTGGACTCCAAGAACCTCGTCATGGAGGGCAGCTACAACGCCGCTCCCATCAGCGTGGATGAGATGTGGCATGGCTGGAGAAGTACGCCGCCATCTTCAAGGACTACATCTGCGACGTGGGCCAGTATCTGGCTGACGCCGATGCCGCCGGCAAGAAGGTGCTGTTCGAGGCCCAGCTGGGCGCTCTGCGCGACATCGACTTCGGCATCTACCCCTACACCACTTCCTCCAACACCATCGGCGCTTACGCCCCATCGGCGCAGGCATCCCGGGCCACAAGCTGACCAACTCCATCGGCGTCATGAAGGCTTATTCCTCCTGCGTCGGCGACGGCCCCTTTGTCACTGAGCTGGCCATGACCGAGGAAGAGAAGCACGCTCTGCGTGAGGCCGGCCACGAGTACGGTGCTGCCACCGGCCGTCCCCGCCGCGTCGGCCCCATCGACCTGGTGGCAAGCCGCTACGGCGTCTTCTGCCAGGCTGCGACGAGGTCGCCCTGACCCTGCTGGACGTGCTGGACTACATGGAGAAGATCCCCATGGTCACTGCTTACAAGCTGAGCGACGGCACCACCACCACCCGCTTCCCCATGGGCGAGGCTCTGGACACCGCACAGCCGGTGGTGGAGTATCTGCCGGCTGGCACTGCGACATCACCGCCGCCGCAAGTGGGAAGACCTGCCCAAGGAGGCCCAGAACTACGTCGAGTATCTGGAAAAGGCCGTGGGCTGCAAGATCACCTATATCTCTGTGGGCGCAGAGCGTGAGGCATACATCCACCACGTGGTCTGAACCCTGAATTCACCGGAAAGAAGGATGCCGCTAATGTTTGACATCATCACCGACAGCGCCTGTGACTTTACGCCGGAAATGGCGCAGAAGATAGGCGTGGAGATCGTGCCGTTCTATGTTTCGCTGGACGGTGAGCACTACCGCAAGGAGGGCAAGGAGATCGCTGTGCGGGATTTCTACCAGTTCATGGTGGACAACCCCTCTGCTACCCAAGACCAGCCTTGCGTCCATCGAGGATTTCGAGGAGGTGTTCCGCCGTCCAGGCTGAGGCCGGCCGCCCCACCCTCTGCCTCTGCTTCACCGGCAAGATGAGCGGCTGCGTGGGCAGCGCCCGCAACGCCCGGGAGCTGGTGCTCGAGGACTACCCCGACGCGAAGATCGAGGTGATGGACTCGGCAGCGGCTACTGTCACGGAGGCGACCATGGTGGAGAACGCTGTGGCCATCCGCGACGCAGGCTGCACGCTGGACGAGGCGGTGACCTGGCTGGAAGCGGAAAAATCCACCAACAACATCTTCTTCACGGTGGGCAACCTCGATTATCTCATCAAGGGCGGACGCATCGGCAAAGTCTCTGGCCGGGCGGCGAACCTCCTGGGCATCAAGCCGATGATCCTCTTCAAGGACGGCGAGATCTTCTCGGGCGGTGTGGCCCGGGGCCGTCAGAAGAGCTTTGAGAAGGCCCTTGAGCAGCTGATGAACCTATCTGGACGCCAACGGCGGCCACGCCCGACGACTACCGCAATCATCGTGGCTACGGCTACGATGAAGAAGAGGCAAACGGCTCTGGATGCACGACCGCCGCCGCCTGCGTGCCAAATACCCCGCCGCACAGTGCGAGGTGGGCCTGCTGCAGATCGGCTCCACCATCGCGGTCCATACCGGCCCCTATGCGCTGGGCATGGGCATCATGCGCCGCTGGAAAAAGCAGTAATCGCCGGATAAAATCCTCTCCCATCGGGAGAGGATTTTTTTGTGTGTGATAGAGTGTTATCGGCCCTCGGTGCGCTGCGCCAGACGGGAAGAGCGCTTGTCTTTGTCCTTTTCGTCCTCCTGCGGGGCAGGTGCGGTGTGGGTGAACCGGACTTCGGTGACGCGGCGGCGGGCCGTGCGGGTCACGACGCCCTCGTAGTCGTTCAGCTGGAAATGGTCGCCCACCTTGGCAGATGGTGGGTCTTTTCCTGCACGAGGCCGTTTACGGTGTTGGAGTCGATGTCTTCATCCTCGGGCAGGCCCAGCGTCTCGTAAAGGTCGTCCACGCTGGCCGAGCCGGACACGAGCCAGCTGCCGTCCGACTGCTGGCGGAAGTCCTCGGTAGCCTCGTCGTGTTCGTCCCAGATCTCGCCCACAAGCTCTTCCAGAATGTCCTCGAGGGTGATGATGCCCTCGGTGCCGCCGTATTCGTCCACGACGACTGCCATGTGATGGTGCTGCTCCCGCAGGGTGCGCAGCAGCTGGGAGATCTGGGTGGAGCCGGTGGTGTAGAGGGTGGGAGCGATGAGGTCCTCCATCGTGACGGACTTTTTCAGACGGGCGATGTAGAAATCCTTCTCATGGACGACGCCGATGATGTTGTCAACGGTGTCGTGATAGACGGGCAGGCGGGAATAGCCGGATTCCGCGAACGTCTGCGCAAGCTCTTCCAGCGAAATATCGTCCTCCACGGCCACCACGTCTACGCGGGGCGTCAGGATCTCCTCCACCTCCACGTCGTCGAACTCGATGGCGCTGCGGATGAGCTGGCTTTCCCGGTCGGTGAGCTCACCGTCGTTCTCGGCCTCGCTCACCATGGTGATGAGCTCACCTTCGGTGATGGCGTCGCTCTCACTGCTGTGGACGAAGCGTCCCAGCAGCTTCTTCCACTGGCTGAACAGCCAGGTCAGGGGGGTGAAGAGGGTCAGGAGCAGACTCAGCACCGGCGAGACGGCGGTTGCGACCGTTTCCGGCATCTCCTTGGCGAGGGTCTTGGGGGTCACTTCGCCGAAGATGAGGACAACGACCGTCAGCACGATGGTGGAGGTGGTGGCGCCCCGCTCTGCACCCAGCCACTTGGTAAAGAGGACGGTGCCGATGGAAGCGGCGGCGATATTCACGATGTTGTTGCCGATGAGGATGGAGGAGAGAAGCTTGTCGTACTTCTCGGCCATCGCCAGCACCCGGGCGGCGGAAGTGTCGCCTTCGTCAGCGCGGCTTTTCAGGCGTATCTGGTTCAGGGAAGAAAATGCGGTCTCGGAGGCGGAGAAGAATGCGGAAAACGCGATCAAAACGATCAGCGCTACCAAGAGCGTTATACTGCCATCGTCCATAATAAAGGTTGATCAACTCTACTTTCTTATAATAATAATATGTTAACCAAAAAGTGCTTTCCACCGTTGCCTTCGACGATGAAAAGCACTTTGTTCAACGCCTATAATATCATATTCCACCCGCCGGTGCAAGCGTTCCTGTCAGGAGGAGGGATAAAATAGGTAAAAAGTCTGCGGTTTTTAGCGGAGCACAAGGCCCGTGCCGTCGTAGTCCACCGTCAGGGTCGCGCCCTCGGTGTAGCCGCCCTGAATGATGGCCTTTGCGATGAGCGTCTCCACACGGCTCTGGATGAACCGCTTGATGGGACGTGCGCCGTAGACGCTGTCATAAGAGGAATCAATGATGAAGTCCTTGGCTGCCGTGGTGACGTCCAGCTTGAGGTGCTTGCCCTCGTCCATCCGCTTGCGCAGATCTTCGAGCTGCAGGTCCACGATCTTGCGGGTCTCGTCCTTGGTGAGGCTCTTGTAGTAGACGATCTCGTCCAGACGGTTCAGGAACTCGGGACGGAATTTGCTCTTCAGCAGCAGATCGATCTGCTTGCGGGCGTCCTCGCTCAGCTCGTTGGAGCCCTCGGCGCGGCGCTGCTCCAGGTCGTTCAGGATGATGTCACTGCCGAGGTTGGAGGTCAGGATGATGACGGTGTTCTTGAAGTCCACCGTGCGGCCCTGACTGTCGGTGATGCGGCCATCGTCCAGCACCTGCAGCAGGATGTTGAAGACGTCGGGGTGAGCCTTTTCCACCTCATCGAACAGCACGACGCTGTAGGGTTTGCGGCGGACGGCCTCGGTCAGCTGGCCGCCCTCTTCATAACCGACGTATCCCGGAGGCGCGCCGATCAGGCGGCTGACGCTGAACTTCTCCATATACTCGGTCATGTCGATACGCACCATGTTCCGCTCGTCGTCGAACAGAGCTTGTGCCAGAGCTTTTGCCAGCTCGGTCTTGCCGACGCCGGTGGGGCCGAGGAAGAGGAAGCTGCCGATGGGGCGGTTGGGGTTTGCGATGCCGGCGCGGCTGCGCAGGATGGCTTCGCTCACCTTGGTGACGGCCTCATCCTGCCGATGCTCTCTTGTGGAGCACATCGTCCAGATGCAGCAGCTTCTCGCGCTCACCCTCCACCAGCTTCTCCACGGGGATGCCGGTCCAGCGGGCCACGATGCGGGCGATCTCCTCGTCGGTCACGCGGTCGCGCAGCAGGCTGTCCTCCTTCTTGGCGGCGGCGATCTTCTCCTCTTCTTCCAGCTGTTTCTGCAGCTGAGGCAGCTTGCCGTATTTCAGCTCAGCGGCCTTGTTCAGATCGTATTCGCGCTGTGCCTTCTCGATGGCGGCGTTGGTCTGCTCGATCTGCTCGCGCAGAGACTGCACCTTGCCGATGGCGTTCTTCTCGTTTTCCCTACTTTGCCTTCATGCTGTGGAACTTATCCTGCAGCTCGGCCAGCTCTTTTTCGAGGTCGCGCAGACGGCTCTGGCTCAGAGCGTCGGTCTCCTTTTTCAGGCTGACCTGCTCGATCTGCAGCTGGGTGATGCGGTGGGCGAGGTCGTCCATCTCGCTGGGCATACTGTCCATCTCGGTCTTTATCATGGCGCAGGTTCATCCACCAGGTCAATGGCCTTATCGGGAGGAAGCGGTCGGTGATATAGCGGTCAGAGAGGGTGGCGGCGGCGATCAGTGCATTGTCGCTGATCTTCACGCCGTGGAACACCTCGTACCGCTCTTTCAGGCCGCGCAGGATGGAGATGGTGTCTTCCACGGTAGGCTCATCCACCTGCACCGGCTGGAAGCGGCGCTCCAGAGCGGGGTCTTTCTCGATATACTGGCGGTACTCGTCCAGCGTGGTCGCGCCGATGCAGTGCAGCTCGCCGCGGGCCAGCATGGGCTTCAGCAGATTGCCGGCGTCCATTGCGCCGTCGGTCTTGCCGGCACCCACGATGGTGTGCAGCTCATCGATGAAGAGGATGATCTTGCCCTCGCTCTTCTTCACCTCATTCAGGACGCTCTTCAGACGCTCCTCGAACTCGCCGCGGTACTTTGCGCCAGCCACCAGAGCGCCCATGTCCAAGCTGAACACGGTGCGGTCTTTCAGGTTCTCCGGCACATCGCCCCGGACGATACGCTGGGCCAGACCCTCGGCGATGGCCGTCTTGCCGACGCCCGGCTCACCGATGAGGCAGGGGTTGTTCTTCGTCTTACGGGACAGGATGCGGATGACATTTCGAATTTCCTGGTCACGGCCAATGACGGGGTCCAGCTTCTGCTTGCGGGCCAGGTCAACGAGATCCTGACCATACTTCTGCAGGGCATTGTAGGTGTCCTCGGGGTTGTCGTTGGTCACCCGCTGGTTGCCGCGCACGGCGGTGAGCTGCTGTAAGAACTTATCCTTCGTGATGCTAAAGGCGCGGAACAGCTCGGAGGTGTTCTGGGTCTGCTCGTCCAGCAGGGCGAGGAAGAGATGCTCGACGCTGACGTAGTCGTCCTTCATGGCCTTGGCCTCGCGGGCGGCGGCGCTCAGCACCTTGTCGGTGGCCTGCGAGATATAGACCTTGTCGGGGTCACGGCCAGAGCCGGACACCCGGGGCATTGCGGAAAGCTTTTCGGCCACAGCGGCGGAGAAGCTGCCTGCGTCCACATTCAGTTTCTGGAGCAGCTGGGGGATAAGGCCCTGCTCCTGTGTCGCCAGAGCGTGGAGCAGATGCTCCGGCTCCAGTGCGTTATGCTGATACTCCACAGCCAGCTGCTGGGCTGCCTGCAGAGCCTCAAGGGTCTTCTGGGTATATTGATTGGTATTCATAAAGTCAAGCCTCCATTCGTACCGGAAGTTGAGATTCAGGCGGTGGGTTGGGATGTTGTTTTAGCACTCTAGCTCATCGACTGCTAAAAATATACTCCAAACACGCTGCAATGTCAATAGGCAAAACCCATAAGAGCCTCGGATTCACAAAAAGTTTGCAAAAATGCAAAAAATCACACCATATCGTCTCACGAAGGCAAACAAAAGGCCCCTGCCGGGCGGAAAGCCGCAGCAGGGGCGGAAGGAATGAGAGGATCATTCAGCAAACAGCGGGGTGGACAGATAACGGTCGCCGGTGTCGGGCAGCAGGACGACGATGTTCTTGCCGGCGTTCTCGGGGCGCTTTGCCAGCTGGATGGCGGCCCAGACAGCAGCACCGGAGGAGATGCCCACCAGAACGCCTTCCTTGTGGCCGATCAGGCGGCCGGTGGCAAAGGCGTCGTCATTTTCGACGGTGATGATCTCGTCGTAGACCTTGGTGTCCAGCACGTCGGGGACGAAGCCTGCGCCGATGCCCTGGATCTTGTGCGCACCGGCGGTGCCTTGCTCAGGACAGGGGAGGCAGCGGCTCGACGGCCACGACCTTGACGCCGGGATTCTTGCTCTTGAGATACTGGCCCACACCGGTGATGGTGCCGCCGGTGCCGACGCCGGCTACAAAGATGTCAACCTTGCCGTCGGTGTCGTCCCAGATCTCGGGGCCGGTGGTGGCGATGTGAGCCTTGGGGTTGGCCGGGTTGACGAACTGGCCGGGGATGAAGGAGCTGGGGATCTCGTTTGCCAGCTCGTCGGCCTTGGCGATGGCGCCCTTCATGCCCTTGGCACCCTCGCTCAGCACCAGCTCTGCGCCGTAAGCTTCATCAGCTGGCGGCGCTCGACGCTCATGGTCTCGGGCATCACGATGATGATGCGGTAGCCCTTGGCAGCTGCCACGGCAGCCAGACCGATGCCGGTGTTGCCGGAGGTGGGCTCGATGATGACGGAGCCGGGCTTGAGCTTGCCGGAAGCCTCGGCGTCATCGATCATGGCCTTGGCGATACGGTCCTTGACGGAGCCGGCGGGGTTGAAGTATTCCAGCTTTGCCAGAAGCTTGGCAGAAAGGTCTGCGTCCTTCTCGATATGGGTCAGCTCCAGCAGCGGGGTGTGGCCGATCAGCTGGTCTGCGGAAGTATAGATCCTGCTCATAATAGTAAACCTCCCGATTGCGGGCGATGCGCCCGGCTGCACCGGATAAAGCCGGTGTCGTCTCGATGTCCCTCATATTCCCGTTAAACCAATATGGTTTGTGGGTTTGGCTGTATTATAGCTTCCTTTGGGGCGGTTGTCAATGGAAAATCGAAAATTTCCGATTGAAAAGTTATAAACCCCATTGTATAATAGGTTAAAATGAACGGAAGCGTGTTCCGCAGCTGACCCGGCTGTATCACAATCATAACAGGAAAGAAGAGAAAGGAATGTCTATGATCGTTTCCACCAAAGGGCGCTATGCGCTGCGCGTGATGATAGATTTGGCTGAGCACCGCTCTGAAAAATATGTCCCGCTGAAAGAGGTCGCCGCCCGGCAGGAGATCTCCGAAAAATACCTCGAAAACATCCTCAAGGTTCTGGTGCAGAACGGCTTCCTCGAGGGCCTGCGCGGCAAGGGCGGCGGCTATCGTCTGACCCGCGAGCCTGACCAGTACACCGTGGGCGAGATCCTGACTCTTACTGAGGGGAGCCTTGCACCGGTGAGCTGTCTTGTACAGGGCGCGGCTCCCTGCCCCCGGATGAGCGGCTGCCGCACTTATAATATGTGGAAGGGCCTCGATGACCTCATTGAGGACTACTTTGGCAAGATCACCCTTGCCGACCTCGCCGCACCCGATGAGGCAGGCAACGACTACGTTATCTGAAGGATGAGCAAAAAGAAAATCCCTGCCATCGGCAGGGATTTTCTTTTGTGCGGATCGGATCAGGAAACGACCGCGCCGCTGGTCAGCGTGCTGGTGACAGCGTCCATCAGGGCCACCATGGTGCAGTAGTTCTGGCCGTAGGTGTCCTTATAATCGGAGTAGGCGTCCAGCTGCTCCTGCGTGGGGGCGATGTCCAGAGACTCGGCCACGGCCTGATAGAGCAGAGCTTCCTTGGCGTAGTCTTCCAGATTGCTCTCGAGGTGGGCCAGCATGCGTCGGTGCTCTCGTAGCCCAGCAGATTCTGGACGAGGCCGTCGAGGTCATAGCCGTAGTAGCCCGCCAGCGTGCTGTAGTAGTTCAGGCACTGGTTGACCTGATAATCCATCACCTGCTGAGGGATGGACTTGAAGGTGGAGTTTTCCAGCAGGTCGTCCATGACGGCGGTGTTGAGGTTGGAGGTATAGAGCTGGTCCTGATAGTAGGCGCGCAGGGCCTCCACGGTGTAGATGTTGTTGGAGGTGCCGAAGGTGCTGGCCACCCAGCTGTCGGTGAGCTCGGGCAGGACGCTCTCACTGATGTAGTTGAGGGTCACGGTAAAGACGGCCTTCTGGCCGCTGAGCTTCACAGCATTGCCGCTGGCATCGGTGGAATCGCTGTAGCCGTCGGGGAAGGTGACGTTGACGTCGAAGGTCTCGCCGGGCTTGTGGCCGATGATCTGGTCTTCAAAGCCGTCGATGAAAGTGCCGCTGCCCAGCGTCAGATCGTAGTTCTCGGCGCTGCCGCCGGTGAACGCCACGTTGTTCACAGAGCCGACATAGTTGATGTTCACGGTGTCGCCGTCGGCGGCAGCGCGGTCGGTGATGTGCTCGGTGGAGGAATGCTGGCTCAGCAGATCGCTGATCTGCTTCTCCACTTCCTCGCTGGTGGGCTCGACGTCCGAGCGCTTGATGGCGACGGACGCAAATCTTCGGGCAGGGTCACATAGTCCAGAGCGCGGATGCCCTCCAGTAGCCCTTCTCGTCCAGACCATCGCTGTAGTTGAAGTTCTGGTAGTCGTAGTCGGACGCGCTGCCGAGTGCGGAAGAAGATGCCGTGCTGGATGCAGCACTGTCGGCCTTGCCGCCGCAGGCAGCGAGGCTCAGCGCCAGAGCGCCGGCGCAGACAAGGCAGAGAGCCTTGGTGAAAATACGTTTCAAAAGAATTCCCTCCTGTTGGTAGACCGGTATTTTGCCGGTGGTTCGAAAAACAACCTCTATTATATCGGGTAAAAATGAAAAAGAAAAGTTTTTTGCAAAATTTCCACACTCTCCCCGCCCTTTGTCGGACTTTTGGGGCCGGAGAGTGCGAAAAGGCGGGAAAGATATGGAAAAGCGGGGGTGCTTTTGCTATTATTATAATGTTTTAAGTATGCCCGGCGAAAAAGTTAGGAGGACAAACCCATGGATTTCAACAAAGCAGCTCTGGAAATGACACGAGACACACCACGGCAAGGTGGGCATCGTGAGCAAGGTGGAGGTCAAGACCCGCGACGACCTGTCCACCGCCTACACCCCCGGTGTCGCTGAACCCTGCCGCAAGATCAGGGAAAACCCCGACGACGTGTACAAGTACACCTTCAAGAGCAATATGGTGGCGGTCGTCTCCAACGGCACCGCCGTGCTGGGTCTGGGTGACATCGGCCCAGAGGCAGGCCTGCCGGTCATGGAGGCAAGGCTGTGCTGTTCAAGGAGTTCGGCGGCGTGGACGCTTCCCCATCTGCATCGACGCCCACGACGCGGCCAGCGTCATCGCGGCCTGCAAGGCCATTGCGCCCACCTTTGGCGGCATCAATCTGGAGGACATCAAGAGCCCCGAGTGCTTTGAGATCGAAGAGACCCTGGAGCGTGGAAGCCTGGACATCCCG
>ENA-OQIW01000183-OQIW01000183.1-human-gut-metagenome-genome-assembly--contig:-NODE-183-length-12990-cov-1.188603_pt1 | contig 12990 bp, 15 predicted proteins | sample MGYA00242586_ERZ504751 | MGnify/ENA primary metagenome ERZ504751 (study PRJEB26092, sample SAMD00036349) | human gut metagenome | host: Homo sapiens | study: EMG produced TPA metagenomics assembly of...
CGATCTGGTCGATTCGTCCATTGAAGAGCGAGAATCTGATGGAGGGAGATGGAAGCAGATTGGAGCTGACCTACGGTCGCAGCGTCAGTGACGGCTGTCCCATCGGCAACATGCGTAATGCGCCGGGTCAAACTATCGGAGCCAACAGAAATTGTATTTTCTTCATCGGCGACGCTGTTAGCCCGACGAGCCACGCTGTTCTTGGCCGACGCCTGGCTGGCGTAGCCCAATGCCAATCCGTTTTCAGCCGCTCTGGTAACTTCTGCTTTATACCCAAGCGCTGCCGACTGGACGCCGTTAGACTTGGCATAGGCACCGATGGCCGTACCCGTCTTGGACGCATACGTATCTAACCCGAAGTCGCTGCGAGAATTATGGACGACGACGCGGGCTACGTCATGGGTACCACTCAGGTTTTCCGGATGATTTCCCTTGCCGGTCGTTTCATCGATTCCATAAGGATTGTCTTCAGCTGCCGTCTTCGACGTAACCAGGACAGAAGCCCCGGCACGGGCATCGACGCGGGCTGTATCTGCCGTCGCCCCTTCATGAGTCTGCGTCGAATCACCGACGTTAAGGAAAGAACCGTCTCCCACATAATCAGCTGCCAAAACCATACTCCCTGCCATAGCTGCAATAACCATAGCGGCACTCACTGCTTTTACTGTCTTCATACTGCCACATCTCCCATAAATGATAGTGTATTTTTAAAATTCCTGCTTAATATATAACAATCGATATTGTATATCAATACCATTTACGCAATTTTGTTATTATTTTCACATGAAAAGTTATATAATGGCTCCAAGAGAAGGCCCATGACGGCCTGTCTCTGCTATAACCAAAGAAAAGTAATCCTTGTAACCGTCTAATAACTTCATGCCTTGATTCGTTTCCGGCCAAAGAAAAACGGTATAAAGAGTTCCCTTTATACCGTTCTTATCGACACTATATTTCAAAATCTATGAAATTTTTCAACTATTTTTTTACGTCTACCGTAGCTACCGCGAACAGACCTTAAAGAGTACCGCTCTCTCGATGCCTTCGTGACAGGCATGCTGCAGAGGTTGACTTTTATGGGTTTATAAGGGCTTTACCTTGCCGCCGTCAGTCAGTTTTACCGTCTGCCCCTTAAGCCAAGCGTTGGCCTTGTTGCTCTTATCGTAATAAATCGTATGTCCATTGCTGCGAATATTGCCGAGCGTCGAATCTTCATCGGTCAAAGCCGAGACATAGGAGTCCCCGGTCACATTCCAGACCGACGAAGCATCGAGGGACAGTGCGGCAACCTTGGCCGTGTGTTTGGGATTCATGGCACCGCTCCAATTCGAACCGTTCGTCAGGCTGACGGAAACGGTACTGATGTTATTGGCAACGACGTCGCCTTTCAGCGATTGTTTGGCTGCCGTGAATTCAAAGTCACCGCCGTTTGAGCCTTCCGTCCCCCAGCGGTCGCTGGTAACTTCAATAAGGTTCTTATTATTCGGCGATTCAATGACGGTATTGGTCAGGCTGGCAACGGCCTTCGTATTGGTAACGTAGAACATGGCTCCGTCGGAATAGTTGTGGAGCGTCGAATTTTTAGCCGTAAAGGAAGCCGTCCCCGTCCCGGCATCGCCGGAGAAGCTCTGGTAGAGCATGACGCCGTGCCGTTTGAACCCGCCAGCGTCGAGTCTTCTACAAAAATCGAATTTTTTCCTTCGACGCAGGCGATTTCACTGCCCTTGGCGATGCCGCTGCTCTTGGTGACGACGATATTGCCCGTAGAATAGATGACCGGACTGCCTTCACCGCTCGTCGAAAGGGTACTGCCCGTAGCGTAGACATTCCCTTCGCCCCGGTCGGTCGCCAGGGACGCGGAATGAGCTCCCGCCGTCGTAATGTTCACATTTTCACCGTGAATCGTCCCGCCGTACGTCGCGTCGAGGCCGCGAGAGGAGTTCCCCTTGGTGTTAATCGTGAGATTTTTGACGGTGACGTCGGCTTTTTCACCCGTTGCAAAAACGGCATTGGCCCCTTCGGCAGCAGAACTTATGGACGCATCGGTAACAGCAGCCGTACTATTGGAAACGAGGAGGACGGCATTCTGACCGTTGAAATTACTGCCGTCATCACTGGTCGTATCGCCCGTCTTTGAAAGGCGGACCTTCTGCAAGGTTACGTTAGCCCCTTGTTCTGCCAGGACAGCATTTTCATCGGCTTCGGTAGCCGTAATATCCTGATTAACCAGGAGTGCCTGTTTGCCCGTAATCCGCTGAGCGGCTGTAAATTCAGAGATGGATTTGCCCTGCTGTCCCTGCGGAGGCATCCCTTGAGGCGGCATGCTTGGGGCGGCATCCCCTGAGACATCATCGGCCCGGCCGGCATCGACATATCCTGAGCCGATACGATACCCAGTCCCATCGACATAGAAAGGCAGACAGCAGCTGCTAGTTTTGTCATATTCATCGTCATTTTCATATCCCTCATCCTTTCTTGTTTTTCCCGATTATACACCACCTCGATAACACGGGCGTAATAGCGGCTGCACGATACAGTCACAATATGGCCTCAGACTGGCCGAAGATATGGCAATTTTTTATCTGCCGGAAGGGTAATATCCGGCAGATAATTTCGTCCAAACGTGACATGATATTGATGAATGAAACAAGAAAAGTTGCCCCTAACGTAAAACTCCCCCATAAGCAGACCTTTGACAGTCTAACTCATAGGGGAGTAATTCGTTATGCCTTAATTATTTTCTTATCTTATCGAGCGTTTGCTGCGCCTCGGAAGATCGTGCCGCGGCTGGCATCAACGGTAACGACTTCGCCGTTATTCAAGACGTCGGCAGCATGTTCAGAGCCGACGACGGTCGGGATACCGAGGGTGATGGCCACGATAGCCGATTCACTGGTAAGGCCGGCTTCTTCGGAAACGATAGCGCTGGCGCGTTTCATGTATTCGACAAAGTCAGCACGAGCTGCGCGGAGGACCAAGATGCAGCCGTCCGTAAAGTTTTTCTGCAAATCTTCCAGCGATTCGGCAACGCAAACTTTGCCGACAGCCGATTTACGGCCGATACCGGTACCGCGGAGGAGGACGTCACCGACGACCTGAACGCGGATCATGTTGGTCGAACCAGCTTTAGCAACGGGAACACCGGCCGTCAGGACGACAAGGTCACCGGCTTTAATGAGGTCATTGTCGAGGGCTGCAAAGATAGCATTGTCGACAACAGCGTCAGAATCAACGGCTTCTTTACCGTTAATGGCCTGAACGCCCCAGTTGAGCTGTAAACGGCGAACGATGGCTTCGTGCGGAGAAACAGCGACGAGTCGGGCAATCCGGACGGAATTTAGAAATCATCTGGCTGTGCCGCCGCGTTCGGTCGAAGCGATGATGGCCGAAGCGTGGAGGTCTTTGGCAATCTTAACGACGGCTTTACCGATGGATTCGGTCGTCGTTGCCGATTCGGAATCGTCATCTTCAAAAGGTCTCGATGTAAAGTTACTTTCCGTGAAGGTAGCAACGCGAGCCATGGTTTCAACGGCTTCTACCGGATAGAGGCCGCCAGCCGTTTCACCGCTAAGCATGATAGCGTCGGTGCCGTCGATGATAGCGTTGGCAACGTCACTCGTTTCAGCACGGGTCGGACGCGGGTTGTTGCACATCGATTCCAACATCTGTGTTGCCGTAATGGTACCCGGGTTCGCCGGCTTCGTGGCATTTACGGATGAGGACTTTCTGAAGCATCGGGACTTCTTCAGCCGGTACTTCGACGCCGAGGTCACCACGGGCTACCATGATGCCGTCGCTCATCTTAATGATTTCGTCAATATTGTTGACAGCGGCCTGACATTCGATCTTAGAGATGATCTTCATTTCGCTGTTGTGTTTTTCAAGCAGTTTGCGGATGGTCAGAACGTCTTTGCCGCGCTGAATGAAGGAAGCAGCAATGAGGTCCATGTTCATACGGCAGCCAAATTCGATATCGGCAGCATCCGTTTCAGAGACAGCCGGCAGGTTGATGGCGATGCCCGGTACAGCAACGCGCTTGCGGTCGCTCATCTTGCCGCTGTTGATGATTTTCGTGTGGATATCTTCGCCTTCTACGCTGACGACTTCAAGGTTTACCAAGCCGTCGGACAAGAGGATATGGTCACCGGCTTTAACGTCCTGCGGCAACTGTTTATAGTTCATAGAAGCGATGGTTTCGTCGCCTACTACGTCACGAGCGGTCAACGTAAAATCATTGCCGGCTTCCATCATGATCGAGCCGTTTTTGAATTTGCCCAACCGAATTTCCGGTCCTTTCGTGTCGAGGAGCAGAGCTACGGGGATACCTAATTTTTTCGAAGCAGCGCGAACCATGTCGATGCGCTGTTTATGTTCTTCATGAGACCCATGGGAGAAATTAAAACGGGCAACGTTCATGCCGGCTTTAATCATCTTTTCAATAATTTCCGGAGTATTAGAACTGGGGCCTAAAGTGCAGACGATCTTGGTTTTTTTAGCTATACAGATTTCTCCTTTTCTACTCACATAGACGTATCGATTTACGTTTCTGTTCCCAGTGGTACGATTTTTGTCCCACTAGTGCAATATACGGCTATTGCTCACTTGCGATTGTACCGTATTCCCTCGAATATTGCAAGATAAAAAGAGGGGAGACTTTATAAACTCCCCTCAAAGATTTTATACTTTTGTTATAATTACCACAGGTGAACGCGTTTCTGGGGCGCTACGTACATCCCATCGCCACTTTGAATCCCATAGGCGGTATAAAAGCCGTCCGTCGCTGACAGGGCGCCGTTGACACGGGCTTCGCCAAGGGGATGGGGATCGTTCTGGATCAGGTACAACAGTATCTGATCGGTCATCTTGGTCGCAAAGATGGCGGCAAAGGAATGATAGATATCGCGCAGCATGGCTTCATCGCCCTTGGCAATCTCGGTTACAACCGACAGGCCGCCGCAGTCGGCAATGGCTTCATTGCTGACCAGCTTTCCATTTTCATGGAGGCCTTGGCCGACGGTATAGTTGTCATAATAAGGGCCGAAGGCGGCAGACAGCTTCTGAAAAGCCTCGGAATCTTTCTTCGTCCACCAGTTCTTCAACCGCCCTTCACTATCATACTTACTGCCGTTGGGGTCAAAGGCATGAGAGATTTCATGGCCGATGACGACGCCGATACCGCCGAGATTGGCACCGCGTGACGCCTTGGTATCATAGAAGGGAGGCTGAAGGATTCCGGCTGGAATGGTGATGCTGTTATTTTCCGGAATATAGGCCGCATTGACATCCTGGGGATCAAAGGCGTACCACTTGTTGGGATTAAAATTCGTCCCTAGCAGGGCATGGACCTGCTGCCGTTCTAAGACGCCGTTGTGCATGATGTTGGTCAGTAAATCACCGCCATCTTCCGGAGCAATGACGTCGGGCATGCTTTCGATGATCGGTTTGTCATCGGCAGCCGGCCCGCCGACGAAGACGCGCAAGCTGTTCAGTTTTTCAATGGCCTTGGCCCTCGTCTTGGGGCTGAGCCAGTCGTTGGCTTCGAGACGCAGTTTGTAGACGTCCCGGATTTCCCGGATCATGTCCTTGACGTCATCGACGACGGCTGCTGTACTGTGATTCTGCATATAAATCTGCCCGACCTCATAGGACAGCATAGACTGGACCATGCGGCTGGCCGTTTCCTTGTCGTCCCGGGCTTTGGCGATGCCGAAGCGCTGGCGCAAATAGTCGCGCTGGAGGTCCCGCAGTTTGAGTATAACGCACTGGGGGCAAAACCCGTTATATACCGTAGGAAAACGGCATAACTCTTTAAGTAGGTCTAAGTTATCGGCCGTATAGAGGGCATCGAACTGCTGTAAATAGTCGGGATTAGACAAGAAAAACTGCTTTTCCTTCGTCAAATCGAGGCCGGCTAATATGGTTTGCGCCCCCATATTAGGCATGAGTTTCTTGAGTTCGCCTTGCGATACGAGACGATTCTGAATGGTTACGTCGTTGCGCTGTTCACTGGTCAAGAGGCTGGGTCCCAACTTTTGTTCCATGGCAAAAATAGCTTCGCTGTGAGCAGACGCCTTATCCGGCGTTTCCCCGGCTTCTTCCAAGACATGGGCCACGTAGTTACGATAGGCTTTCCAGGCACCTGGCTGTGGTTCTTTTTCCAATTCGTCTCTCGTAAAAGACGGCGCGGTCACAAGGATTCGCGGAATATAGCGCAGCCCCGTCGGCATACGATCGGCCGTATAACCGACGAAGACGTCGGTTCCCGTCTTTTCACTCACCGTCTGAAGGGCCTTGGTCAGTTCCGTCAAGTTCGTCGCCTGTTCAATCGGTTCCGTCAAGGCCTTCAATTGTCCCGGCGCCGTTTCATTTCGTTTTTCGTTATCTAAGGCGCTGACATAGAGGTCGGCTATTTTCTGTTCCGGAGAGCCTTTCGGATAAGATCCCTGTTTTTTTGCAATGGCTTCCAACTCTTTCCCTAAGGCCTTTTTATTTTCTAAAGAAAGTTCCGAAAACCAGGACCATGAAGCTTCTGTCGGCGCGATTTTCTTTTCCTGCAGAACGCCCTGATTGACAGCTTGATAGAAATTATCTTTCTCCGAGACATCACTGGCACAGACCGAACCGAAGCCGATGAGACTCATCAATACAACAGCCGTAAGTTGTTTTTTCACACTACCCTTCATATACTCTACCATCCTCTCAAAACTAAACTCTCTATGGAAAGAGGCTATGACCGACGCAGCCCCCTATCGTAAGGCCGGGTCGCAACGCCGTTAGCCGCAAAGGCCGCAGCCCGATCACGACAGGTTCCGCAGACACCGCACGGTTTATCGCCGCCTTCATAGCAGCTCCAAGTCAGTTCATACGGAGCGCCCAGACGCAGCCCTTCTTTCACGACGCCGGCCTTGTTCCAAGACAGGAGCGGCGCTTCTAAATGGCAGGTCCTGCCCGAGCCTTCGTAGATGGCCGTATTCATGGCCGTCTCAAATTCCGGCGTGCAGTCGGGATAGGCCCGGCCGGCTGCATCGTCGGCATGAGCCCCGTAGTAGATGACTTCAGCCCCAACGCTGACAGCAATAGCAGCTGCAAAGGACAAAAACAATCCGTTTCTAAAGGGGACGTACGTATCAACCGTCCCTTCTCCGCCCTTTTCTGCCAGTTGGTCGGCATAGGATTCAGCCGCGATTTTCTTATGACTGCCTTGTAAAAGTGAACTGTCGCTTAAAGAAAAAGCCTGCGATAAGTCGACTTCCCGATGGCTACGCCGTAGTAAGCGGCAACCTTGCGGGCCGACTCTAATTCCTTGGCGTGTTTCTGTCCGTAATAGGACGTCAAGGCCAGGACGTCTTCCTTCTTATATTTTGCCAGGGCGATGGCCAGACACGTCGTAGAGTCGACGCCGCCGCTGAGCAGTACCACACATTTCATAAAAAGCCTCCTAATGGATAATCAAGTGTTCAAACCTTGCCGGCCGTCGCGCCCGTCCTTTGACCTGGACGAACGATGCAGACGATGCCGATTAAAATCATGGCCATGCAAGAAGGGTCATGGCGTCATCGGTTCATCCAGGACCAGGACGCCGCTGATGACGCCGACGACGGGGACGCCAAGGATGGCAATGGCTGCCTTGGCCGCCTCAATCTGAGTCAGGAGATAGTTCCACATGAAAAAGGCCAGGGACGAAGCCATGATTCCGTTATAAAGCAGACAGCCCACAGCCAGTGGCGTCCACTGAATCGTCCCGCTCTCCATAACCGCCGCCTGAACGCCCAAGGCCAGGGCGCCGACGACCATCTGCCACGTCGTGTATTGAATGAGATTACAGTCATTAGCCTTCATGCGCCGATCTTGAATTTTGACGATAATCCCCGCTGCCGCCCAGGCAGCTGCCCCGACCAGTGTCAGGACGACAATCGATAAGTCGCCGCCGCTGTCGACGTTCATGAGAAGCCACATGCCGGCCATACTGACGATGATGCCGATGACTTTTCGCCGCGTCAGGTGCTCGCCCAAGAAGAAATGGGCCATCAGGGCCATCCATACGGGCATACTGTAATTGAGGACGGCAACCAGCCGGCCCCCAGTGTTACCATACCGATTTGAATGGCTGCCGTATTGACGGCGATCTGCAAAAATCCCGTAATGGCAATCCACGGCCAATAACGCCGCGGCGGAATCGGCAGTTTCAACCAGAAACAGACGGCCAGCAGGACCATGGCCCCGATAATGAAGCGGTAACAGGAAAAGGTAACCGGCGGAAAAAATAGGTTGGCTTCCTTCATGACGACCCAGTTGAAGCCCCAAACCAGATAAATGGCAAACAAGAGCTTAATCACCGCAATCCCTCCCTACGCATATATACTTCCATTATAACGGTTCGTATCCGATTTGTCGCGGTTAAGATATGCTGAGTATCTCATTCGTGGATTGATGTAGATAATTTAAATCATTATAAGGATAGAAAAGGCAGTACAGCCGCTGCATCTTCTCGCCGATCGACATCGAAGAGTTCGACAGGGTTCACAGGATAGTAAACCCAGGTATGGGGTGATTGGATCAGTCGTCGGCCGCCCTGGTCGCCGAAAAGGCCTAAAAGTTCGTCCCGGCAGGACGAACGAAATAAAGCCGGACTGCACCGTCGCTGGCCGTTATGCATACAGCCGACGTCGCCCCAGAGGCAATAAACTGTTGTAAAAAGCGGGAAATCGTCGGCCCCGTTAATAAGCTGATCCGCCGGAAAAAAGCCCCATGCATCACACGCCGGATAAGCACGGACACCGGCTCGAATCGAGGCCGCCATCCCTTCCAGGGCCTGCTCGTTCCAAACGACATCGATGTGCCTTTGGCGACAAGCGGCAGCGATTTCATCATGAGCCGTAACGACCGTGACGGCACAGTCAATGCCGGACAACGGGAAAAAAGCCTGTGCTCCCTGACACAGGCTTTTAAGACCGTAAGCATATAAAGGCCGCCCGGCAACGGGTGCCGCCAATTTATTGGCTCCAAAGCGCCGACCAAAGCCTGACGCCATAAAGATTAACCGGATCTTCACTTCGTATTCCTCGCTTCCCGATCATAGGCCGTGATGAGTCCCGGCCGAGACAGTTTCTGCAGGATGCGCTCTCCACACTGATGAAGTATCGCATCGTCAGCTTGATTGAGGACGACCGTCGTCAACGGTTTAAAAGTACCCAGGCGACGCAAACAGCCTCTTCCACGATCCGGGCCATGATGGCTCGGTAATGACCGTGTCATCGGCAAGCCCAGTAATTCATAGCGAAAACAGGCTTGCCCTACAGTCTTACCCAAAGCCGAAAGCCGGCCAAACAGTAAACGACATCACTATGTTTCGGAATGACCGGTTCATGGCGCCATGACCTTCAGGGGCAAGCGCCGCGAGCCGTCCCCTTCAACCAGGACCAGGTCAGCCAAGTTGCAAAGGGACTCATAAACGGCGTCGCCGGGATAGGTAATCTTACCGTTATCCAGCAAGGTACCGACGACGATGATGCCGTCACGCTGCCACACGTCCCGCCAGCCGTCGGGAAGGTCGCTGGAAATAAACCACGATGCGGGCCGCATCATATGTGTCGTCGTAACGATGGCCACCTTTTTTCCCGATTTCCGTACCATCAGGCCGGGAAAAATCGAACGTCGTCTTGCCGCCGGCGCCGACATAGGTCTCGACGCGGGCTGTCATTTGGCCGCCGGGCGGTGCTTTTCCCGCCCTTCCCGCCGGGCCCGGACAGCAATCAGTTCGGCGGCAATGCTAATGGCGATTTCAGCCGGCGTCTCCGCCGAAATAGCAAGGCCGATAGGGCCATAGCAGGCATCGATGTCGCTGCGGAAAAACCATCGTCCATCAGCTTTCCTTTGACAAAGGCTAATTTGCGGCGACTGCCGATGACGCCGAGATAGTGGGGCTTAATGGGCAATATCTGCCGCTGCACGTCGTAATCGCCGTGATGGCCGCGAGTCATGACGCAGACGTAATCATCGGCGGTGATGCCAAGGTCTTCCGGCAATTTTTGATAATTGACCTCACGCACCGCCACGGCCTGGGGAAAGAGATCGGTTCTAGCAAATTCCGGCCGGTCGTCGACGACGACGCAGGAAAAATCAATCCCCGCCAGGACGGGCACCAAGGCCTGAGACACATGGCCGCCGCCAAAGATAAAGACCCGTCCTGGCGATGCCAGGCGTTCATGATACAGGATCTCGTCCCCTTCTTTCGTCATTCCAACCGGATGGCGGCGACACCAGTCGGCATCGATAGCTGGTAAGGATGCCGTATGACCGCAGCCGATAACCGAATCGGTGACAAGGGCCATGCCCCAGTGAGCGGCATCGCTGACACCGAAGACCAGCCAGGATGCCTTTTTATGCTGTAAGGCCGCGATCATCGCCCTCCAACACGGCAAGGACGTTCGGCAAGGCCGGGTCGAGACATACTGGCAAAAAACCGTCAGTTCTCCGCCGCAGGCCGCATCGATGTCTTCGATGTCATTGGGATAGAGGATAAGGCGGCGAAACTCAGACTTTCTTTCAGCCAGACATTTTTTGCCGCACTCAATGGCCAAGTGTTCCTGATAGCCGCCGCCGACGGTCCCCACCGTCGTTCCGTCGCTAAAAACAACCTGGTGGCTGCCGATTCCGCGCGGCGTCGAACCTTTTCGCGCGACGACCGTCAAGAGGACAGCCGGTTGTCCGGCTTTCAAGGTTTCATATAAAGCTGTATATAACCGTTCCATATAACATCACCTGTAAAGCAGTAAAATATCGTCACCGCCAAGGCTCAGGCGGTCCGGCAGCACCGCTGGCCGGTCAGGCTTGGCAAAGCGCCACCAAATATCGGGAGAGGCCGCTTCCTGACTGCTGTAACGGAATTTTACGATCCATTCAAAAGGTTGTTCGATTTCTTCCGTAATGATGACGGGCAGGAAATTCGCCCCTTCGCAGCTGTGAAAAGCGTGAGCCCTTATGCCGATAGCACAGAGATCATCGCCGACAAGCCGCCCCTCCGTATGCAGGGTAACCTGCCAATCGGGGATGAATACCGATTCGGGCCCGTTTTTTCTGGCCCCTACGATATTCTTGCAGCCGGTCAAAATAGCGGCTGCCTTAGATTGTGGTTGGCAAAGAGTTCCTTTGTCGGACCGACAGCCGATACCCGGCCGGCGTCAAGGACGGCAACGGAGTCGCAGAGCTGATAAGCTTCATCGCGGCTATGAGTAACCAAGATGACGTCCTTAGGAAATTCCGCCAAGAGGGCCTTCAACTCCGTAATGACTTGTTCCTTAAGGTAGCTGTCTAAGGCGCTAAAGGTTCATCCAAGAGAAGGATATCCGGTTCGTTCACCAAGATTCGCGCCAGGGCCACGCGCTGCTGCTGGCCGCCGGACAATTCTGCCGGTTTCTGTTTTTCAAGCCCTGTAAGGCGCATGCGCTCCATCATGGATCTGACTTGCTTCCGGGCTTCATCCTTAGTCGAGACCTTTCGGACACCGCAGCGAATATTCTCTTCAACAGTCATATTGGGAAATAAGGCATAATGCTGAAACAGATATCCCACGCGCCGCTGAGCGACGGGAACGTCGATGCCTTGTTTTCGATCAAAGAGGGTCCTCGTCCCGACGGAGATATGCCCGTCATCAGGCTTTTCAATGCCGGCCACACACTGCAGGGTCTTACTCTTCCCACAGCCGGAAGCCCCGAGGATGCCGAGGACTCCGCCGCGATGATGAAGCTTCACATCGAGGGTGAAAGAGCCCCAATCTTTATAGGCAGAAATGTCAATCATGCCGGGCGCCTCCTTTCACGGCTCCGCTTTTCAAAGAGGTTGACCGTCATCAAGACGACGGCGCTGATGGCGATATTGACCAGGACCCAAATAAAGGCGCTGTACTCGTCATTGGTCCGCCACAATTGGTAGACCGTCGTAGAAATCGTCGCCGTATCTTGGGAATGTAGCCGATAAGCATGCTCGTCGCCCCGTATTCACCAAGGCCCGGGCAAAAGCCAGGACCGTGCCGGCGATGATGCCCTGCTTGCAGTAAGGCATGCGGATATGCCAGAAGATGAACGTGTCCGACAATCCCAGGGTCTTCCCACTCCAGGCCAGGGTTTCATCAAAGCCTTCAAAGGCCCCCCGGGCGGTACGGTACATGAGGGGGAAAGCGACGACAGCCGAGGCCAGGACGCCGCCGTACCAGGTCATGACGAAGCGGATGCCGGCGTCATTGAGAAAGATACCGACCGGATGCTGGAGGCCAAAGACCAGGAGCAGCAGCCAGCCGCAGACCGTCGGCGGCAGTACCAGGGGCAGGGTCAGGAAGACGTCGAGAATCCCTTTTAAGATTCGCGGCAATCGGGCTACGTAATAAGCCAGTGCGATGCCGCTGAAAAAGACCAGGACGCAGGCGATGGCCGCAATGCGCAGGCTGTTCCAAAGGGGATACCAATCCATAACCAGCCGTCCTTAAGCGACCGGGCTGAATCCGACGCTCTGGAAGATCTTCATGGCTTCTTCGCCTTTAAGATAGTTCAAGAAATCCTGAGCTTCCTGCTGGTGCTTGCTGTTCTTCATGACCGCTGCCGGATAAATAACTTGGCCGCACATCTCTTTCGTCGCTTCATCGACCGGTTTCAATTTAGCACTAAAGGCGTCCGTTGCATAAATGATCCCGGCGTCGGCGCTGCCTTCGCTGACCTGAGTCGTGACTTCCTTAACGTTGGAACCATAGGTAATGTGACCGGCCTGAGCAATCGCCTGTTCATCGAGGTTGTAGAATTTCAAGATCCGCTGTGTGTACTGGCCGACGGGAACGTCGCTGTTGCCCATGACCAGGCGGATCGAGCCGTCTCTCAATTTGGCAGCCAAATCATTGAAATTCTTAATATCCTTGGGATTCCCTTCCGGCGTTACTAAGACGACCTTATTTTCCAAAAGGTCGACGCGGCTGTCACTCTTGACGAAATCCAACTTATCGGG
>ENA-OQIW01000184-OQIW01000184.1-human-gut-metagenome-genome-assembly--contig:-NODE-184-length-12988-cov-2.392038_pt1 | contig 12988 bp, 18 predicted proteins | sample MGYA00242586_ERZ504751 | MGnify/ENA primary metagenome ERZ504751 (study PRJEB26092, sample SAMD00036349) | human gut metagenome | host: Homo sapiens | study: EMG produced TPA metagenomics assembly of...
CACCCGGCCCGTTTGGCAAAACGGCGTCGTGAGTGGAGGGGTGACTGCCGCCACGTCGATGAACAGGCAGACAGCGCGTCCTGGCCTGCAGGCTTTCCGGGCGTCGGACAGCCACTCCGCCATCCATCTCGTCCAGCTTCTCTGGTCCCGGTTATCCCCGTCGAAATCCGGCAGGGCGTTCTTGGGTTCATGCTGCTGTACTTCTGGTTGGTGGTGCGGTTTTTCTCCGAGGGTTTCCAGCCGCCCGAAGCATAGGGCGGATCGGTGATGAGGGCGTCGAACACCTGCGGCTTGAATGCCCGGATGATCTGCAGGGTATCCCCATGCAGGATGGTCCAGCCATCCCCGCCGCTATGTTCCAACGGCAAAATGGATTCGTCTACGACTTGTGCGAGCTCTTTCGTTTTGTTCAGAGGCATCATCCTTTCGTTGTTTGGTTATCGCTCCCTGTCGGAGCGTTTTTTCTGTTGTTCCGGCATGACAAAGCCTTTCGGCTTTTGCGGCTCACGAAGCCCCATGAGCGGACCGGTATATTCATCGGCATAGATTTTCAAAGGTTCTCTGCTGTGGTTTTCCAGTTTTTCTCCCGGCGGCAATTCATAGAAACCGGAGATCTCCACATTTCCTACCACGGTTCCGTAGATAACGGCGTCGTTCTTAATGACAGGAGAACTATGGCCGGAGCCGGGCAGGATTCTTGCGTCCCCTTGGATGGTAACCATATTGGTAACGGTTCCTGCGGCAACGATGGCGTTGTCTAAAACCCATACATTCCGATCCAGCCGGGCGTCCCCGGAAATGATAGACGAGCCAAGCGCCCGGCAGGCCCAATGCAGGGTGCTCTGTTCAATGACACGGGAGTTTTCCCCGGCGAGCGCGTTATCGTAGATCCAGCAGCTTCCTTCCTGACTGAGATTCCGTTCGCTTTCTACAAAGCCGCCAAGGTCGCCTTGATGAACATCTTCCCGAACGTCCTGTAACGCCCGGATGCGGTGCAGCCATGGGTATTGCGGGTGAGCGATATCGGTAATCTCATACTTCTGATCTGATTGGCTTTTCCTGTCTGCGTTTTGTGACCTCTGATCCTGATAGTGCTGTAAGAGCTTCTGCATCATTTCGCCGGCATTGTACTTTTTCGCAAAAAAGCGGTTTATTTCCTCGATTTCCCTCGAATGTAACGGAGGCGCTTCAATCCCAAGCCCAAGACCTATTTCGCCGTTGTCATTCTGAAGAAGGGCGATCTTGATTCCAACGACTTTTTCCTGTAAAGAGGGATTGTCAAACCCCTCGAAGAATTCTTCCTTGTTCAAAATCAGCGGTTCGCTGTGTTTCAATCCGTCATAGCCCCTTTCTATCGTTCTTCTCCACGGTCCTTTTTCGCTTTCTTCGTTTTTTTCTCCGGCAGATCGATTTCCACGTATTGGCTGATGACGCCGGATGATAGGCTGTAAAATGTACGGAACTGCTCCATCATCTGTTTCGCCCGTTCCGGCTGCCCATTTTCTATCAGCAGGCGTTCAGCCCTTTTGAGGACGGAGAGGATATCCCCATCCCATTTTTCCAGCTTCATCTTGGGGCGTTTAGGAGCAGGCTGCTCCATTTCAATGGAGAAACGATCGGTTTCCCAAAAGTGGACGCTGATTACGCCGCCTTTAACCTTGATTTCCTGCTGTTCAAAATCTTCTCCCCAGCCGCTCGAAAACTGATCCCGCAGGTGATCCTGCAAGGCTTTCATTTCTGCTTCTGTGAGAGGTTCCTTCAGACAAACCGTGGCGCAGGCCATGAGCTCGCCGCCCCGGATCTCCACCGAGGGGATGGCGCTCAGTACCTTTTCCTTAACGCCGGGGTTCCATTCTTTTCTAAAGCAGAGCATGAGGTTCCCCTCGTTATAGCTGTTGCAGCTTTCCACAGCGCGAAGGATCGGGCCTTCGTATTCGGCTAAATCAGCGCCGTTCAGCGGTACAGGAAGGTCGGCTGTCCCGTTGTTCCAGCTATCGTCATCCATAAAGTCCCCGGCAAGAGGGAAATAAAGTTTACATATAATGTTGTTTGCGTCGATGTTCCAATCTCCTTTCTAACGAGAGCAGGCCGCCCTCTGGCGGGCGGCCTGTTTCTCATATCGTTCTTTTGCCAGATCTGCATAATCGCAGCCCTCTTTTTCCGGCAGGTTCTTCACCATGCGGTATTTGCCTGATAGGCTTTTTCCAAGTGTTCAGCCGCCCACCGCCCGGCAAAGTCGTTGTTTGTGCAGATTTCGATTTCCTCAATTTCCGGGTGCCGCTTGAGGAAGGATTCCAATGCAAGCGGCTTTTTGAAGGAAAAGGAGCGTGGCTGTTCTCCTTCTTTCGGGGCGCTGATTCCGCCAAGGGACAGCCGCCATTTATCCGCAGTCCCTTCCAGCGTCAGATGGGCGAGGGTTTCGATGGCTGCTTCGTACACAGCCAGCCGGTTGGTTGTTCTTGGGCGGGAGGCAGAAGCAGTATTGCTTTTCGCTGCCGGACACCTCCGCCTTGAAGGGCTTTCCTTTGGTATAGGTGCCCCGCAGGAAGGCGTAACGGGCAGTACCGGCTTCATCCTTTCCCACGAACACGGCGTTGTGGTAGTCCGCGCTTTCATAGAGAATCCCCGCCCGGACGCAGGCTTCTATTACCTTGCGGCTGATCCCGCGCTTTAGGAGGTAAGCGAACACCCTGCGGTTGTTTGCCGATGCCGGGGGCAGGGCGAATTCCTTTTCCTGCTCCGGCTGGGAAGGGGGCGGGATGTAGCAGGGGTTTTCTTCACAGAGGGCCAGCACCGCGTCCACAAACTTTACCCCTTCTACCTTAATGAGATAGTCGAGGGCGGATTTGCCGCCTGCGTCCCGGCTTTTCCAGTGCCAGAAGCTGGTTTCTTCATTGATCTTGAAGCTGTCGTGTTCCCGGAGTTCAAACTCCCCCCGCTGTCGGTTTTGACCAGTTCTCCGGGCCGGTACCGCCGCAAAAACTCAATGGCGGTCATCCGTCTGGCGGCGATGATTTGTTCTTCCGTTACTCCGGGCATAGGGCTGCTCCTTTCTGGTTAAATGACAGCCGCCCGCAGGATTTTCGCCTGATCGGTGCGTTCCCACGGAAATTCCGGTTTTCCGAAATGCCCATAGGCGGCTGTCTGTGCATATCTTGGCGTTAAAAGGTCAAGCTGGGCGATGATCTCCGCAGGCGTTAAGCCGAACACGAAGCGCGCCGCCTCTGCCAGACAATCGTCGGCACAAACCATACCGGTGCCGAAGGTATCCACCTCCACCATGACCGGCACGGCTTTCCCGATGGCATAGGCCAGCGTGACTTGGCACTTTTCGCACAAGCCCGCCGCCACAAGGTTTTTGGCGATGTACCGGGCCATGTATGCCCCGGAACGGTCCACCTTGGTGGGATCTTTGCCGGAAAACGCACCGCCGCCGTGCGGGGCGAACACGCCGTAGCTGTCCACCATGAGCTTTCGCCCGGTGAGGCCGGTGTCGGCTTCCGGGCCGCCCAAAACAAACCGCCCGGAAGGGTTCAGAAGGATTTTCGTATCCTCGTCCGGGGGTAAAGCCTGCAGCGCCGGGGCCAGCACCTTATCGGTGAGTTCCCAGCAGAGTTCGTCCATGGGCTTATTCGGGCTGTGCTGGGCAGACAGCACAACGGTATCCAGCCGCAGGGGCTTGCCATCCTCGCCGTATTCCACGGTGACCTGCGCTTTCCCGTCCGGGCGCAGGCCCCGCACCATCCCCGGTTTTCCGGGCGGCGGCGAGGGCGCTGGTGAGACGGTGGGCCAGCACCACCGGCAGAGGCATCCTCTGCGGGGTTTCCGAACAGGCGTACCCCACCATGACGCCCTGATCCCCGGCCCCCAGCTGCAGGGCGGGCTGATCTTCCGAGGGATTTCTCCGGCGCTCTAACGAACAGTCCACCCCGGCGGCAATATCCGGCTTTGCCGGTGGAGCAGGCATTGGACGGAAAAACGGGCGGGATCATATCCCGCCTTTCTAAAAACCGAATGCACAATGGAAGGGATATCCGGCTCAAACAGGCTGGTGATTTCTCCAGCCACGATAACCTGCCCCTTGGTGGCCAGCACCTCGCAGGCCACACGGGAAAGGGCGTCGTGGGCGAGGCATTCGTCCAGCACACTGTCCGCGATGATGTCGCACAGCTTATCCGGGTGCCCTTCCGTCACAGATTCGGCGGTATAAAATTGATTCATTTTCTCATTTCACCTCCAAGGAAAAAGGCTTGAGGCTTTTCCCGATTTCCTCGTAATTGTTAAAGCGCACCTCGCAGCCCAACAGGTACGATACGGCTTCTTCCCATTCCTTTAAGGGGTACTGCTCTTTGTTTTCCATGCGGTACAAATCCCCCAGGGCTGCCCACTTGAGCTCCGGCAGCAGGCGCAGGTTGGAGATAAAGGTGCGGTGCTGCTCGGCTAAAAGGTCTAACAATCCGGTTTTCTTCAATCAATCCCTCCAGTATGATAAAAAATGCAGGCGGAGCGCCTGTCAGCGCCCCGCCCGGTTAAACGCTTCCGCTATTTCTTCCTTCGGTTGCGGATGTGCAGGAAAACAAGGCCGCCTAAAATGACAGCGCATAAGACAATCAAAATAATGGCTTTTGGTTCCATAGGTCGATTCTCACCTCACTTCTGTGGCGATGACTACCGTGCGGGCGCTTTCCCACTCATAGGAACAGGTGACGAGCGTCAGCAGGCGGCGGTCCGCGCCGGGTATGGTTTCGGTTTTGCAGAGCGACTGTGCGAAGAGCTCCTTCTGAAAAGACAGGAAATCCGCATCGTCCGCAAATTCGGTGCGGTTAAAGGAGAGCTTTGTGATATCGGTTTTCAGCACAGCCGCAATGCGGTATTCCCACAGCCCGTCGCTGGTCTGCAGGAGGATTTTGGAATGCTCGGTTCGGAAAGCTTCGTCCGCCATCTTCTGGAGCACAGCGAACATGGTCCCATCGCTCATGTTGTGCCCGTAGACCACAAGGTTCCGGCTTTCCGGGGAACAGTCCCACTGAAAGAAAATGCTTCCGGCAGTACGATGCTCGCCCTTGTAGGTGCGCCGCAAATAGTATTCAGGTTCATCGGCGCTGCTCTGCAGAACAGGGTAATCCACACAGGTGCCGGGGATGGAAATCCAGCCCTGAATATCCGGGTATTCGGCCTGCAGGGCGGAGAGGTTTACAAGGGAGGCTGCCTGTTCTTTCCCAGCCGGTAACTCCCCGGAGGATTCTCCGGGGAGGGGCTGTGCGTATTCTTCCTTCAAATCCTGCGCTTCTTTATTGGTCAGCCCCGGCTGGAGCACCAGAAACCAGAGAAGCCCCAAAAGGCTCAGGGACAAAAGACCGATGCAAAAACCTTTGAAAAAGGTTTTCATTCTTCTGCGCCCTGATCCTCATCGCTGCCACCGGCAGCTTTCCGCTTCTTGCCGGTATGGTGCAGGAAGAGCAAAGCACCGCCGGACAGGGCCGCGAACAGGGCAAGCGCGCCGAGCAGGGCGGGCATCCACGGGTTATCGCCGGTCTGCGGTACGGTAGGCACTTCCGGCACCAGCTTGTTGTGCATCTTGACGGTTGTGGTTTCTCCCGCCTTGATTCCTACGGTCTGGTCATCGGGCAGGATGTACTTTTCGGCGTCCTCGCCAGCTGCTTCAGCTACGGTGTATTCGCCCACACGGAGCTCGACGTTGATTTCGCCGTTCTCATCCGTCTGGAATTCCTGCTCATAGGGGTTGCCCATGAAGTCGGTACCGGTGATTTTGAAGGTGCGGCCCTCGATCTTGTCATCGTCGGCTGTCTTTACCACCTTCAGGGAGCCGGTCTGCGCTTTGTTGAGGAAGCCCACGCCAGCTTCGGTTTCGATCCGCACAACGGCCCCGTTTTCCGTGATGGAGAAGGGGTAATAATTTTCGTCGCGCTGGAAAAATTCCGGGCTTTCCTTCTCATGCAGGAAATAGCTTCCCCACACGAGATCCTTCATCTGATAGAGCCCCGGCTCGGTTTCGGTCATTTCGCCCACCAGCTGATCGATCTCCGCGTCGAATTCCCCGTTGTTGTCCACATCGGCGTAAATCTCAAAGACAGCCCCGGACAGCTTGTTTTCCGGGTAGTCGGCGTCCACCTTGGTGGTTTCGGCAATGCCCTTGATGATCTGGTTTTCGATACGGATTTCAATGGTCTGCCCGTCCTCGGTGATTTCAACCGGGAAGGTTTCTTCCGTCAATACGAAGGCCGCCGGAGGCGCGATTTCCCGCACCAGCCAATTTCCAACCGGTACCTTGTCAAATTCAAAGTACCCGATCTCATTGCTTTCAGTAACTAAAAACGCGGTTTCTTCGGTGAATTCGGTTTCGTCGAAACGGAACAGGCCGATGACAGCACCGCCCAATTCGAAGCCATCCTGATCCACCTTCCAGCCGGAAACCTTGCCGCGCTTTAAGGTGTTTTCAATGGGTTCTCCATCGTTGACCTGAATCTGCACCTTGGCTATATCCTGACCGGCGTATTCAAACACCACCGGGTATTTTTCATCGCTCAAAATGTAGTGCTCGTCGGTGCCGATTTCCTTTACATACAGGGAAGCGCCGCATGGTACGTCTGTTTTAAAGATGGCATTGCCGTTTTCATCGACGCCAATCGTTTCGATCAGCCGTCTGCCGGGATGGAGGTTCCATCGGCGGCAGTCAGTTCCTCTGCGGCGAACAGGCCGAAGGTGATGTTTTTCCATTCCTCATTCATGCCGATGGAGAAGATTTCGTCCTGCTCCAGCAGCTTCTGGAGGCTGATTTCCACCTTCTGGCGCTCGTTGACAAAACCAACGCTTGCGGAGGTAATCTCCACTTCCTGCCCGGCATAGGACAGGGTAACCTCTTTGGGTTCTGGATCAATTACCATGCCATCCGGCGCGGTGCGCTCCAAAATCTGATAGCGGCCCAAATACAAGGGTTCCGAGGTGGCGGTCCCGTCGCTCCCTGTGGTGAGGGTAGCCGCCAGTTCACCGGCTTTCAGGTGGACGGTACCATCCGGGGTGACGATATCTTCCAATGCGGTGACGTCATAGACAGCGCCCGGCTGGCCCTGCACCTCGTATTGAGGCTGGTACAGCCGCCTGCTTCTGCCACGTGGCTGAATACCTCGCCCTCTTTGGAAACGGTGATGGTTCCTTTCTGCGCGATATTGTATTTCTCGACCGTAATGACGTCCTGCGTTCCGTCCACCACAAAGGGAACCGGCTCTCCGTCGAACACATATCCCCACGGGCTTTGCTGTTCATACAACTCGTAATTTCCAAACGGAAGAGGTTCCGGCAACATGAGGGTGCCTGTGGAATCCGTCACGAAGGTGTCGATGTCGATGGGGCTGGGGTAGTTCAAGTGCTGCACCACCCACTCGCCGGTATCGGTATTGCGGATTTTGACAGCAGTTCCCGCAAGAGGATGATTTTTCCGCTTTCCAGATCCTTTTTCTCAAACCGGATGAGGGAAGTAAAGGTGGGGTTATTCAGAATATAATAGTAGGTTTTGCCATGCTTGGAAATGAACACAGAGAAGTCGGGGACAAATTTCTGCCCCTCAGCCCCTGCGGTTTGATGCACCACATACAGGCCGTATGGAAGATCCTTTGACCGGGCAAAACCATAGGAATCGGTGATTAAAAGGTCACGCTCGGTTTCCTTGGCGTTCCCATAGCTGCCTGCACTGGCAAGGTAAACCTGAAACTCCGCGCCTTCCTCCGGCTGCTCGATCTGCACTTCATCGCTGGAGGACGTGGTGGACAAAGGAAGAACAGAGGCTTTGGAGGCAAGGCTGGCAACCGCAGGGACAAGCTGCGGCACAATTGATGCGCTTGGGGCAGGCTCCGGCTCGCTTTCCGGCGCGGGGCTGCTTTCAGAGGACGGTTCCCCGGCAGGCTCTGCCGGGGCTTCGGATTCCGCGCTTGCTTCCGGCTGGCTGGAGGAAGCAGCTTCATCTTCCGGCACAGGGGTGGATTCCGGGATTTCCGAAGAACTGGAGTCGGGCGCTTCCGACTGCGGGACCGGTTCTTCCTGTTCCGGGGTGGCAGGCTGATCCGTATGCTTGGTGATGGCGATGCTGCCGAGAATGACGTCCTCTGTGGCAGTCATGGGGATGCTGTTGTTCTCCAAGGTGAAATTGCCCGGTTCCGCGCCTACCGGGTAGACGGTTTCGTCCAGCAGGTACCCCTCGCTGGGGGAAATTTCACGGATGCTGTAATCCGGTCCGCAGGGGTATTCCTTGGTGGTAAATTTGCCCCCGTTCGCCGTGGTGTAGGTATCCAGCAGGGTTTCGCCTTTGAACAGCCCGTACACAGCGCCATCCAAAGTGGCGTCGCCCTGCGCTTCATATTCGGTACTTCTCGGCTTGTTATGGCCGGAATCTTTTTTCTCCATCTCCACGGTGAATTTCTTCAGGATATTGGAAAAGCTCACGCTGGAGGTCTGGCCGGGGTAGATGGTCACCTGCTGGGAAGCAGGCTGGACGTATTTGTCCGGGGCCTTTTCGGTTACGGTGTAGTTTCCAGCTTGGAGGTTATCCACCTTAATGGTGCCATCCGGCCCCGTTACCACGTCTTTTTCGACGCCGTTGCCGGAGATGTGGAACGGGATTCCCTCGACCTTGCCATCCTCGGAGGTTTTCACAAGCTGCAGGGCGCCTGCCTTGATTTCAAGGGAAAAGCAGCATTTCACCGGCTCGGCGGAGCCTTCCACATCGAAGGTGACCACGTTCTGGTATTCGTCCCGCAGCCAGTATTTCGTGCCGCCTGTGACCACGCCGGGAACAGAGGAAGGCAGCCGCTTTTCGGCGGTAATGGTACCGAATTCGGTTTCGGAGGTGGAGACGTGCAGTTCATTGCCACTGACGGAAAAATCCACGCCCGGATAGCTGACAGCGAAATTCCCCAGCACATTGTTCTCATCCACCAGCGTGGTTTCGTTTTTCCCATTGCTCTCGTTGTATTTGAGGGCGTGGGTATATGCCCCGACCGCGCTTGGATCATCGGTGGCAAAGGACGGGATGGTGTGGTAATTCACGACGTTCTCCCGAAGCTGATAGAAGATGGGCTTCGCGGCGGGGCTGTTGACGGTAAATTCATTGACGATCTGCGTTTCGTACCCGGTCCCCAATTGCTCGTGGGCAATCAGCCAGATGAGGATTTGGGTGGCAATGTACTCGTCGATGGCGCTGCCGCCGTATTTTGTTCCGGTTTCCACGTTGTAGCCCAAGGTCAGGGCGGTGTTGATCATGGATTTCTGCTCGGCGGTAAAAGCGGCGTAATCGTCCGACTGGTCATAACCGATACCCGTGTGTACGCCTACACTGAACTGGATGCAGTAGGCAGTGCGGAAGGCTTTCAGGTCGTTGATCCGCAGCTCGGTGAACTTATTGGAACTGTAGCCGCCAAACGGGGCGGGAAGATTGGAACTGAGGGAATACCCTCTGGTGTTATGGTCGATCATGGAGATGTACCCGTCGTAATCGTAGGAGGCGGCAAAGGCGCTGCTTGGCATAACGCCAATACAGAGCAGTACCGCCATCATCAGGACAGCAGCCGTTTTAGATGTTTTTTCATGCGATTCTCCTTATTCGTAAAATACAAAAAGGCCCCCGCAGGATGGAGAGAAAATTCTCCATCCCACGGGGGCCAGTGTTCAGATTATCGTTCTTCGCCGTGTTTCCGGCGGTGGTGTTTTTTATGGGGGATTTCTTTTTTTGGCAGTTCCTTCTGAGTGAGCCGGACCGCTTCCAGAACAGGGGCGGTTTCGATCCCGTTCTGCCGGCAGCCGTTCAGGATTCCTTCCAGATAGGCTTTGGAGGGCATGGCGGGGGTATCCTTGTACGGGCTGTTCATGGTGTAAGCATGATTTCATGCCTGATCCCATCCTGATCTATTACCACAACAGGTTCTTTCCCGTACAGGTAGGGAAAGCCCTCGTAATGGTCCAGATGCCGTTCATCCCGTTCGGAGATCCGCCAGAGGACACCGTCCACATAGCTTCCTTCTTCCGGCAGGATAGTGGCGACGCCATTCCCGCCGCCGTTCATGCAAAAGGCAAGGCGGTACCCTTCCAGCCGGACGGTATCCACCACTTCCGCATCGGGGCAGCGGAAGGCCATCTGGTTTAGGTTCATATTGCTTCCATAGGCAAAATACAGCAGTGTACCAGTTGGCTTTTTGAAATTTTCGGTTTTCATCACCTCCAGTGTTATCGTTCTTGGTTTCGGCGGTTTTGCAGGCTGGGGTATTGGGCTTTGTCATACCGCCATGCCCGGTCGCCGGGGAGGTTCGAGAGCAGATGTTCCCGCACATTTTTGTATTCCGGCCCGATGAGGCCCAGCCGTAAAAGGAAGGTGCGGAAGGTAAAGGCGGGGTTTTCGCTGATCTCGGTTTTCCGCATCACCGTCCGGCTCTGGTTGATGGCCAGCGCGGAGATGGCCAGCGCCAGCGTGATATTTGCCCTGACTTTTCCTGCATGGAGGGTGCTTTCAAAACAGCGCCATTCCAAGGTGCTGCGATAGAACACCGAATGCAGGTTCAGGGCGTAATATCTCGTCCAGTTGTAATGTTCGTAGCTTTCATCCCGCCCGCCGTACCATTCCCGCTTGAGGCGTTCCATGGTGGTATTGGTGGGAAGCTTGCGGATTTTTTCCAGCATGGGTTCCCGCACCTTCTGGCACCAGCGTTCCACCGGTGTTCATTGACATTGAGGGCTTTGAACAGGATGTCCTCTTTGGAATACATGATGGAGAGGGCGTTTTTCAGGCTCTGTGGGGTATGCTTGGAGGCGTCCACATGGACGTGCATCCCGCAGCTTCCGTTCACGACAGCCCCCGCATGGCGCAGGGCGCGGACAACCTCCTGCAGCTTTCCCATTTCGCTGTATTCCAGCTTGGGGGAATTCATCTCCACCTTGTAGGTGCCATCGCTTATGGGAAGCTGCTGCCGCCCGATCCGATGAGAAGCATGGATGCTGGAGTCGTAGACAAACCGCCACTTTTTGCCCTCGTTGTCTATAACCTCCCACGGATCGTAGGTGCGGGATTCATGTGTCTGGCGGGCCATGGTACCGAACAGGGAAGCCACCGCTTCCGCTGCTTTCTGGCGGGTTAGCCCCGTCATCTCAATCTCGCAGCCGAAGTATTGGTCTTTTAAATCAATCGATGGCGGTCACCTCCCGATGGGCGGCGGCAAGCCGTTTCCCGATGGCTTCCACCACTGTAACGGTCACGCCGTTTCCTGCCTGCTTGTATAGCTGGGCGTCGGATTGGAGAGGCAAAACGATATCAATCCGTTCATCTGCCCATCCCTGCAGCCGCAGGCATTCCCTTGGCGTCAGGCGGCGGATGCGCTTGAGCGGCTCCAAGGTGCCTTGGTCGCTGCTGGCGGTGAGGGTATGGGCGATTTTTCGTCCAACCCTGCCGCGCCGGGTATTTTTCTGAGCAAACGCCAGATTGATGCTGTCGCCGGGATACGCCATTTTGTACCCCTTTTTTGTATTTCTCCCTGATGGGCAGGCCCACCTCATACAAACCGGTTTTCCCGCCGAATCCGCCCGTCTGCGCCGCGAGGGTGCAGCTTACCCCTTCCGGGGAGTAGACTCGCTCTCCCTGCGCGCCGGGGCGGATTTGTATAAGAGATGTGCCTGCTGTTTCGGTGAAAGGAAATACTTTTCCTCTGCATCTTTTATTAAGATATCCGATAAGGTACACCCTTTTTCGGGATTGGGGGACTCCGAAATCCTTGCTGTTGAGCACCTGCCATTCCAGACCATACCCCAATCCGTCCAGCGCATGGAGGATGGCCGCAAATGTCCTGCCCCCGTCATGGTTAAGCAGTCCGGGAACATTTTCAAGCAGCAGATACGCAGGTCTTTTTGCCGCAGTCAGCCGGGCAATTTCAAAGAACAGGGTACCTCTTGGATCGTCGAATCCTCCACGGTGTCCAGCAATCGAAAAAGACTGGCAGGGAAATCCGCCGCACAGCAGGTCGAAGTCGGGGATGCCGTTTGGATCGGCTTTTCGGATATCTTCACAAAACCACTCTCCTTTTGTATCGAACAGGGCTTCATAGCTTTGGTTTGCCTTTTCGTCGATTTCGCAATGGCCTACGCAGGTAAACCCTCCGGCGCGGGCGAGCCCTTCCCGGAACCCGCCGATGCCGGAGAACAGGTCAATATATCGTATGGTTTTCTATATCACGCTCCTTTTGAGGGATTTGATGAATCGTTAAAGCACAATCAATGGACATCGCCCCTTTTTCGTGAACTGAAATCTATATGAAAACACCCCCGCAGGCGCTGAGGCGGTACCTCAGTCCTGTGGGGGTGTTGTTGGTAAGGTTATTCTTCGGTTTCTTCATCTTCAGGGGATTCGTCGGCAGGCTCGGCTTCTTCTTCCTCGTCATCGTCCTGCTCCCAGCTTTCCGGCATGACGTCCTCATCATCCTCGTCGGGGCAGTTCTCGTCGCTGTCATCTCCCTCTGCGGGGATTTCCTCGCCCTCGTTGATTTCCAAACTCTCTGCCGGATTTTCTGCTTCTGTATCATCGGCTTCTCCATAAAATGATCCGGTCAGAGGATTAAACCGATTGGCCCGTGCTTCCTCTTGGGCGGCTCTGGCGGCTTCGAATTCTTCTTCCGCTTCTTCCAGCGCCTGTTCGATCAAACTGATCACGAATTCCTTTTGGGTAAGGCGGCGGTGGTAGTTTTTCTCGTAGTTTTCAAGGTATTCCTTTACCCTCTGGAACAATTCCTCGCTCACCTGAAACGCTAATGTTCTTCCTTTTTCCATGACTTTGACAGCCCCTTTCTCATAGTGCTCCATAATGACCATTTCGATGAATTTGCTGATTGTGCTTTCTGTTTCCCTGATTTCCTCGCTGATGCGATTGTGCAGGTCTGAATTGGGATTTGCAGGTGATCTGGCCTTTGGTTTCCATGCTCTGTCGCTTCCTTTTTCTTTC
>ENA-OQIW01000185-OQIW01000185.1-human-gut-metagenome-genome-assembly--contig:-NODE-185-length-12927-cov-1.277266_pt1 | contig 12927 bp, 18 predicted proteins | sample MGYA00242586_ERZ504751 | MGnify/ENA primary metagenome ERZ504751 (study PRJEB26092, sample SAMD00036349) | human gut metagenome | host: Homo sapiens | study: EMG produced TPA metagenomics assembly of...
CCCACTTCATTCATATTAAGTAAAGACATTTTCACTATTTTCTTACACACATATGCAAAAACGGTACGCATCCTCACTTTAATCCGTAACGCTCCATCGGTCCTGGATATTCTTAATCGGCGTCGACGTAGGATAATATCGTCGACATAGGCTCATTGTGGCGCATGATGATGACCAGAGACACGCCTTTTTGATAAGGCTGTCATAGTAATAGGCATCGACGGATTTTTCCTTATCCGGGCCCATTCGACGCGGTCCGGACGGCCATACAGTGCCAGAATGGTCGACGACGTGATACCCCAGGTCGCGCCGCGGCTGGTATAGCATTATTGGTCAGGAGGAATACTTTCTGAATCATATTGCGTCGGTCTACTTCGACACCGTAATCCCCGTAGAGCCAAAAACTACTGTTATTGCGTTTGACCAGCTTGTTCCACATATTGTACTTATTGGCTTCAAAAGGCTGGTTCAGTCCAAAGCCCATGAGGGTAAAGTCCCGTTCGGTCAATTTCTTCGGGTCTTTGGCCGGTTCGCTGGTGATATAAGGCGGCCGGACCGGCATGAGGGCTACCCTTTCCACGCGCCGATTGCGACGGCAAAGACATACATAGCGTCTTTTTTCGGGCTTTCATAGGTCACGTAATAGACGTTGGCATCGGTATCGCGCAGCATCGAATCGGGAATGCCGAATTGGCGCAAAAGCACTTCGATGGGATACTTCAAGCGCATATCGCGGCCGATGAGGATATTGGTCCCGGTCGTCAAAAAGACAGACTCTACGCCGGGACGGACGCTCTTACGCGAATCGCCGCTAGAGCGCAGGCTGTCGGCCAATTTATTGCGGATGGCAAAACGCAGCTTCAGGTCTTTCCCCGTATACTGCATCGACGTATAGTGCATGCTGGTCGAATATTTGCTGGGATTGCCAAAAATCCGCTTTACTTTCATCGGGCTGTCACCGCTGCGGATGCTGCCAATGTAAAAATCACTGGCTTCTAAGGGGCAATCTTTAACGTATCCAGCGAATCGAAGATGCGCTGATCGTCCGCCGTCAGGGCGTGGACACTGGCCGGAGCGGCGTTGTGATAGCCGGATTTTTTACCGTCTTTGGCGTCATCTTTTTTAACATCGGCAGCATCGTTCTTATCCGATGGCGTTTTCTCTTTCACGTCAGAAGACGGCTGGGCCTTATCGGATTTTGCCGACTTTTGAGATCCGTCTTTTTTCGCGGAATCTTTATCGTTCGCAGACTTCGACGGCTTTGCAGGCGGCGTCGTTTTATCGGCTTCGTCGGCTTTATCGAGAAGAAGTTCTTCCCCAATCGCTGCCGCAAGGGCCGTCGGCGTATCATTCAGGGAGCTTTCCCAGTTCTCAGTCGGCACGGCGCCGGCTGCCGAGCTCCAAGCCAGGCAAGCCGAGCAGACCAACGCAGCTAGTGCGGTACGTTTCATAGCGTTCCTCCTTTTTATGGGCTGTGATAAAAAAGGGCTGTCCTACGACAGCCCTTTTCTTGCCATTGACATGGGCAAAGGGTGCAACAATTATTTATGCTGTTCCGGACGGCTCAAGGGGAAGAGCAGTACGTCGCGGATAGACGGGCTGTTGGTCAAGAACATGACTAAGCGGTCGATCCCGATCCCAAGGCCGCCTGTCGGCGGTAAGCCGTATTCCAAAGCGCGGCAGTAATCTTCATCCATCTGGTGAGCTTCGTCATCGCCGTGTTCGCGTTCCTTCATCTGTTCGATGAAGCGGTTGCGTTGGTCGATAGGGTCGTTCAATTCCGAGAAGCCGTTGGCCAGTTCCCGGCCATAGATGAAGGCTTCAAAACGATAGGTCAAGAGCGGATTATCCTGGTCCTGCTTGGTAAGCGGTGAGATTTCCAAGGGATGACCCGTAATAATCGTCGGCTGGATGAGGTTTTCTTCAACAAAGGCTTCAAAGAAAGCATTGATGATCTTGCCGACACCGTCATACTGGCCGTATTCAACGTGGTGTTCGTCGGCCATCTTGCGGGCGACTTCGACGTCGGTGACATTTTCAAAATCGGCACCGCTGAATTTCTTAACGGCTTCGATCATGGTCATGCGGTCCCAAGGCGGCGTCAAATCGATTTCTTTATCGATATAGGTCAGCTTCATCGTGCCGTACAGCATGTCGGCCAATTTAGAGACCATGTCTTCCGTAATGTTGATGACATCTTCCAAATCACCGTAAGCCTGGTACAATTCGACCGTCGTAAATTCAGGATTATGACGGGTATCGATGCCTTCATTACGGAAGCAGCGGTTCATTTCAAAAACGCGTTCCAAGCCGCCGACGAGGAGGCGTTTGAGGTGGAGTTCCGGAGCGATGCGCAGGAAGATATCCATATCGAGGGCATTGTGATGGGTCTTGAAAGGACGGGCCGCAGCACCGCCGGCAATGGTATGGAGCATCGGCGTTTCGACTTCAAGGAAGTTGCGGTCATCGAGGTACTTACGAATGCCTTTGATGATTTTCGAACGCTTGACGAAGGTATCCGTGACTTCCGGATTGACGATGAGGTCGAGGTAGCGCTGACGATAGCGCGTTTCCTTATCCGTAAGGCCATGGAATTTTTCCGGCAGCGGACGGAGTGATTTGGACAGGAGCTGCCACGATTCAACGCGGATCGTCGTTTCGCCGGTATGGGTAACGAATACCGTACCGCCGACGCCGACGATATCGCCGAGGTCGAGGAGCTTAAACAAGTTGTACGATTCTTCTCCCAGGACGTCTTTACGGAAATAGAGCTGGATTTCACCGCTCAAATCACGAAGGACGCAGAAAGCCGTCTTGCCGTGGCGGCGAATGGCCATCAAGCGGCCGGCGACACTGACGACGGTTTCATTTTTTTCTAAGGTTTCTGCCTGGTCCTTTACTTCCTGGGCATGGTGATCCCAATTATATTTCTGGCCGAAGGGATAGACGCCGGCATCGATGAATTCCTGCATCTTTTCACGGCGAACCTGCATCTGGTCATTTAATTTTTCTTCTTCCATCATGGGCATTTCTTTTTCTTTCGTATCCGACATGAATATTCCTCCTACAGTTTATTTTGCATCAGGCGGCAAGATCCGGTACTGGAGTTCACCAGCCGGTGCCTTTACGGTAACGACTGCCGGATTGGATGGATTGATGTTCTGACCGAGAATCGCTTTACCTACCGGGGATTCGTTAGAAATCCGGTTGTTGAAGGGATCGGCTTCAGCCGTACCGACGACGGTATAGTCGAAGCGGTCTCCTGTTTCGACGTCTTCCAAAATGACGTGAGAGCCGATGCGGACTTTAGCAGCACCGTCTTCCGTTTCCTGGATGATTTTTGCCGTCCGGATTTTGCCTTCCAATTCGGCAATACGGCCTTCGATAAAGGCCTGTTCATTTTTGGCGTCATCGTATTCCGAGTTTTCGCTCAAGTCACCGAGGGCGATAGCTTCTTTTATACGCTGCGAAACGTTAATGCGGCGGACTGATTTCAGTTCATTTAATTCATCTTTTAATTTCTGCAACCCTTCTTGGGTAATCAGCGTTTCATTGGTCATTGTCTTCCTATTCCTCCTGCGATAGAATCGCGTGTCACTGTTATAGCTTAATTTATACCGTATCTTTAATTATATTCACATCTGTCTTTCATGTCAACAAAACAGCCTGCCCGCGGTCAGCCCAGCTTGGCCAGCATCTCTTCGACGACAGCGCGAAATTCCTCAGCCGACCGGGTCCGGTTGATCCGTTCCCGAAGCCGCTGCCCCGTGAAGGCCATGGGTATACCAGGCGGCATGAGTACGCATTTCCCGAATGCCGATGTATTCCCCCTTATACGCCAGAAGGGCTTCAAAGTGAGCCAGCATCTGGGTATACTTCTCTTTAGGCGTCGGCAGCGGCAGGACTTCGCCCGTTTCAAGATAATGGCGTATCTGCGGGAAAATCCAAGGATTCCCCTGGGCGCCGCGGCCGACCATGACGGCCTGGCATCTCGTTTCCGCCATCATAGCTGCCGCCGACGGGCCGTCGACGACGTCCCCATTGCCGATGACCGGAATCGATACGGCCTCGACAACCGCCTTGATTTTCTGCCAATCGGCTTGCCGCTGTAAAACTGATCCCGCGTCCGGCCGTGGACGGCAACGGCAGCGGCACCGGCATCTTCAGCCCGTTTTGCCAGTTCCGGCGCCACGAAGGCAGTATCATCCCAGCCCGTGCGCATCTTGACGGTGACGGGAATGGACACGGCCTGTACGACGGCGCGTATAATTTTTTCGGCCAAGGCAGATCCTTCATCAACGCCGAACCGTCGCCATTTTTGACGACCTTCTTTACCGGGCAGCCCATATTGATGTCGACGATATCGGCGCCGGCTTCTTCGACGACAGCAGCCGCCTGGGCCATGACTTCCGGATCAGAACCGAAAATCTGCATCGATAAAGGATGCTCCCCTTCTTCAATATGGAGCAATTCTTCCGTATGTTGATTGCTGTAGCGAATCCCTTGAGAGCTTACCATTTCGGCGCAGACTAAAGCTGCGCCATAGCGGTGAGCAATAACCCGATACGGCGCATCACAGACACCGGCCATGGGTGCCAGAATAATCGGCGCGTCGAGGACGACGCTGCCGATGGCAAAAGGCTTAATTGTTTCGGTCATAAATGATTTTCAGCCCTTCCAAGGTCAACATCGGTTCGACGACGTCGATGGCATCTGTCGCCGGAGCCACGATGACGGCAAGGCCTCCCGTAGCCGACGACCTTTGCCTTACAGCCCAGTTCCTTCCGCATCCGCGACACGATGCCGTCGACCTGGCCGACGAAGCCGTAAAAGACACCGGCCTGCATGCTTTCAACGGTATTGCGGCAAATGACTTTTTCTGCCTGGACGACTTCGATACGTGGCAGCTTTGCCGTCCGCTGTACCAGGGCATCCGTCGAAATACGATGCCCGGGCAGATGGCCCCGCGAGGTAGGTTCCCTTCTTATCGACGGCACAGAAGGTCGTCGCCGTCCCGAAGTCGATAATGATGACCGGACCGCCGAACTTTTCATAAGCTGCGACGGCATTGACGATGCGGTCAGCACCGACTTCACGCGGATTGTCATATTTGATATCCATGCCGGTCTTGACGCCCGGGCCAATGACCAAAGGCGTCAGGCCAAAATAGCGCTGGCACATCCGTTCGAGGGTCGGCATGACCGGCGGAACGACAGAGGAAATGATGATGCATCGATTTCTTCTGAATTGACGCCGTTCAAATAAAAGAGATGGCGAATAAGGACGCCGTATTCATCCGTCGTGCGAAGCCGATCCGTCGATACGCGCCAGTGGTCCACGAGTTCCTGATCTTTAAAGATCCCGAGGACGATATTCGTATTCCCTACATCAATGACTAATAGCATAACTTTATCTCCTGCTTAATCTAAGTTGATAATACGCCTATTATAATAACAGAGTTTGCCCGTCTTGAATAGTCTTTACGCACAATTAGACGGGACGAACGTGGACATCGCCGGCCATGACCTTTTCCAGCCCGCCTTCCGTTTCGACGATGAGATTGCGTCATCATCGATATCGGCGGCCGTTCCAGTAAACGTCCGGCCAATGGAACTGACGGCCACTTTTTGTCCGAGCATACAGGACAAAGCCCGCCACTGTACTAAAATGGGCGCAAATCCTTCCTGACAGACCGTCTGGTACAGCTTTTCCAATTCCAACAAGATGGTCTGCAGCAGTTCCTGCCGCTGAACGCTGACCCCTTCCATGGCAAAACTGGTGACGATATCCTGTAACTCTTCTGGAAGATCACTGGCCGTGACGCCGGTGTTGACGCCGATGCCCATATGATGTAGTTGACCTTTTCCGCAGAGCCGTTCAATTCGGTCAGGATGCCGACCAGCTTACGGCCGTGAAGCAAAATGTCATTGGGCCACTTGATGCCGCAGTCCGAAAGGCCGTGGGCACGCAGGGACCGGGCCAGGGCCACGGCCGCCAGCAAGGTCATTTTAGAGACTTCCATGGGAGGAATGGCCGGCCGCAGGATAACCGAGAACCACAAGCCCTTGGCAAAGGGGGAATGGAAAGAACGACTCAAGCGGCCGCGGCCGCCAGTCTGTTCTTCGGCGATGACGACCGTCCCCTCGGGAGCCCCGTCATCCGCCATTTGTTTGGCGACGTTATTCGTCGAATCGACCCGTTCCCGGTAGACGATATGCCGGCCGAATTCGGACGAAGAAAGGCCTTTTTCAAGTCCTTCCGGGGACAAGAGTTCCGGTGCTTCACGCAGACAGTAGCCCTTTTTCGTATACGATTCGATGACGTATCCCTTCTGCTTCAAGGCCCGTATATGTTTCCACACCGCCGTTCGAGAGACTCCCAGCTGCTCAGAAATCTGCTGGCCCGATACGAATTCATTTTGGTGTTTTCGTAAAAAGTTAAAAATAGCTTCCCGCATATTCATTCGTCCCTCCTGCTGCCGCTTTTCTGGTCCATGCCCGTGGGGTATCGTATCGCGGCGGTAACATGCTCATCGTTTATGTAAAAATTGTATCATACCCCATAGGCCTGTCAAGGCATTACGCAAAGAGACTGCCGCATGAGGATAAAGCTCATACGGCAGTCTCTAAACGGCCTTGAACTAAGCCATGATAAACTTATTTCTTCGTATCTTTGTCGTCCTTTTCATCGTCCGGATGGGTCAAGCCTTCCGTCAGGCCTCCCTTAGGAACGGGATTGCCCCAAGGACTAATCTGGACTTCCGTCTGTTCCTGCTGAGGCGCTTCGGCAGCAGACGTTTCACTGTCCGATGCTGAAACCGGTTCTTCTGCAACAGGTTCGGCATCGACGGCTTTGGTTTCGACAGTTTCTGCCGGCTGAACAGCCGTATCGGCAGCTTCCGTATCAACGGCTTCGGCCTTTTTTTCTTCAGGAGCTTCCAGCGTCCCGTATTTGACCAAGTTGTCGACTTGCTGACGGTTGATCGTTTCGACTTCGATCAAAGCGTCGGCCATCTTATTCAGCGTATCGAGGCGTTCGTGCAGCATATGGAGAACGTCGGCATAGGCTTCCGATACGATATCGTGCATTTCCTTGTCGATCAGTTCGGCAACGCTGTCGCCGTAATTGCGTTCGTGGCCGAGGCTCTTGCCGAGGAATACCTGGTCCTGCTGTTCACCAAAGACCATGGGACCTAATTTAGGACTCATGCCCAGGCGGGTAATCATCTGGCGGGCAATGCGGGTAACGCTCTGGAGGTCGCCCGATGCACCGCTGCTGATTTCGTTGAAGACGATTTCTTCAGCAGCCCGGCCGCCGAGGGCGACGCGGATCTGTGCCAGGTAGTAGGATTTCGTTTCATACGACCGGTCTTCTTCCGGCAGCATCATCGTATAACCGCCGGCACGACCGCGAGGAATGATGGTGACCTTATGTACCGGGTCAGCATCCGGCAAGAGGTAAGCAATGAGGCGTGGCCCGATTCATGGACAGCGGTCAGGCGTTTTTCCTTGTCGCTGATGACGTGGCTGCGCCGTTCCGGCCCGAAGCTTACCTTTTCACTGGCTTCTTCCAGTTCCGGCATGTTGATGATCTTCTTATTGGCTCTGGCAGCGAGGAGCGCCGCTTCATTGAGCAGGTTGCCGAGGTCGGCACCGGTAAAGCCCGGCGTCTTCTTGGCGATGATATCGAGGTCGACGTCTTTGCCTAAGGGCTTGCCTTTGGCATGGACTTCGAGGATGGCCCGACGGCCGCGCAAATCGGGACGGTCGACGGTAATCTGCCGGTCAAAACGGCCGGGACGAAGGAGGGCCGGGTCGAGGATATCCGGACGGTTCGTCGCAGCAATGGTGATGATGCCTTCATTGGAACCGAAACCATCCATTTCAACCAACAGCTGATTCAGCGTCTGTTCGCGTTCATCATGACCGCCTCCGAGACCGGCACCGCGCTGGCGGCCGACGGCATCGATTTCGTCGATGAATACGATACAGGGGGCATTCTTCTTAGCCTGTGTAAACAAATCACGGACACGGGACGCACCGACACCGACGAACATTTCGACGAAGTCGGAGCCACTGATGCTGAAGAAAGGTACACCGGCTTCCCCGGCTACAGCACGAGCCAAGAGGGTTTTCCCGGTCCCCGGAGGGCCGAAGAGGAGGACCCCTTTCGGAATCTTAGCGCCAATGGCATTATACTTGCTGGGGTTGCGCAGGAATTCGACGATTTCAGCCAATTCTTCCTTAGCTTCGTCTTCGCCGGCAACGTCTTTAAAGGTAACTTTGATCTTTCCTTCGCCGTGCATCTTAGCATGCTTTTGCCGAAGTTCATGACCCGGCCGCCGCCTCCCTGGGTCTGCTGCATAATGAAGAACCACACGGCGATGAGTACCAGGATCGGCAGACTGCCGTCAGCATATTCATCCACCACGACGGTTGTTCAGGCGGCTTGGCAATAACATTGACATCAGCATCTCGCAGGGCCGGTAAGAGCGCTGCATCCGTCGGGGCATACGACGTAAAGGACGTTCCGTCTTTCAGTTGACCGACGATGGCATGATCGGCGGTAATCTGGACGGCATCGACTTTTTTCTGCTGGACCTGACTCATGAAATTCGTGTAAGAAATTTCCGATTTATCAGTCTTATTGCTCGTAAGGGCATCTATAATCGATACGGCGACGATGATGATGAGTAAGTATAAACTTACATTCCGCACAAATTTACTCAAAATACTGCTCCTTTCACCTAGTTTATGACAATTTTTTCTTTATTCTAACCAACACAATTTTATATTACCACACTTCTTCAAAAGCAACAACTTATTTTATACAAAATAGGTAGACATCCTTACTTGGAGTATACTTCTTCCTTCAAGACGCCGATGTAAGGCAGGTTGCGGTAGCAGCTATTATAGTCGAGGCCGTAGCCGACGACGAAGGCATCGGGAATTTCAAAGCCGTTGTAGTCGACGGGAACTTCGACTTGACGCCGAGCCGGCTTGCTCAAGAGGGTGGCCAATTTTACCGAACGGGCGCCCCGTTCTTTCAACATCGGAACGAGGTGGCTTAAGGTAATGCCCGTATCGATGATGTCTTCGACGATGAGGACATCTTTCCCTTCGACGTCGTTATCGAGGTCTTTGCGGATTTCGATGTCACCCGACGATTCCGTCGAGGCGCCGTAACTGGAACAGCTCATGAAATCGAAGTAAACCGGACCGTCGATGGCGCGGGCCAAATCGGTAAAAAAGGTGACGGCCCCTTTCAAGATGCCGCAAAGGAGGATGGTCTTTCCGGCATAGTCCTTGGTAATCTGAGCGCCTAATTCGCGAACGCGGGCAGCAATCTGTTCTTCTGTAAGTAAAATTTCTTTGATATCCTGATGCATCTTGATTCCTCCGAAAAAAAAATTAAATTACCGCTTCCGCTTTTGGCGGGGAACGGCCGGACCCATGCAGAGAGCGGTCCGCGTCGTATAAGCACAGGCTTTGCCGCACTGAAACTGTTTCCCCGTTTCTTTGGCAGCTAAAGCCCGTATGGTTTCAACGTAATGAAAGGGAAGGTCTTGTAAAGACCCGGTTGCACTCTTCCAAAGTCTTCGTATCAATCGCCGCTGCAGGGAAAGCGGCTGAGACAGTAATCGTCGTCGGTCCAGGGCCGGAACGCCGTAACCCGGACAGGCAAGTTCCCGATAGACATGTTCCGTACAGTCGTTCAAAAAAGCTTCGTCGGCACGGACCGTATCGGCCAGGCGGTTGAGGTCGGCTGTAATCGCCGGATTATATCGCATTAAAGAAGGCAGCAGCTCTAAGCGGATACGATTGCGGTGATAGCGGGTACTGTCATTGGTTTCGTCGTGACACGAGGGAATCCCCTGCGCTTTGGCATACGCAGCAAGTTCGGCTTTCGTAAAGCCCAGCAAAGGCCGTATGATGTCGCCTCGTCGCGGTTCCATACCGCACAAGCCTTGAAGGCCGCTGCCGCGAAGGAGGTGAAGCAGCACCGTTTCGGCCTGATCGTCGCCGTGATGGGCGACGGCAATCGTCGTGGCCCCACAGGCCCGCTTCATCGTGCGTAAAATTCGGTAGCGTTCCCGCCGTCCGACAGCTTCTTCCGACATTTTTCATCGCCGGGCGAGAGTCGGTACATCGACGTACTGCCAAGTAAACCCCGCAACGGCGCCTTAAGGCTTCCTGGCGGACGAAATCGACTTCGGCATCGGCCGCCGGTCGGATGCCGTGGTGAACGTAGCAGGCTACGAGGCGCAGGCGATATAACGGGGCCAGGCGGCTCAAAACGTCGAGGAGGACCATGGAATCGGGCCCGCCCGAACAGGCGATGACGATAGCACTATCGGGCTGCCATAAGCCGTGCTGCCGAGCATAGTCGGCAACGTCCTCGACAAGATTCATAACCGGCCTTCCTTCGAATTCCAGGCCGCATCGTGGAAGGAATGGCGAAAGAAAATACCTTCCATGATATCCCGTTCACTGGCCATGACGGCCGGGATTTCATAGCGCTTTAAGAAGGACTTGGCAATGATCAAGCCGGCTAAGATGATTTCACTGCGCTTTGGCTGAAGGCCTGGTACATGGCGCCGTTCTTCCGGCGTCATGACCCGCAGTTTCTCGATGTGCTGACACAGGGATTCGTAGGTCACGACGTGGCCTTCAACCTTTTTAGCATCGTAAACGTCGAGTTTTAAATCCATGGCGGCCAGCGTCGTCAGCGTACCGCCGACGCCGATCAGTACTTGCGGCGTCTCACTCATCGGGATGGGAAGCCACATCTTATGGCAGCGGTTTTCCAGGTGAAGGACGTCCGCTTCCTGAAGAACCGCCTTTTTCGTAAACCGGACAGCCCCATGGCATAACTGTGAGACCAGCATAAAATGCCTCGTTTGCCCACGGCGACTTCACTGCTGCCGCCGCCGATATCGAGGATGGCTGCCGTCTTTTCAGGATCGATGAATTTCTCGCTCCCGTAAAACAGAGGGACGCCTCTTCAAGGCCTGAAATAGCCCGACAGTGCCAGCCGAAACGGGCCCGCACTTCGGCCAAAAAGGCCTGGCCGTCAACGGCTTCACGAACGGCACTAGTAGCCACGGCACAGACCGGTACGCCGGAAAGTTTCTTCTTCCAGCCTTCCATGGCAGCAAAAGACGCTTCCATTCCGTCAGCCGACAAGTGGCGTGTTTCGTCGATGCCCTTCCCGAGCTGAGTCGTCGCCAATTCTTTCGGCGAAAAAGTCCACGTCCCGGGAACTTCCTGCCAACCCGTCATGAGGCGCAGGGAATTGGAGCCAATGTCGATAACGGCATATTTCTGATACTCCATAACGTCTCCTTTCAAATCAAAAAGAGGCCGTCGCACGATACGTGCGGCGCCTCTTTCTGCACTCCGCTATTCAATACTTATCAATCAGCATGGCGAGCGCCGCGGCCGCCGCGTTTCGATTCTGTATTGCGCTTCAAATCCATCAGGCGTTCATCGCTTTCCTTCAGGAATTTGCTGAGCCGGTCTTCAAACGACAGCGAACCTGACGAGCGGCGTGAATCAAAGCCGTTATGCTGGCGGAATTCGTGTTTCTGCCGCATATCGCGTTTCGGGCGGAAATCCTTCTTTTCCGGAGCCGCCTGAGTCTGCTTAATAGACAAGGCGATTTTCCCCTTATCGTCGACAGACAACACTTTGACGCTGACCTTATCGCGAACTTTCAAAAAATCATTTACATCTTTGACATACTCATTAGCGACTTCAGAAATATGTACAAGACCTACTTTCTTATCCGGAAGTTCTACGAATGCGCCAAATTTTGTGATCCCCGTAACGGTACCTTCCATCACACTGCCTACTTCAATTGTCATGCTGTTTCAATTTCCTCCTTGTGATATTCAGCATAGCTGATAAACGTATATGGTCATTATACTCATAATCGCCCAAAAATTCAATTCCCAAAATGGAAGATTCGACAAACTTTTACGGCTTATAAGGGATTTCGTCGGGCTTTGCCAAACCAAATTGTTCCCGCGCTTCTCGCGAAATTTCATCGGGATCGTTCAGTTTATCGTACTGCGCTTTAAGCCGGGTATTTTCATCCCGAAGGAGCTGTTCTTGCTGCAGCGTCTGAGTCATGTCTTCCCTGATTTCCCAACCCGGTGGAGTCGGCCCCCGATAAAATAGACTCCGGCAATAATGATGGCAGGATAACCAGATTGTACAAGCTCATCATCTGCCGAATCCGGCTGAGCAGACCGGGACGACGCTTTCGACGAGGCTTGCGGCGCTTCTTCCGACGCACAGGCGGCCGATACTCTTTGGTTTCCACCCAATCACCCTTCTAAAAAATGATAGTCTAAGAAAAATCTTATCCTATAGTATACATGGGTTTGGGGACAAGATAAAGTTTTTTTGTAAATTTCCTTTTTAAAATATTCGGCAGGTATATATAATAAAATCACGTATCTTGTATCTTTATCCGAGGGGGAACCATTATGCCATACGAAAAAATCACACCGGAAATCATAGAAAAGCTGAAAGCGGTCGTCGGGCCGAAAAACGTCGTCACCGACGCCGACGCTATGCAGCCCTATTCCCATGACGAAGTGACCGATCCGGCCTACCACCGGATGCCGGAAGCCGTCGTCTTTGCCGAAACAGCAGAAGAAGTCAGTGCCGTCTTGAAATTGGCCAACGACTTCCACTTCCCCGTCGTCCCGCGCGGTGCCGGTACCGGCCTTGCCTGCGGCGCCGTCCCGGAATACGGCGGCATCGTCTTATCCTTAGAAAAGATGAATAAAATCCTTGAAATCAATACCGAAGGCCTCTATGCCGTCGTCGAACCGGCGTCCGCACGTCGGACCTCCAGGATGCGGCCGAACAGCAGGACCTCTTTTATGCCGGCGATCCCTGCAGCGGCGACTCGTGC
>ENA-OQIW01000186-OQIW01000186.1-human-gut-metagenome-genome-assembly--contig:-NODE-186-length-12913-cov-1.937197_pt1 | contig 12913 bp, 21 predicted proteins | sample MGYA00242586_ERZ504751 | MGnify/ENA primary metagenome ERZ504751 (study PRJEB26092, sample SAMD00036349) | human gut metagenome | host: Homo sapiens | study: EMG produced TPA metagenomics assembly of...
GCTGGCGTCGACGGCCTGCTCATGCCGCAACCGGTCACCGCGAACACCGCCATGGCGTTGGACGGGCCGCCGGCCAGGCCGCTGGCCAGATCGCCGAGTACGCGATCGTTCGAAATCGCCGTAGAGCAACGGTATATCGGCATTGGCGATCTGCCCTTTGGACGCGCGTGGCAGCGAACGCCGCATAGGCACCGGCCTGTGCGGCATGCAGTACATCGGTTCCTGCTCATGCGTGCAGATGAACAGCGAGCCGGGAATCACGGTGTCCACGGCATCGCTGAGTGAGGTAATGGTGACATTGGTGGCGAAGGTGGATCGACTTCAAAACCGTACCGTTCGACCAGCATTCCCAGGGTCACCCGCTGGGCGATGGATTCGCTCACTGCACTCATGGGCTATCGCCTTTCTCCCCTGATCCTTACCACGTGACTGGAATAGCATTTTTGCGTGGACTGGAGACAGGCACCTCGTATTTCTGCATAAGGAACTCACAAATCTGTGCGGAAACAGGGCCGGCCGTCAGACCGCCGAACACACCATTCGGATCCTTCATCACCACGGTGACCGCATAGCGCGGGTTGTCCGCGGGAATCACCACGGAATAATCGGAGATAATGGACGAGAGCGTGCCATCCGAGCCCTGCACCTCTGCGGTACTGGACTTGGCGGCCATGCGGTAACCATCGACCTTGACGAACTTGTTGTAGCCTTCCGCCACTGATTCCATCGCATTCATCATGTCCGATGCGACCTTTTCATCCACCACGCGGGTGGCTTCGCCCTTCTTGGTCTCAGTGGTCTTGCCATTGGCATCGGTGGTTGATTTGATGATCGACTGCTGCTGCTTGACACCCTTGTTCGCGATGGTGGCCGCCACGTTGTTGAGCTGCAGGGCGTTGACGGCGTAGCCTGACCAAACAGGATGGTGTTGCGCGTACGCAGATCCCATGCCGAGGGGTTGGTGAGCAGACCGCTCGATTCACCGGGCAGGTTCAGTCCGGTCGGTTGTCCGATGCCGAATTTGGTCAGGTACTCGTAGCGTTGCTCATCCGGATAGTTCTCCCCGGCCATAATCATGCCGACGTTCGATGAGTTCTGCAGAATGCCGGCGAGCGTCCAGCGCTCAGTGCCATGGTCGAATGAGTCCTTGTAGGTCTGGCCCTCCTGTGTGATGTGGTCCGGGACCGACAATTGATCGCTCATCTTATGCAGTCCCATCTGCAGATAGCCGGACATGGAGATAACCTTGCCCACCGAACCAGGCTCGAAGGTTTCGGACACGGCCCGAGACGGCTCATCTTCGCCGCATCGGTACCAGCCTGTACTTCATCGCTATCGGCCAGTGCGAGAATCTCCCCGCTCTGGACATCCTGCACCACGGCGATCGCCCACGCTGCACCATACTTGGATTCGGCCTCCTTCAAGACCTTTTTGACATACCATTGCACATCACGGTCAATGGTCAGGGTGACATCGTCGCCATTTTTGGCCGCCACCGATTCGGTCATGGTGCCGGGAATCTCTTCGCCGCCATTACCACGCTGGTAGGTTTCATGGCCATCGGTTCCGGTAAGCGTCTTGTTCTCGACCTGCTCGATGCCGGCGACGCCATCGCCGTTGTCGTTCACGCCGCCAAGCAGCGCGCCCATGAGATCGCCATCCGCATACAGTCGTTCACTGCTCAGCTCACCCCAGACAATACCGCCCAGGTGCAACGCCTCGATGCTGCGCTTGACCTGCGGAGTCACATCTTTCTTCAGAATCACATACTGCCCGGTACCGGACAGATCAGCGCCCAGTTCCATGGCGTTCATATCCAGGACTTTGGCCAGCAGCCGGCCCACGGCCGCCGCTCCGGTAGCGCCCACGGGTTTGCCGTCAATTTCGTGGCAGTAATCACGGGTGTTGTCATTGCAAGTAATCGGCTCGAACTCCTGTGCAGCCTCCGGATTGGCGACGATAGTATAACGCTCCACGCTTTGAGCGAGCACGGAGCCGTTGGCGTCGAGGATACGCCCACGTTTGGCGCTCAACGTCACGGTCAGGGTGCGGTTAGCCGTGGCCGCTTGTGCGGTTTGACGGCCGCCGATGAGCTGGGTGGAGGCCAGCTGAAGTCACGCATGCCGACGCCACCAACGCCAATGCGGCGCCGATGGCGATGCATTTGAACGCGAAGGTCTTGACCTTGGCGAACTCTACGATGCGACGAATGGTGTTCACTGGGTTCCGCCTTTGTTGGACTGGTATCCGCTTAAGTCGATGGACACTGATCCTGCTGCGGGACCATGCCCATGTCGCTGGCCTTGTCGGGCAGGTTCGCGACCAATTGATCGAGTTTGGCCTGATCGTCTTCGATATCTTGGGTAAGTCTGTTGATGTTGGTTTCGATCTGTGCCGCCTCAAACGAGTTCTGCACCATCTGGGTACGCAGCATCAGCGCGCCGAACAAGGTGCCGACGAGGAAGATCACTGCAATGGCCACGTGCACCAGCGGTGCGCTTCTTGTTCTGGTCCATTCGATGACCCGTCCGACGACATTGCCCTGCTCGTTTCCACGCGGGTTGGAGACCACCCGCAGCTCAGGTCGGGAGGAGGCTGATGCTTGGTGTGCGGTCGGTTCGAGGCTGGAGCCGCGTTCGATCGAATGCTACGTGCAGTTGCCATATGCTGTCATCCCCTCCTTGTACGAATTCGTGCCGTGTTTTTGGCTCTGCCCGGAGACGCGGAGCCTTGTATCTTGACGTCATTCAGGCCCTGCGCGGTTTGCGTAAAGCGTTTCCTCCATCGTGACGGAATCTCACGGCTGACTTCCACCGCCCGCAACCGCACCGAAGCCGATCTCGGGTTGGCTGCGATTTCATGTTCGTCGGCCTTGATGGCACCTCGCGTGAGATCCGTGAAAAACGGTTGGGCATCCGGCGGTATGACAGGCAGGCCAGCCGGAACATCCACTCGCAGCCCTTGTGCCATGAACGATTTGACGGTTTTGTCTTCGAGCGAATGATAGGACTCCACCACCAGTCGTCCCCCGACATGCAGTCGGTTCGCGGCCTGCGGCAATGTGGAGGCGAGCTTGTCCAATTCGCCGTTGACTTCAATGCGCAACGCCTGGAAGACGCGTTTGGCGGGATTGCCCGCCGGGCGGTGGGCTTGCGGCACCACTTCATCGACCAGACGGTTGAGCTGTGCGGTGGTGGTAAACGGCTCCTTGTCTCGACGCGCCACGATGGCGCGGGCGATCTGACGCGAGAAACGCTCTTCACCGTATTCCTTGAATATGCGGACCAGTTCCGCCGCATCATAGGTGGCAAGAATCCGTTCGGCCGTCAACGGCTGGCTGACGTCCATGCGCATATCCAGCGGCGCATCATGCGAATAGGAGAAGCACGATCGGTTTCGTCGATCTGCAGGCTGGATAATCCCAGATCCATGAATACGGCGTCCACGCGTTCGATGTCTTGGTCCGCCAACACCTGATCGAGCTGATCGAAGGCGGCATGCACCGGAATGAATCGATCGGCGAGCCCCTCCCGTTCCATACGTTCGGTGGCCAGCCCCAGCGCTTCACTGTCACGGTCAATGCCGATGAGCCGAGCCTGAGGCGCGGCCTTGAGGAAGGCGATGGAATGGCCGGCAAGGCCCAGGGTGCAATCCACTGCGATGGCGTTCTCATGTTCCAGGGCAGGTGCCATCAGGTTCACGCAATCGTCAAGCAATACCGGCAGATGAATATTCGCCACATCAACCATCAGAATTCCACCTCCGGCAACACATCGTCAGCAATATCGGAATATCCCTCTTCCTTCTCGGCGAGGTAGGACTCCCACGTGTCCTTATTCCACAGTTCGGCACGGGTGCAACGCCGATCACCACGACGTCGGAACCCAGATTGGCGTAATCGCGCAGCATCTGCGGCACCAGCACGCGGCCCTGCTTGTCCGGCTGCTGGTCGACGGCACCGGAAAGGAACACACGCAGGTATTCGCGGGCGGCTTTGTTTCCCACCGACACACGCTGAATCTGCGAGGCGATACGTCGAAATTCGTCGAACGGCAGCAGGTACACGCACCGTTCCTGGCCTCGGGCCATGACCAGGCCCTGCCCCAGCTGGGAGCGGAATTTGGCCGGAAGCGCCATACGGCCCTTGGCATCGATCTTCGGCGTATATGTGCCGAGAAGCAATGGCGGCAGACCAGCCATGAGATCGGCCATAGTGGTGGAGCCTTGTGCGTTGGCATCAACGTCGCGAATCGTCTGATCGGCAACCATGGCTCCACCTCCTTCATCGTTACGTGGGATACACTTCGGCCAACTGGCTCACCACTCTACCCCACGATTCCCCATTTCTCCCCACTCATGCACGATTTGCTCACCCTTTTAGGGCAATTACCGATGGATTGCGCGTGTCGGCCACGACTGTCGCACGAATGGACGCTCCGCACATCCAATCCACGTCGCGCACCCCACCGACCGAGCAGCATGGTGAATTCACGCTGAATTCACCTATTCCGGGTTGTCCGCATCACTGACGTAGGGGGTGTGCGGTAAATTTGAATGCCTTAAGTTTTTCTGCCCCACGGAAATGGAACGAAGAGAACAGCATGTCGAGTTACGCCTCCCAGCTGCATGAAGAGCAGCAGGCCGTCGATCGCGCCTATGGACGATTGGATGATCTGCGAGCCGAAATGTGGCAACGCCTGGACACCGTACGCGCCGCCGGCTCCCACGGATCCCCCACGCAACGCAGCGAACGAGACTCCTTTGCCGCAATGTACGAAAACCGCCTCACGCAATTGCGCAGCGTTGAGGATCGGCTGGTGTTTGGCCGCCTCGATGCCAAGAACGGCGACCGTCATTACATCGGCCGCATCGGCCTGTCGAGCCCGGACCATGAGCCGATTCTGACCGACTGGCGTGCCGAAGCCGCACGTCCTTTCTATGAGGCGACCCCTTCCAATCACGGCGACATCGTGATGCGCAGGCATATCACCTTGAGTTTCCGCGAAGTCGTGGGCGTTGAGGATGAGGTGCTCGACGTGCATTCAGACCAGGTCGGCCAAGCGTCTTCCGCCGGCACATTGACCGGCGAGGGTGCGCTGCTGGCTTCGTTGAGCTCACGCCGCACCGGCAAGATGACCGATATCGTGGCCACCATTCAGGCCGAGCAGGACCGCATCATCCGCTCCGACATGAATCGCGCCGTGGTGGTGCAGGGCGGCCCCGGCACCGGCAAGACGGCCGTGGCGCTCCATCGCGCCGCCTACCTGCTGTACACGCACGGCGCACGCTGGAACGTTCCGGCGTGCTGGTTGTTGGCCCCAGCTCGGCGTTCCTGCACTACATCGATCAGGTGCTACCCTCCTTGGGCGAGACCGGCGTGGTCTCACGCACCATCAGCGATCTGATTCCCGGCATCACCGCCACGGCGGTCGACTCCCCTTATGCACCAAGCTCAAGGGCGATCGACGCATGACCTCCGTAGTGGCCAATGCCATCGCCGCACGCGTGCGTGTTCCCGCTGCTCTGCCGACAGTAACCATTAGCGGCATTCAGGTACCAATGCTGGCCACTGATATCGAGCAGGCGCAGGCGGACGCGAAGCGCACCCGACAACCTCATAACAAGGCCCGCGAGACCTTTATCCGTTCGATGCTGACCAGCATGCAGAACCGTTATGCCGAACAGCTTGATTACACGCCGGATCAGGCGGAGCTGAACCGCGCGATGTCGCTGCTACGTATGAACGAGCAGGTTCGCAAGACCCTGAACCTGTGCTGGCTGCCGATGACCGCCCCATGGCTCATCGATCAGCTGTTCGCCCATCCCGAACGTCTGAAGTCTCTGGCTGGTTGGCTGACCGACAACGACATCGCGGCACTTGCCCGCCCCAAAGGCTCCCGTTGACCCGCTCCGATATTCCGCTGCTCGACGAAGCAATGGATATGCTGGGCCCCGATCCAAGGCGGTGGCCCGCCAGTCCGCCGCCGACGCACGTCGTGCCGCCGAAGAGCAGTATGCCAAAGACACTCTGGCCGCGACCGGTCTGGGTGGAGGCATCGTCTCCAGTCAGATGCTGCTCGACCAGATGAACGGGGACGACGCTGAGCTGACCGCGCAGCGGGCCGCGGCCGACCGTGAATGGACCTACGGGCACATCGTGGTCGATGAAGCGCAGGAATTGACCGCCATGGACTGGCGTATGTTGATCCGCCGTTGCCCTCCCGCTCGTTCACCATCGTGGGCGATGTGGCGCAGACTTCGGCGCTGGGTGGCACCCGACGCTGGAGCAAATCGATGAACCGCCTGTTCGGCGAAAGCCACTGGGATTTGAACGAGTTGACCATCAACTACCGTAATCCGCAGGAAGTTTCCGAACTTGCCTCACGATTTGCCGAGGAGGAAGGCCTCTACATCTCCACGGTCAATGCGGTGCGCACCATCCCCGATTCGGTGTCCCGCAATGTGGTGCCCGACATGTCGTCCTTGCTGGAAACGACGGCCGAGCAGGCGGCGCAGCTTGCCGAACAATTCGTTTCGGCAGACGGCACCGGCCGCATCGCCGTCATCTGTCCGGATAATCTCATCGCCCCGGTGCGCGATGCCGTGCGCCGCAAACTGGCTGTCATTCTTGACCCGGCCGAATACGCAAGGCTCATCGAGCAGCCCGAATGGGATGAGCAAATCAGCGTCTGCGGCACTGAAACGGTCAAGGGTCTGGAGTTCGATGCCGTCGTGGTGGTCGAGCCCGGTCTCATCGAGGATGACGCGCCGAGCCGCCTGGTCGCCGCCTCGGACCTGTACGTGGCAATGACCAGGCCGACCCAGAAACTGGTTATAGTTCGGACAAAAGCGGACGAAAAGTCCCTGAACATCTAAGGTATGAAGCATGCCCAAAGCACTGTTATTGGAAAACATTCACCCCGATGCGGCCAAATCGCTGCGTGATCACGGTTTCGAAGTCGAGACCATGAAGGGAGCCCTGAGCGAGGACGAACTCATCGATGCGCTGGATGGCGTGGACTTGGTGGGCGTACGCTCCAAGACCAACGTCACAGCCGCGTGCTGGATGCGCGTCCTACGCTAAGCGCCATCGGCTGCTTCTGCATCGGCACCAATCAGGTCGATCTGGCACATGCCGGCAAGCGTGGCATCGCCGTGTTCAACGCTCCCTACTCCAACACCCGTTCCGTGGTGGAATTGGTGATCTGCGACATCATCTGCTTGATGCGCCGCATTCCCGCACACACGCATCACATCAAGCATGGCCTGTGGGACAAGTCCGCTTCCGGCTCGCATGAAGTGCGCGGCAAGACCCTCGGCATCATCGGCTACGGCAACATCGGCTCCCAGCTGTCAGTACTGGCCGAGGCCCTCGGCATGCGCGTGGTGTTCTACGACATTGAGGAGAAACTGGCACTGGGCAACGCCCACCGTTGCGACACCCTCAACGAACTGCTGGAACAGTCCGATGCCGTGACCCTGCACGTGGATGGCCGCAAGTCGAACACCGGCTTCTTCGGCGAAGACCAATTCGCCCACATGAAGCAGGACGCGATTTTCATTAACCTTTCGCGCGGTTTCGTCGCCGATCTGGGAGCTCTGAAGCAGCACCTCGATTCCGGCCATCTGTCTGGCGCGGCGGTCGACGTGTTCCCCGTTGAGCCGAAGAAGAGCGGAGATCCGTTCGAGACCTCACTGGCCAATGAAGACAATATGATTCTGACTCCTCATATTGGCGGCTCCACCTTGGAAGCTCAGGAATCCATCGGCCATTTCGTCTCTCAGCGTCTTGAGGATTACTGGTTCAAGGGTTCTACCTCCTTGTCCGTGAACCTACCGCAGATCAACCTCGGTGAGTGCAAGGGTGTGTGCCGTATCGCCCATCTGCACGACAATCTTCCTGGTGTGCTGGCTCATGTCAATCATGTGCTCGGCGAGGAGAACATCAACGTTTCCTTCCAGTCGCTGGCAACCGAAGGCGAACTTGGCTATGTGGTCACCGACGTGGCTCAGAAGCCCAGCGCCGCCACGCTTGAAGCACTGCGCAACATCGAAGGCACCATTCGCATGCGTGTCATCAGCTGACGCAGCTCATCCTCGATTGATATGAAAGAGACCCGTCGTCGACGGGTCTCTTTCATAAGTGCTGGGCTTCATGATTGGCTCGCACCATGGTTTGCGAATCACTCGCAGATCACGGTGCATGGCATTCGCATATTATTCACGCAAACCATCAATGGCGCTTTGGAAATCCTCCAGACCTGCAAAGTTCTGGTACACACTCGCGAATCGAAGGTACGCCACCACATCCAAGTCACGCAACGGTTTCAGGATGGCTTTGCCCACTTCATCTGAGGTGACTTCGGCAAGGCCTCGGGAGCGAAGATCCTCTTCGACTTTCTGTCCCAGCAGCTTCAGATCCTCTTCTCTGACCGGCCGCCCCTGACAAGCTTTGCGTACGCCGGAAATCACTTTGTCTCTACTGAATGGCTCCACGCCACCCGAACGTTTAGTGACCAGCAGCATACTGGTTTCCACCGTGGTAAAACGCTTGCTGCATTTCGGGCATACGCGACGCCGACGGATGGAATGACCGTCATCGCTAATGCGCGTATCAATGACTTTGGTGTCGGGGTTCTGGCAAAAAGGACAATGCATGCTCCCCAGAATAACGTGTACGGGCGGAAAAACCATGCCGCTCGGGTTTCATTTACTCAACCGGAACAATAATGCGCTGCCCGGCCTGCAATGATCCGGACTCAAGATTGTTCAACGCAATCAGCTCATCCACCGTTTCCGATACATCATGACCAGCAGGCGTGATAGCCGAAGCATATGACCAGAGCGTATCCCCCGGCCGCACGATATAACCGGTCACCTGCGTGGCCCCCGTATCCGATTGGGCCCGCTGAACGGTAAGCGCGCCGAAACCACACCAGGCCAGCGCCAAGGCGACCATCACTGCGATAATCTTCCCACGCACATTCCGGCGGGACGTTCCAGCATGCCGCATAGCTACACGTGCACTACAGGCCGGGGCCATCACCATTGAACCAGTCATCACGACCACCTCTCTCGAACAGATGTTCTATCGAACAACTGTTCTTATAATGGCACAAACGTTCGACACGGTCAAGTCAAAACTCGAACAGATGTTTGATTTCACACGAACAACACGTTATGCTGGTGACATAACGAAAGGAGCCCTGACGTGAGCACCATTCCCTTCTCCCCCAAGCCAGAAGCCGGACGAGTCCACCCTGACCGACCGCCAGCGCAAAGTGTTGGACGCCATTCGCACGCATATCGACGAACAAGGCTTCGCTCCCTCTTTCCGGGAAATCGGAAATGCCGCCGGGCTCAAAAGTCCGTCTTCGGTCAAGCATCAGCTACAAGTTTTGGAAGACAAGGGCTTCATCCGCATGAACGCGAACAAGGGTCGAGCCATCGAGGTGGTGGCAGGATCCGCCCCGAATGCCGAAAAGCCCTCCCAAGCCAGCGAAGAGGCAACCAGCACCAGTAATGTGGCGGAGATATACCAATTCCCCGCCGAAGCCATTGCCGAATCACACGATGTGCCGCTCGTTGGCCGTATTGCCGCCGGCGTGCCAATTACCGCCGAACAGCATGTGGACGACGTCATGCGTCTGCCGGAACGGCTGACCGGCTCCGGCACCCTGTTCATGCTGGAAGTCCACGGCGATTCCATGGTGGATGCCGCTATCTGCGATGGCGACTATGTGGTGGTGCGCGAACAGAATTCCGCCGTCAACGGAGATATCGTCGCCGCTCTGCTGGACGACGAGGCCACGGTGAAGACCTTCCGCAAGGAAAACGGCCATGTCTGGCTGATGCCACACAACCCCGCATACTCGCCCATCGACGGCACACATGCCACGATTATGGGCAAGGTGGTCACCGTGCTGCGCAAATTGTAGCCTGTTCGCCACCAGCTGATCAGCGTGCACCGAATCGCGCCGGTCGTGCTATAGTCACGCACAGCTTACGGAACCCCGGCCTCGCGCCGGGGTTTCGTCGTATTCAGACCATATCGCAAATGGTATTGAGAAGCGGTTTCAACTCGATAGAGCGAAGGAGTACATATGGCTCATACCCATGCACCCGCACCATCCACATCCATAAACCCTGCCGCGCACCAGCGTAGGCTGATTGCCACGTTGACCGTAACCGGTTCGGTCTTCCTCATCGAAATGGTGTCGGCTGTCTTAACCGGCTCATTGGCCCTGCTGGTGGATGCCGGTCATATGCTCACCGACATGTCCGTGCTGGCGGCATCCACAATCACCGCCATACTGATGCGCCGCAAGCCCAGCAACACTCGGTGACTTGGGGCTGGCCAGTTGAGGTGCTCACCGCTGCCGCAGGTGCCGTGGTGCTGCTCGTCGTTGGCATCTATGCGTTGGTGGAGCCGGCATGCGTCTGTTCGGCGGTTCCAAAGCGGAAATCGACGATATCGGCTTGCTGCTGTTCGTGGCATTCTGGGTCTTGCCGCAAATATCATCTCGATTTTCATCCTTGCCTCGCAGCGCGAAGACAACATGAATATGAAGGCCGCGTTCCTCGAGGTGATGAATGACGCACTTGGCTCGGTGGCGTGGTGGCCTCTGCCTGGTAATGATCTCCACCGGATGGAATGGCTTCGACGCCGTGGCCGGTGCCGTCATCGCACTGATGATGATTCCGCGCGCCATCAAGTTGCTGCACAACGCGGTCAAGGTGCTGCTGGAGGAAACACCGGATGGACTTGACCTCGATAAGGTACGCGAACATCTGGAAGACGTGCCGCATGTGCTTGCCGTGCATGACCTCCACGCCAGCACGGTGTCCACCGGCATGCCGATTCTGATGGCCCACGTGGTAGTTGACAAAGACCTCACCATGAAGATGCCGCCACAATCCTCACCCAACTGCAGGATTGCCTGCGCGAGCACTTCCCGGTCTCGGTCCCCCACACCACCTTCCAGCTCGAGCCCGAGGCTATAGCTCCCCCTCCTCCAACGAACTCCACGAATAAAAAATGCTCCCAATGGGAGCATTCAGCAGGGTATAAAAAATCGCTGTATGTGTGCGATTTTCGTGCCGCACAAGTTGAAGGCCTACAAAGGTAGGTCGAGTCTTGTGCGGTGCGAAAGGCGCTCCGTACAGCGATTTTTTATCAGAAGCCGAACTGGGCGGCGGTTTCCTTCAGCGTCTCGGCAGAGCGCTTCAGAGCGGCGAGCTCCTTGTCGGAGACCGGGGTGTTGATGGTGTTGTTGACGCCCTGACGGTTGAGGAGGGTCGGCACGGACATGCAGATGTCGGAGATGCCGTGGAAGTCCTTGAGCATGGAGCTCACGGGCAGGATGCGGTTGGTGTCGTGCAGGACGCTTCGATGATGTCGACGCCGGACATGCCGATGGCGTAGTTGGTGGCACCCTTACCGTTGATGATCTTGTAAGCGGCGTTCTTGACTTCCTGGTGGATCTCCTCGCGCTTGTCGGCGTCGAGCGGATCGTGGCCGGGCAACGGGTCCAGTCGCACATGGGGACGCCACCGATGGTGGCGGACTCCCACAGCGGGACTTCGGAGTCGCCGTGCTCACCGGCGATGTAAGCGTGCACGTTCTTGACGTTGACGCCGGTCTGCTGGGCAATCAGGAAGCGCAGACGAGCGGAGTCCAGGTTGGTGCCGGAACCGAAGATCTGGTTCTCGGGCAGACCGGTGAGCTTCTGAGCCACGTGGGTAGCGATGTCGACCGGGTTGGTGATGAGCATGTAGATGGCGTTCGGAGCACCTTGACCAGGTTCGGCATGATGGCCTTGAGGATGTTGACGGTAGCGCCAACGAGCTCAAGACGAGACTGACCCGGCTTCTGACGCGGACCAGCGGTGATGACGACCATGTCGGCGTCGCGGCAGATCTCAGGATCGTCGGAACCGTCGATGGACACGGTCGGTAGAAGCTGGAGCCATGCTGCATGTCGAGCACTTCGGCTTCCACGCGCTCCTTGGCGATGTCTTCAAGCACGATCTCGCGAGCGATGCCACGCTGGGCAGCGGCGAAGGCGAGGGTGGAGCCAACGGCACCGGCACCAATAACAGCAAGCTTCGTGGGCTTAACGGTAGTTTCCGCATGATGGATGAACCTCTCTTCAAAGGCGGTCTGCTGATGAATGGCAGGCCTTGTAACTAACGTCTTCACTCTATAAACCCGCTAAGACGTTTTGCTACCAGCACACCACCCTGTTTGATAACCGTATGGTAATGTTTTCAACGGTTGTTAGCGCTCACGAATATACTGTGATGTTTATCACGTTAGTCAATGGACTGTTCGACCACCTGAGCGGCAAGATGGGCGTCAACGTCCGCTTCAAGCTGTATGCCATCATCGCGGTACTCCACCTTGTCTACCTTGCCGTATTCGCGTACACGAGAGATCAGGGAGCCAGCGGTATACGGCAGCAGAGCGTTGACATGCACATGCGGGACCGGCAGCAGACTTTCGACCGCGGTACGCAGCTCGTCCAATCCCTCACCGGTATAGGCGGAGACGATGAACGCATCTGGCTGCAGCGCGGCGAGTCGTTCACGAGTCGCCTCGTCCGCCTGATCGGCCTTGTTGAATACGAGAATACGCGGAATCGAGGCCGTGCCTTCGATGTCCGCCAACACGTCATTGACCGCGTCGACCTGAGAGAACGGGTCAGGGTGGGAGCCATCGACCACATGCAGGATCACGTCGGCCTCGGCCACCTCTTCCAGGTGGATTTGAACGCCTCGACCAGCTGGGTGGGCAGGCGGCGCACGAAGCCGACGTGTCCACGTAGGCGTAAGCGCGTCCGTCGCGGGTTTTGGCGCGGCGACGGCGTGTCCAATGTGGCGAACAGCGCGTTTCCCACCAGTTCGGCCGAACC
>ENA-OQIW01000189-OQIW01000189.1-human-gut-metagenome-genome-assembly--contig:-NODE-189-length-12777-cov-1.181028_pt1 | contig 12777 bp, 21 predicted proteins | sample MGYA00242586_ERZ504751 | MGnify/ENA primary metagenome ERZ504751 (study PRJEB26092, sample SAMD00036349) | human gut metagenome | host: Homo sapiens | study: EMG produced TPA metagenomics assembly of...
CGCCCACTTCACCGCAATGGCAGAGGCCGGCGGCATTCCGGTCATCCTGTATAACGTGCCTTCCCGCACCGGCCTGAACATCGCCCCCGAGACGGTCAGGGAGCTGAGCAGGCACCCGCTCATCAACGGCATCAAGGAACCTCCGGCAATATCGGCCAGGTGGCAAGGATCGCGGCCCTCTGCGGCGACGAGCTGAACATCTACTCCGGCAACGATGACCAGGTGGTCCCCCTGCTGTCCCTGGGCGGCAAGGGCGTCATCAGCGTCGTCTCCAATGTCAAGCCGGAGCTTGTTCACAACTGCTGCAAGGCATGGTTCGACGGTGATACCGCCAAGGCCCGCGAGCTGCAGCTGGAGATGCTGCCCCTGTGCGATGCGCTCTTCTGCGAGGTCAACCCCATCCCGGTCAAGTACGCCATGAATGTGCTGGGCTGGGAGGCCGGTGAGTGCCGGCTGCCCCTCGTGGAGCCCGGCGACGCCCACAAGGAGCAGATCGAGCAGGCTCTGCAGGCTGCAGGTCTTATCAAGGAATAAACGATTTTATGTGCAAATGCCCGGCGAGACAGGTCTCCGGGCATTTGCCGTAATGATAAAAAAGAGGATCAATAACAATGACGGATATTATCATTCAGGGCATCGGCGGCCGGATGGGGCCATGTGCTGTGCGAGATGATCGCCCAGCGTGAGGATTGCCGCGTCGTGGCCGGCATCGACATGAAGGACGGCGAGATGAACGGCATTCCCGTGTACGACAGTCTGGACAAGCTGGACGGCAAGGGCGACGTCGTCATCGACTTCAGCGCCCCGGCAGCGGTCGAGAAGGCTCTGCCTACTGTGAGGCTCACAAGCTGCCCATCGTGGTCTGCACCACCGGCCTTTCCGAGGAACTGCAGCTGAAGCTCGTCCAGCTCTCCCGCAGCATCCCGGTGTTCAAGAGCGCCAATATGTCCATGGGCATCAACGTCCTGTCCGAGCTGTGCAAGCGTGCATCGGCCATTCTGGGCGCAAACTACGACATCGAGATCGTTGAGCAGCACCATCACAACAAGTTGGACGCTCCCAGCGGCACGGCTCTGATGCTGGCTGACGCCATCAACGAAGAAAACGACGGCGCATACCATTACGTCTATGACCGTTCCGCCGTCCGCCAGAAGCGCGACCCCAAGGAGATCGGCATCAGCGCCGTGCGCGGCGGCAGCATCGTGGGCGACCATGAGGTACTGTTCTGCGGCCCGGACGAGGTCATCACCCTCCGCCATACGGCATATTCCCGCAATATTTTTGCAAATGGCGCAATAAATGCCGCCGTTTATCTTGCAAAAAAGGAGCCCGGCCTGTACAATATGAGTAACATGATCGCAGAGATGTAAGCTTTTCTGCGCATGGCATCATAAGGCACGGTATCGTGCGTCAGGAGACGAGCCTATGGCCAAGCACGCAGCCCCTCCCCGCCGTCGGCATTCCGCGCAAAAGCACACCTCGCATAAGGAAGTCACCCTGTACACACTGGGGGTCCTGCTGGTAGCTGTATCGGTGCTGCTCTCTCTGCGCTTCTGGCCCCGCCGCAGCTGGATGCAGTTCCTCCGGCAGTGGAGGTGGAGTCCCCTGCTGTTTCGGAGGAGCTTGCTGTGCCTGAGCCGCAGCCTGTCGTCACGACATTGCGCTTCTCGGCTACGGGGGACAACCTCATTCATAAGCCCATCTATTCGCAGGCCGCCCGGCGGGCTGCAGAGGGCGAAGGATACAGCTTTGATTACTGCTATATGAATCTGCTCGATTTCTATGCACAGCAGGACATCAACTGGATCAATCAGGAGACACTCTGCAGCAAAGAGCTTGCGCCCTCTACCTATCCCTGCTTCTCGACCCCCGGCGAGTGCGCCGAAGCGCTTTACCGGGCAGGCTTCCGGGTGTTCAGTCTCTCGAACAATCACACCTACGATAAGGGAGCTGCGGGCATTGCCGCCACCCTCCGATTCTGGGAGACGATGCCCGAGGATGTGATCACCACCGGCCTGTGGAAGGGCGAGGCGGACTATGGCCGCATCCCCATCCAGACAGTAGACGGCGTAAAGATCGCGTACCTTTCCTACACCGAGCACACCAACGGCATCCCCCGGAACAGCAAGATGACCGCAAACATCATCTACACCAGCCAGCAGGATGTCATGGAGCAGCAGGTGCGGGCGGCCCGGCAGGAGGCCGATTTTGTGGTAGTCGGCGTACACTGGGGCGTCGAGGACAGCCACAACATCACACAGGCGCAGCGCACCTTAGCTCAGTCTCTGGCCGACTGGGGCGCGGATGTGATCATCGGGACCCACCCGCACGGTCCTGCAAGGACGCCGAATGGCGCACCGCAGCCGATGGACGGAACGTATTTGTGGCCTATTCGCTGGGAAATTTCCTGAGCACCAAAGCAAGCCTGACCAGCTCATCGGCGCGGTCCTGACGTTGGAGCTGGAGCAGACCACCGAGCCGGACGGCAGCGTCCATTGCGCGGTGCGCGGCCCGAAGCTCCATGTGACAGTGACCCACTATGACGCCGGAAAGTCTAACGTCCGCACGTATCTGTTCCGGGATTACACGCCGGAGCTTGCACAGGCCCATGGCGTCCGCACCGCGTATCCTTCTTTTGGGTACGATTACATCCGCCAGACGGCACAGACCTACATCAACAGCGAATTTTTGGAGCTTGCATAAAGCTTGTATCAGAACGCCCGGTGGGCAGAATGGAGTGTTTACTATGTACGGTGTATCCAAAATCAATATTGAGCCGAGCCTGATGATGATCAGTGTGCAGGATGCCGAGTTCAAGGGCAACACGATGGCACGTTATCTGCAGATCTTCGCCGACACCGGCGTCGTGGTGGATATGATCAGCCAGAGCGCTCCCCACGGCACCAGCATGGACTTCAGCTTCACGGCATCCAGCAGCGACCTGCCGCTGGTCATGAAGGCCATCTCTGCGGCAAATCTGGACAAGGACGCCAAGGCTTCTCCCTCATCAGTGTGGCTACTCCAAGCTGAATCTCTTCGGTGAGGAGATGGTCACCAGCTGCGGCGTCGCCGCCCGCGCCCTGAATGCTCTGGCGATGGCAGGCATCGAAGTTCTGCTCATCACCACCAGCGATTTGGACATTTCCCTTCTGGTCCGTTCGGAGAACGAGGACGCGGCCTATGAGGCCCTGAAAAAGGCTTACGAGCTGTAATAACGGTATAAACAGCACCCGTGTCTAGATAAAACAGGCATGGGTGCTGTTGCAGCAAAAGACCCGGCTGGTCTCCCCTCTGCGGAGAGAGACCAGCCGGGTCTTTTTATTTTATCAGAAGATTTACAGGCTCACCTTGTGGTAGACCTTCTTGCCTTTCTTGATGACGATGCCCTTGGACAGCTGCTCAGCAGTGAAGCTGACCGTGGGAGCAGCGACCTTCTCGCCGTCCACCAGAACACCGCCCTGCACGACGAGACGGCGGGCCTCACCGTTGGAAGCAGCCAGACCAGCCTTGACCATCAGGTCAGGATGCCGATGGAGCCGTCGGTCAGGTCAGCCTCGGTCAGCTGAGTGTTGGGCATATGCTCAGCATCACCGGCAGCACCGCTGAACAGGGCGCGGGCTGCATTCTGGGCCTTGGCGGCCTCCTCTTCGCCGTGGACCATCTTGGTCAGCTCGAAGGCGAGGATCTCCTTGGCCTCGTTGAGGCGCTGGTCCTTCCAGGTGCTCATCTCGTCGATCTGCTCCAGCGGCAGGAAGGTCAGCATACGGATGCACTTCATGACATCCGAATCGCCGACGTTGCGCCAGTACTGATAGAACTCGAAGGGGCTGGTCTTGTTGGGGTCGAGCCAGACGGCGTTGCCGGCGGTCTTGCCCATCTTCTTGCCCTGAGAGTCGGTCAGCAGGGTGATGGTCATGGCATAGGCGTCCTTGCCCAGCTTGCGGCGGATAAGCTCGGTGCCGCCCAGCATATTGCTCCACTGGTCATCGCCGCCGAACTGCATGTTGCAGCCGTAATGCTGGAACATGTAGTAGAAGTCGTAGCTCTGCATGATCATGTAGTTGAACTCGAGGAAGGACAGGCCCTTCTCCATGCGCTGCTCATAGCACTTGGCGCGCAGCATATTGTTGACGGAGAAGCAGGCGCCCACGTCGCGCAGCAGCTCGACGTAGTTCAGGTTCAGCAGCCAGTCGGCGTTGTTCAGCATCAGAGCCTTGCCGTCGGAGAAGTCGATGAACTTCTCCATCTGCTTCTTGAAGCAGGCGGCGTTGTGGGCGATGTCCTCCTTGGTCAGCATCTTGCGCATATCGGTGCGGCCGGAGGGGTCGCCGATCATGGTGGTGCCGCCGCCGATGAGGGCGATGGGCTTGTTGCCTGCCATCTGCAGACGCTTCATCAGGGTCAGGGCCATGAAGTGGCCGGCAGTCAGGCTGTCGGCGGTGCAGTCAAAGCCGATGTAGAAGGTGGCCTTGCCGTTGTTGATGAGGTCGATGATCTCGTCATCGGTGATCTGAGCCACGAGGCCGCGGGCCTTGAGTTCTTCGTACAGAGTCATAAAAATTTCCTCCTGTTTGTCGGGCAGAGGGAAAATAAAACGCCCTCTGCCAAAATAAATTTGGCAGAGGGCGATAAAATTCGCGGTACCACCTCTGTTTGCCGCCTCTTCACAGAAACGGCCTCACGAGTGCGCACCCCAGAGTAGAGTGACACTCCTGCGTTTGTAACGCTCGCACGCGGCACAGCCTACTATTCGTTCAGCCTGCGGCTCAGGGACGTATTTCGCCTGCGTCTCTGCAGCCCCTTTCACCAGCCGGGGCCTCTCTGGGCAGAGCGCATCAGGGTACTCGGTTCCCATCTTCGCCTTTCAACGAGATTCAGTTTAGCACATCCCTGCCGGAATGTCAAGCGCTGGCTTTTTTCTTATTTTTCTGCGTTCCGGCCCAGCATTTCCCGGGCATTGGCCAGCGAAAGCTCTGTGACATGGTCGCCGGAGATGAGGCGGGCCAGCGCCTCTACACGGCCATTCTCGTCCAGCGGGTGTATCTCGGTATAGGTACGCTCGTTCGTGATATTTTTCTGGATGAGCAGATGGCAGTCGGCCAGCGCAGCGATCTGCGCGGTATGAGTGATGCAGAGGATCTGATGGCCCTCGGCGCTCTGACGCAATACCTCGCCGATACGGCTGGCCGCTTTGCCCGATACGCCGCTGTCGATCTCGTCGTAAATAACGGTCGGTACGGCGTCCTTATCAGCCATTGCGTTTTTAATGGCAAGGGTAATACGGCTCAGCTCACCGCCCGAGGCGATCTTTGCCAGAGGCTTCGGGGCTTCGCCGGGGTTTGTGGAGATATAGAACTCGATGCTGTCCTGCCCATGGCTGGCCAGCGGCCCGCGCGAATGGCGAAGCGTCATCCGCACACCCGGCATGTTCAGGAAGTCCAGCGTGCCAGAGATGCGCTTGTTCAGCTCATCAAGCTTTCAGACGGTCTGGGTCAGGCTTCGGCCTTTTCCCGCGCAAGTGTAAAGGCGGCGCTGCTCTTTCTGCAAGTGCTCTACCCTCTCCTGCGAGGACTGTATCATCTCAAGTTCTTTCCGCGCCCGTTCGCCAAAGGCAAGGATGTCCTCTACGGTGTCTCCGTACTTCCGCCGGAGCTTATAGATAAGGTCGATGCGCTGCTCGATCTCGTCCAGCTCTGCGTCGTTGGTGTCGTAGGCGTCCAGACGGCCAATGAGGTCTGCGGCGACGTCCTTTGCGGTGTAATAAAGGTCGAGCAGCTGGCCCGCACCGGCAGACAGCTCTCCGTCGAGCTGTGCCGCTGCGTCCACAGCGTTGGAGCTTCGCCCAGAAGTCAACAGCTCCCGGGGCCTCGTCGCCGCCCGAGAGCAGCGCGTAACACTGTGCGATACGGTCCCGGATGGTGGAAGCGTTCGCCAGCACTTTGCGGCGGCTTTCCAGCGTCTGCTCCTCCCCTGCCGTCAGGCGGCATCGTCGATCTCCTGCACCTGATAGCTCAGCAGGTCGATACGGCGCTGCTTTTCGCTCTCGTCGGTTATCATGGCGTCCAGCGTCTTTTTGACGCCGACCAGTTCCCGGTAGATAGCATAATACGCCTGATATTCAGCACTGTTCTGGGCGTAAGCATCCAGAATGCCCTCATGACGGGCCGGGTTCAGCAGGCCCACGGAGTCATGCTGACCGTTGATGTTGATAAGCCCGCCGCAAAGCTCCCGCAGGCGGCGGCAGTGGCCGGCATCCCGTTGATACGGCAGGTGCTCTTGCCCTCGGCGGTGATCTCACGGCTGAGCAGCAGGGCCTCCGAGCGCTCATAGCCTGCCTTTTCGAGGCTGTCGAGAACAGCAGGCGGCACGTCCTCGAACGCCGCCCGGATGACGGCCTTGGCCGCACCGGTGCGCACAAGATCCTTGGAAGTGCGGTTGCCCAGAATGGCGTTGATGGAGTCGATGAGGATGGATTTGCCTGCGCCCGTCTCACCGGTCAGGACATTGAGCCCCTTCTCAAAGTGGACATTGGCTTTCTGGATAACTGCAACATTTTCGATTTGCAGGCTGCTCAGCATAGTTTCACTCCCGCATTTATTTCTGCCCGATATGACGGGTCAGTTCCGAACAGATGGTCTTTGCGTCCCGCTCCGAACGGGCCACGATAAGGAATGTATCGTCGCCGGAAAGCGTACCGACGACATTCTTCCATTTCAAGCGTCGAACACCTCACAGGCAGCGTTCGCCATGCCGGAGTAGCACTTCACCAGCACGACATGTCCGGCAAAATCCACCCCCAGCACCGACTCGCGGAATATCGTCTCGAACCGGCCCTGCATCTTGGGGTTGAGGCTTTCGTTGTGGCTGGAAACGTAGCGATAGCCGTCGGCGGTGGCAGCTTTGACGAGGCACAGCTCCCGGATGTCCCGGGAAATGGTAGCCTGTGTCACCTCGAAGCCCTCCTGGCGCAGATGCTCGAGAAGTACCTCCTGTCGGTTGATGGGATGCTCCTGAATGAGGCGGAGGATCGTCTGCTGACGTTCCGTCTTGCCTTTTGTCTCAGCTGGATTGTTTCGGCCCATATTCCTTGCCTCCTCTTGTTATTATCTCCGGCTGCGCAGCTTCTGGTCGATGGCCTGAAACTGGTCTGCCCTGCTGAAGGTGACGAGCTGTACGATCTGGTCAGAGAGGCGTATCTCCGCCGTCGAGCCGGCACTGAGCGGATATTCCGCTGCGCCGTCGCAGCTCAGGAACACTTCGTTGTCGATGACCTGCCCCACACAGATGTTTATTTTGCGCTCCTGCGCAAAGACCATTGCGGGGCTGGTCAGACTGTGGGGACAGATGGGCGTGACGACGATGCCCTTGGTCTGCGAGTCCAAGATCGGCCCGCCGGCCGCCAGTGAATAGGCAGTAGAGCCTGTGGGAGTCGCCACGATGACGCCGTCACCACGGTATTGCTCTACAAGGATGTCGTCGCAGTAGATGCTGAAGTCGATGGCCTGCTGCAGACGGCCTTTCGTCACGACCACATCGTTGAGGGCATGGCCTTCCCAGCCATCCTCGCCCAGCACCCGCACATAGAGCAGCATCCGGCTGTCCAGAAGATACTCTCCCCGCACCAGAGCGGCGAGTTTTTCTTCCATTTCATCCACCTCACAGGTGGCGAGGAAGCCGCAGCGTCCGATGTTAATGCCGAGGATGGGTTTTTGATATTGCAGCGTAAAATTTGCCTCATGCAGGATGGTTCCATCACCGCCGATGGTCAGGATGACATCGGTGCGCGGAAGGCATTCTTCCAAAGGAAGGTACTGTACACCTTCCACGTAGCAGGACTCTTTCAGCTCATCCCGCATCAGGACGACAGCTCCTGCATCAGCAGGAGCTGCGCTGCCCGGCGGGCAGTGTCGGCAGCCTGTTCCTTTCCGGGGTTTGGCGAAATGTAAACAGTCATAGGGCGGTTTATTCCTCCGTCTCCCAGCAGATTTACTTGTCCAGAGAGCTGTGGCTTGCCGCTACGACCTGCTCGGCAACAGAATCATCCAGCACACCGGGCTGTTCGCTCTTCTGGACAAACATCAGGTACTCAATGTTGCCCTCAGGGCCTTTGACGGGGCTGAAATCCAGTCCGCGCACGACAAAACCGTTTGCAGCGGCATAACCCATCGCATTGTGAAGCACTTCGCGGTGGGTGGCAGGGTCGCGGACGACGCGTTTTGCCCACCTTCTCGCGGCCAGCCTCGAACTGAGCTTGACGAGGCAGACGCCCATTGCGTCGGGCGTCGTGATGGCCTGCGCCACCGGGAAGATATGATGCAGCGAGATGAACGACACATCTACGCTGAAAAATTCAATAGGCTCTGCCAGCATGTCCAGCGTGACATTGCGGATATTGGTGCGCTCCATGTTGACGACGCGCTCGTCGGTGCGCAGGCTCCATGCCAGCTGACCGTAACCGACGTCCACGGCATAGACCTTGACCGCGCCGTTCTGCAGCATACAATCGGTAAAGCCTCCGGTGGACGCACCAATGTCCATACAGACCTTGCCGTTCGGCGTCAGAGGAAAGCACTGCATTGCCTTTTCCAGCTTGAGGCCGCCGCGGCTGACATAGCCGATGTCGTGGCCGCGCACCTCGACCTTGGCGTCTTCCTTTATCATCTCACCAGCCTTGTCCACCTTCTGCTCGTTGACGAAAACGACACCGGCCATGATGAGGGCTTTGGCGCGCTCACGGCTCTGGATCATGCCGTGCTGCACCAGATATTGGTCCAAACGAATTTTCAAAGCGTTTTCTCTCCTTTCGGGTCTGCTTCCCGCACGGCCTCGGCCAGATGTGCGGCATCCAGACCGGTCGCCTGTTTGATTTGAGGCACCGTCGCATGAGGCAGACACAGCTCCCTCACGGCACGGTGGATGTACCGGCCCTGCCAGCCAGCATCCTGCAGGCGCGGGCAAGATGTTCGCCGATGCCGCCGCAAGCCACACACTCTTCGGCCATCAGAACGACGGGATAGGAAGAAAGGTCATGGATCAGTTCTTCCTCAAACGGGAAGATGCGCACCAGCTTATAAACATCGCAGGGGATGCCCTCTTTGGCCAGCATCTCTGCCGCTGCAAGAACATCTTCTACCTCGTCGGCGTAGCTCACCAGTGCGGTCTTTGCGCCCGGCGCGGAGACGAGCTTGTCATATTCTTTGCCCGAGCAGCCGTATTTTGCCAGAGCGTTGCTCTCTCCGCCGCGGGGGTAACGGATGGCCCGGGGGCCCTGCATCTCATGGCTCAGCAGGATGGGAAGCCAATGCCGCAGTTCTTCGTAGTTTGAAGGCGAATAGATGGGCATTCCGGTCTGGCTGAGAAAAGCCGGGTCATAAATTCCCTGATGCGTCTCACCGTCTCCGGGGACGAAACCTGCACGGTCCACCGCGAAGACGACATTTTCATGCAGAAGGTTGACGTCATGGATGATCTGGTCGTAGCTGCGCTGCAGGAAGGTCGAATAAATGCAGACCACCGGCAGCATCCCCTTGCTGGCCAGACCGGCTGCAAAGGTCACGGCATGCTGTTCGGCCATGCCGACATCGAAGAAGCGCTCTGGATGGGCATGACTGAAAAACTGCAGACCTGTGCCGTATTTCATGGCGGCAGTAATGGCACAGAGGGTCTTGTCGGTGTCTCCGGCGGCGCTGAGCGTCCGGCCAAAGGCACTCGAGAACGACTCTGCCGGAGCGACCTCGGGGTCGGGGATGCCGGTCGGGTCGAACCTGGAAACGCCATGGTAGTTGCCGGGGTTCGACTCAGCAGGCGCATAGCCCTTGCCTTTCTTCGTCACGACATGGAGCAGCGTCGGCCCGGGCTGAGCGCAAACGGTCTGGAAAATGCGCTCCAGTTCCGGCTCGTCGTGGCCGTCGATGAGGCCAAAATAGTGAAAACCCATATCCTCGAACATCGTGGAATGGTACATGGCCCGGCGGACCGCTTTTTTGCTGTTCTGAAGAGCGCTTTTGATGGGCGCCCCGATGACAGGCACACCGTTCAGGAAGCTGCTGACATTTTCCTTGGCCGTAAAATAGCCGTTCGTGGTGCGCAGATGGCCCAGATAGCCTGCCAGCGCACCGACATTGTGGGAAATGGACATTTTATTGTCGTTGAGGATGACCAGAAGATTGTCCAGCTTTCCGATATTGTTCATTCCCTCGTAGACCATGCCGCCGGTGAATGCACCGTCGCCGATGATGGCCACCACATGGCCCGGCTCCCCTTTCAGCTTTTTGGCCCATGCGATGCCGATGGCAACAGAAAGGGCCGTATTGCCGTGTCCGGCGATAAAAGCATCATGGGCGCTCTCATTGGGATTCGGAAAGCCCGAAAGGCCGTCCAGCTTCCGCAAGGTGCCAAAGCGCTGATACCGCCCGGTCAGGAGCTTATGGGTGTAGCACTGATGCCCTACGTCAAACACGAAAGAATCCCGAGGAGTCTCAAAGACACGGTGGAGTGCTACCGTCAACTCGACCGCACCGAGATTGGAGGCAAGATGACCGCCTGTTTTGGATACGCTGTCCAGCAGAAACTGACGGATCTCGCCGCAGAGCTGCTGGATCTGCGCGCTGCTCAAGCGCTTCAGGTCACGAGGCTGTGAAATATTCTGAAGCAATGAAGGATGCATAAAATGACTATCCTCCTCACATTTCAAATTCCGGATGTTTCTTGATCAGACAAGGTGCATGGGATACAGGCAGCCGACCACGATGCCGACGACCATGCCGGCCATGACCTGCAGGGGCGTATGGCCGACCATCTCCTTCAGATGCATATTCTGCAAAAACGGAGAGTTCTTTTCGCTGATGTCGATCCACTCTTCGATCATCTGGTTGAGCACCTTGGCCTGCTCGCCCGTCTCGTGGCGCACGCCCATTGCGTCGTGCATGGTGATGATGGCGACCACACTGGCTACGGCAAAAATAGCCGAGCTGACTCCCTCGCTGCGGGCTGCGGCAATGACCATCGCGCAGACGGTCGCGCTGTGGGCACTGGGCATACCGCCATCGCCCCACATCCGCTCGAGCTGGAACTTGCCCAGCAGGATAAAGTTGATGATGGTCTTGAGTACCTGTGCAACGAACCAGCTCATGATGGAAACGGTCAATATCTCGTTGACCGAGAACAATTCTTTGATAAATTGCATAGTTTGTTCACCTTCTTGAATTTTATCGCAATCCCACAGCCGGCGTCTCAAAAAGCAGCGCATTTGCGATAAGTAGTCCTGTGTGTTCTCTGAGACGATTTCGGCGCAGAATGCGGCCGGCTCAGCTGCGGCGGTTCAGCAGTGTGCGGGCCAGCTGCTCCAAAAACGCACTCTTTTCGCCGAATGCGTCGCGCAGCGCTGTGCAGGTCTCGTCATTCAGCTTTTCCGCCAGCCGCATGGCACCGTCAACGCCGAACAGGGTGGCAAAAGTCGTTTTGCCGTTTTCGCTGTCGCTGCCAATGGGTTTGCCCAGCTGCTCGGCGGTCCCGGTCACGTCCAGCACATCGTCCACGATCTGGAACACGAGACCGATGCCATAAGCATATGCTTCCAGCGCCTTACGCTGGACCTCGTCGGCCTGTGCTGTAGCACCGCCCATCTGAATGGCTGCATTGATGAGTGCGCCGGTCTTGTGGCGGTGGATGAGACGGAGCTGTTCTTCGGCAGCGGCAAGCGCCTCGTATTTCAAATCGAGTTCCTGACCGTACACCATGCTCGGCTGCCTGCACCTGCGCCCAGAGCCTGTGCCGCGTGGACACAGACAGAAGCGGGAGCAGGCGCACCGGCGACTGCCTCGAAAGCCTCGGTCAGCAGGACGTCACCGGCCAGCATCGCGGTGGATTCGCCGAATGCCTTGTGGCAGGAGGGCTTGCCGCGGCGCATATCGTCGTTATCCATGCAGGCAGATCATCGTGGATGAGCGAATAGCAGTGCAGCATCTCGACTGCGGCTGCAAACTGCTCAGCTGCCTCGGCATTGCCGTGGAGCATATCACACACGGCCAGCACCAGCACAGCGCGAATACGCTTGCCGCCGCCCAGCAGGCTGTAGCGTGCTGCGCGGCAGACGTCAGATCCCTCAGGAAGATAGCGCTCGCACACCTGACTCAATGCCTTTTCTGCACGGGCCAGATATTCATCATACTGTTTTTTATACTCTGCGCTCTCCATAATGGTTCCTCCCTGCAAGCTGGTTGCTTTTATTCTTCTGCTTCGGGGTCTGCCTTTTCGCTGCGGGCGGCGTCGATCTCCTCCATTTGGAGAGACGCTTTTTCCAGCGCAGCATGGCAGTATTCCATCAGCGAAGCCGCTTCCGCGTAGAGCTTGACCGACTCGGAAAGGGTCGTCTCTTCGCTCTGCATCTGGCTCAGGATCGTTTCCAGACGGGCCATGCCGTCTTCAAGCTTTTGGGTGCTCTCATTCAGTTCCTCCACGGACATGACCGTACATTCTGCTGTGTGTACTGCACCGCGCAGGGTGAGCTTATCACCGGCTGCAAGAGCGTCTGTACTGCACAGCCTGCCTTTGCTGTCGTATACCATCGCATAGCCGCGCCCCAGTACCCGGTAGGGGCTGAGTGAGTCGCCAGCGCAGCGGCGTGGCGCAGCCGCGCCTGCCGCTGCTGAATGCAGCTCTGTGCTGCGGCCTAAGTTTTTCTGCTTCACGCAAGCCTCTGCCTGCCCACCGGTCAATTTCCGACGGGTCATGTCATAGGAAGCTGCTGCTCAGCCATCATCAGACGACCAGACTGCC
>ENA-OQIW01000190-OQIW01000190.1-human-gut-metagenome-genome-assembly--contig:-NODE-190-length-12770-cov-1.590050_pt1 | contig 12770 bp, 21 predicted proteins | sample MGYA00242586_ERZ504751 | MGnify/ENA primary metagenome ERZ504751 (study PRJEB26092, sample SAMD00036349) | human gut metagenome | host: Homo sapiens | study: EMG produced TPA metagenomics assembly of...
ATAATAAATTAGTCGTTATGAGAAGTTAAGAACTCAGCTAATTTTTAACAGCTTCAGCTTCATCAGGACCATCAGCTTTTAACACTACTTCGAACCTTTAGTAGCGCCCAAAGTTAATACAGTCAAAATAGAATTTAGCATCAGCTTGTTTTTCACCGGAAGAAATCGTAATCTTCGAAGAAAATTTAGCGGCCAGTTGCGTAAAAAGCGTGGCAGGGCGCGCATGTAAACCGGATTCATTGGTAATAACTACTACTTTTTCAGTCATATCGGATACCTTCCTTCAGTAAAATCAACAAGGGACAGTAATAGGTTTCTTCCCTTATATCTTAATATAAATTTTGCCATTATAGCAATGTTTTTATTTTTATAAGCCTTTTTCAGCCAAAATCGATTTGGCGTAAGCCACAATTTCGGAAGCGGTACTCATAGTCAGTGCTTTTTCTGCAACGGCTTTACATTCTTCAACAGTTACGGAACGAACAATGTTCTTAACTACCGGAATCGCCGAGGCACTCATACTGAATTCATCGAGGCCAAGTCCCAAAAGAATCATAGTCGCCACCGGATCACCGGCCATTTCACCACACATACCGGTAATCTGTTTCGCCTCATGACTGGCTTCGATCGTATGTTTAATGAGGCGCAATACGGCCGGATGCAACGGCTGATATAAGTGACCGATATTTTCATTCATACGATCCACCGCTAAGGTGTACTGGCATAAATCATTGGTGCCGATACTGAAAAAATCCACATGCGGCGTGAATAATTCGGCCGCTGCAGCCACCGCCGGGATTTCAACCATAATACCGATTTGAATATCTTCATTAAAGGCGATACCTTCAGCTCGCAGTTCTTCTTTAGCCGTTTCCACAACCGCATTAGCGGCTTTAATTTCTTCTACCGAGCAATCATCGGATACATAATCTGAGCATCGCCAAACGCACTGGCACGCAAAATTGCGCGCAATTGTGTTTTAAAAATATCCGTCCGATCTAAACTGATACGAATGGCACGATAGCCGAGGAATGGATTCATTTCTTTCGGCAACTGTAAGCATTTAAGTTCCTTGTCACCGCCGATATCCATAGTACGAATAATAACCGGACGCCCACCAAGGCGTTCAACCGCTTTTTTATACGCTTCAAACTGCATCTCTTCAGATGGCAGTTCATCGTTTTTCATATATAAGAATTCGGTGCGGAATAAACCGATGCCTTCAGCACCTAAATGGCAGGCATGGGATGCATCTTCCGCCTTGCTACATTGCCGAAGAGCAAAATTTCTTTGCCGTCTTTGGTTACGGCCGGTAAGGTAGCCGACTCTTTTAATACTTGGAGATGCTCACGATATGCCTTAGCTTCGGCGGTGTATGTTTCAAAATCGGCATCACTCACGTGGAGCAACACTTCACCTTCCGTGCCTTTAACAACCGCTTTTTCACCGTTTTCAAAAACAGAAATGTCCCTAAGCCCATAACGGCCGGGATTTCCAACGTACGTGCCATAATAGCGGCATGACTGGTCGGGCCACCACTGGCCGTCACCAAACCTTTAACGATATTTTTATCCAACGCCGCCGTATCGGATGGTGTTAAATCTTCGGCCACCAGAATCACTTCACCGGTCAAATGAGCTAAGCCACGCGGCTCATGCCAAGTAAATTACGCATTAACCGATCGCCAATATCCTTAATATCGGCACCGCGTTCACGCATGTATGGATCTTCCATGGCCAGGAACATATCCGCAAAGGTATTGATTGTCTGTTCGGCAGCAGCTGCGGCCGATTGCAAGCCATCTTTAATCTGCCCTTTAATGCTGTCACTGAGGGTCGGATCTTGCACGATTAAACCATGCGCTTCAAAAATGGCGGCTTCATCCTTCCCCATTGTAGCTCGGGCATGCTCTTCAATGGCTTTCAACTGTTCAATTGTCAACTGAATAGCCGATTCCAAGGCGCTGATTTCAGCCTCCACTTCGGCTGCAGTAATCACACGTTTTTCAATTACAATGGCTTCTTGCTTATACACATACACTGTACCGGTGCCAACACCGCGTGCTCCGGAAATCCCTTTGAGTGTTACCTGCTCCATATCGTTCCTCCGCAATCTTTCTTACACTTTAAAGTTCAATGTCGGTTTCAAACACTTCGGTCGCCGGCCCCGTCATGAATACGGTACCGTCATCAGCATACCGAATATGCAATGTCCCTAAATATACTGCCACGTCGACTTCGCGACCGGTAAAACCATTCTGATGTGCCATAACCACACTACCGCAACAACCGGTGCCGCAAGCAAGGGTTGCGCCCGCACCGCGTTCCCAGGTGCGCACTTTAATATGAGTATCATCCACTACTTCAACAAAGTTAACATTCGTGCCTTGCGGAAATAACGGATGTTTCTCAATCTTAGGACCTAATGTCAAAAGAAGGCACCTTCGTTACATCCTCTACAAATACTTCCGTATGAGGTACGCCCATAAGCACAGAGCTCACTTTATATTCCACGCCATCCACCGTAATCGGGAAATTCATAACTTCCGGCAAATCGGTATCCATAGGAATATCTTTGGCGGCAAAACTTGGTTTGCCCATATCAACGGTTACCTGTTCAACCTTGCCGTTTTTGATATGTAATGTCGGTTTCATGATGCCCGCCAACGTTTTCAATGGTAAACGTTTCTTTTGTCATAATGCCGTGTTCATACGCATACTTAGCATAACAACGAATTCCGTTACCGCACATTTCTGCTTCACTGCCGTCGGCATTAATAATGCGCATGCGTATATCGGCAATATCCGAAGACACTACCACCATCAAACCGTCTGCACCGATGCCTGTTTGACGATGGCAAAGACGCTTAGCCAGCTCGCTATAATCTTTATTGCCACCGGCAAGCTCCGTAATAATCACGAAATCATTGCCAAGGCCATGCATTTTTGTAACTCTCATAATATATCTCCTATTTTCTGCAATTTTTATGCTTTACTATATTTTTACTATAATATTATATTTTACATAACTACTTTATAGTATCCGGTTAAAAATATTCTTAAATCTCTTCTAAAATTGCCTGTTACCGAAAATCTCTTATTTGAGTTATATTATATCACACTTTGAAGCATGATAATCATATAAAACGCTCATAATCAATCAATAAAAATCACATTGATTCACAATAAATCATATTAGAAAGTCTTATGTCAGAAATCAGAAATTGTAAAAAGTCTATTTTCAATGCCCATTTGGTATTATCATGCATACATTATAACTAATCTGAATAGTGCAGTATTCCAATTCTTTGATTTCTATGCTATACTGACATTATCCTAATCTGACAAACTTTTCTATAGAGTGTACACAATCACAAGGAAATCACCTAGATTAGTCCCCAACTATTATGTAATATGATACCTATATTACAAGGTGCCTTGCCATTGTTTATACTCTTATCATTTTGTAAAAAGGAGGTCCCCCAACAGTCTAACGTTTTGTTTTAACCGAATGTATGCAAACTGTATAAGTTTTTAACTATATTGTTTTTGTACGACACAATTCTTTAAAAGATAGGTTTTCAATACTAAGTAATTTTTTTATCATACGTTATTATTTTAATTTGTAGATATAAGCCTTTTAGGAATTTATTTCATAATATACACGTAAGGCCTTATATAGACGCTAATCTTAATAAAATGCTTAGTATAACTTGTTACTTTAAGTAAGTTACCCTCTGCGTTTAAGCGTGAAAGGATGATTGCACCAATGTTGACAACATTTTTAGCATTACTGCCAATCTTATGGTTAATCGTCGCATTAGCCATTCTTAAAATGCCGGCTTGGAAAGCCTGCGGTATCGCCGCTATCGGCTCTTTTATTCTTGCTATCACTTACTTTGAAAAAGGTGCAGGCGTTATGTTCTCCGGCGCCTTAGAAGGTGTTGCTCTTGCGGTATGGCCTATTTTACTCGTTATTACCGCTGCTATTTTCACTTACAACTTAGTGGTTCATACGAAAGCTATGGAAACCATTAAATTGATGTTATCCTCTGTTACTTCCGATACCCGTATCCTCGCCTTATTATTGGTTGGGGCTTCGGCGCATTCATGGAAGGTATGGCCGGCTTCGGTACTGCCGTAGCGATTCCGGCGGCTATGATGGTAGCTGTAGGCTTTGACCCGCTCAAATCCATCTTAGCTTGTCTCGTAGCTAACTCCGTACCGACAACTTTCGGTTCCATCGCGATTCCGACAACGACGTTGGCATCCTTAACCAACCTTGATCCGGTTCATCTCGGTACCTTCATTTCCTCGCAATTATTTATTCTTAACGTAATTGCTCCATTCTTCGTTGTTGGTATCATCGGTGGCGGTTTCAAAGCGTTAAAAGGCGTTTTCACCATTACCTTATTATCCGGTTTGGCTTTAGCTGTGCCTGAGTTATTAATCAATGCAGCAGCCGGCCTGAATTATCTGTAATGGTTTCTTCCGTTATCATCATGGGCGTTATTATCTTAGGTGCTAAATACTTACCTACTAATGACCCTGAATACAAAGTTGAATCTACAGCAACAACATCTGTAAGCGCAAAAGACGGCTTCGTTGCGGCTTTACCATTCATCTTTAATCGTAATTCTCTTGATTTTAACTTCCAAATTGGTACCGGCTATTAACGGTCCGCTTTCCACGATTAAAACGGCTGTACCGATTTACCAAGGTCCTGGCGCTAAACCTTACACCTTCATGTGGGTTGCAACCCTGGTATCATGATTTTCATCGCAGCTTTCATCGGCGGTTCTGTTCAGAAATCCAGCTTTGGTGAAATGTTTGGCGTATTGAGCAAAACATTTGCTAACTTGAAATTCACGTACTTAACCATTATCTCCGTAGTAGTTACTGCTAAATTGATGACTTACTCCGGTATGACTACCGATATTGCAAAAGCTTTAGTAGCTGCTACCGGTTCCTTGTATCCGGCCTTTGCTCCACTCGTTGGTGCGCTTGGTGCCTTCTTGACCGGTTCCGGTACAAATGCGAACGTACTCTTTGGGCCATTGCAGTTGGCAGCTGCTCATGACTTGGCTCCTGAATACAAAGACTTACCACTCTGGTTGGCTGCTATTAACTCCGGTGCAGCCGGTATTGGTAAAATGTTCTCCCTCAGAGTATCGCCATCGCTATCGGCGCCGTTGCTCCTGCATTAGATGCTTATATCGAAAGCAACAAAGTTGACGCTGCTAAAGCAACTCAGTTACGTGATAGCATTAAAGCCAACGTTATTATGGTGTCCGTATTAAAATACTTCATCATCTTCATCGTGGCCAATGGCGTTATCTCCTACTTCGGTCATAACTTCATTGAACACATTCAGTCTTTCTTGTTGTAATTTACAACTGAATGGATATAACCCGCCTAAGTGTAAAACTTGCGGTTTAGGTTAAAAAATTAGCCCTCGAGTCGTCTCTCTTGAGATGATATGCTCCCTTTTAGGTAGACACAAGAAATAATAAATCTTGTGTTACTTGAAAGGGAGTATTTTTTATGCCTAGACAGAAAATTTGTGCAGAAGAAAAAATAAAGACCGTAGAAAATATCCTTGAAGGAAAAGAATCTATGTTAACAGCTGCTGAGCGGTTAAGAATTGATTGAACTGCTATTAGAGATTGGATTGTCAGTTATAAAGGCAATGGACCAGATGCATTTACCCATGTAAAAAATAAGCATTATTCTTCTAAAGAGAAAATAGAAGCAGTATTAGCTTATCTAAACGGAGAAGGCTCTTTGAACTCTATAAGCCAAAGATTTGGATTACGGACAAAAACACAACTACGAGATTGGATTAAGCGGTATAATAGTCATGAAGAATTGAAAGCATCCGGAATAGGAGGATTTTCTACCATGACTAAAGGCCGAAAAACAACATTCGATGAGCGTGTTGAAATAGTACAGTATTGCATAGCTCATAACCACAATTACGCAGAAACAGCAAATAAATACAATGTTTCATACCAGCAAGCCCGTAATTATACAGTAAAGTATGAATCTAGTGGGCTAGACGCATTACGAGATAACCGCGGGAAAAGAAAAGCACCGGATACTCTTACTGAGGTAGAACGATTACGCGCCGAACTTAAGATAGAACATGCTCGCCGAATGAAGGCTGAAATGGAGGCATCTTTCTTAAAAAAATTAGACAAAATAGAGAGGAGGCGGGGCTAAGCCAAGTAAAATATCTTCAATATTTACTTGGCAATAAAAGAAGAGCACGCAGAGCATCACTATGCTATTTCAGCTTTATGTAAATTAAGTAACGTAACAAGAGCAGCTTATTACAAATGGCTTCATAGACAACCATCTTTTAAAGAACACGAAAACATAATGATTGCGGAAAAGATAGAATCCATTCACTCAGAAAGCCCGGATAAAGGATACCGCAGAATTCGAGATGACCTGGATCGCTACTATGACATACACGTCAATGATAAGCGAGTACTGCGAATTTGCCGAATACAAAACATTAAATCTACTATTAAATATTGCAATAAGGGATGCACTCGACATGCGTCAAAGACCACAATATGTAGCAGAAAACCTTCTTGACAGAGACTTTACTGCTACGGCTCCTAATGAAAGTGGCTTACAGATGTGACCGAGTTTAAATATTACTTGGGCTCTGAAGTGCATAAAGTATATCTCAGTGCAATTCTTGATTTATATGACCGCAGAATTGTTTCATTTGCAATTCGAGACAGAAATGACAATATATTGGTATTTGATACTTTTACCAAGCAGTAGCTTCTAATCCAGATGCACATCCACTACTTCATAGTGATAGAGGATACCAATACACTAGTCGAACATTCCATACAAAGTTAATAGCAGCAGGAATGATACATAGTATGTCTAGAGTAGGAAAATGTATTGATAATGGTCCTATGGAAGGCTTTTGGGGTATCTTAAAACGCGAACGGTACTATGGGCATCGCTTCACAGATAAAGAGTCTTTAGTTAAAATGATAGAAAATTATATTGAATATTACAATACAAAACGACTACAAAGAAAGCTTGGTGTTTTAACACCTATGGAAAAACATGCTAGATATTGGTTTGTAGCATGAAAAAACTGCCACCGGAAATCGGTGGCAGAAACAAAACTAATTTTATTTTTTCGAGTGTCTACTTGACGGGTAGCAGTTCAAGATACAACTCGAGGGCTTTTTGTTTCTCATAGGTGAGTTATAGGCTTAGGGTGTATAGGAGAGTTATAGGAGTTATAGGACAAAACGTGTTGGTAAAAAAGGCGATGAATCCAGTTATTTACTGGTCTCATCGCCTTTTTAAAATTATTGCTAGTCTACGCTTTTCTTAGCCGGAATATGTAACGATTTTAAATATGCTTTTTGTTCCGGTGTAATCCGGCGGCTTTCCACCGCTTTTTGAATAGCCTTATTATGAGTCCAATCATCTAAATGCTGTGTCTCTAAATACGGCACTACCTCATCATAATTGAACGCCAGAGCTCTAGCAAAATACCAAGCTGTCATCATATTTACGTAATACTCATCGCTACGAATTGACGCGATTGCATCAGCCTGCTTAGTTTTAAACAAATCACCCAAGAAATAGGACATGAAGACACAAATCCCAAAGCGAATCGTATACGGATGTGAATCTTTCAGCCATTTAAAGGCTAACGGTTCCAATTCTTTTGTATGTTGAGCAGAGATTTTAGGTGAAATCGTATCACAGGTTCCCCAATCTTCTACATATGGTAAGAAACGTTCCACATCTTCAATTAATTGATCAAAATCCTGTATTTCGGAAAGTAAAATGGCATGCAATAAGTTTTCTTCAAAATATTTATGAGGGAGCCTAGCCATGAAGATTCTAATCTGAGTATCATCCGTTTTTGCTTCTTTTAATAGCTTTTTAGCCAACTGACGTAATTTAGGAACTCGAATGCCAATTACCTTCTCCTGTGGTACTACCGGATTTACCTTACCCGTATATTCTTTATATGTTAAATCCTGTAATGCCAAAAGTTCCTTCGTTATATCTATTGCCATTGCTACACCTCCTGTAGGTTTAATCGGGCCTATTTATCTTGCACCTAAAGAATCGGATATTCTTTTATAATTTCTCCGTTATAATGCTCATTCTTCAAAAGAGTCTCCAAATCTTCCACATCAATTACCGTAACCCCCGCTTCACGCAAGCGTTTAGCAAAAATACCTTCTCCCGCGATTAGCTTTTTACTAAACGTTCCGTCATAAATCTCTTTAGGCCCACAAGATGGGCTGCGTGATTGTAAAACGGCGATTGTTACTTTATTTTCTTTAGCTATATCAAGGGCTCTTTCAGCACCAAGACGAAATTCCCTATCTACCGATTCCCCGTTCTTATTCGTCACTATACCGTTTACAATCTCGGCCGGAATACGTGGTGTCGAAAGACCACCCAATACTTCGGGACAAACAGTGATTACTTCAAAGTCCGCATCAAGATTCTTTTGCTTAGCAATATACTCGGCCAGAGCTTGATTGAAGTTATTACCACCATTATATTTGCAATTTTCACCAAGTAGACAGGCACTAACTAAAATTCGTTTAGCCATAATAACTCCTTAATTATCGGAACCTTCTAAAAAAATATCGTTCCAGATACTTAACCGGCACTTCTTTGGTAAGCCACACATTATTTACAGATAAAGTAAAAAATATAACCGTCACGCTCATCTCGCCGCTTTTTACTTTGTATATAACCGGTTTGCCATGCCTTTTACCTACTCGTGTAGCCGTCTCTTCATCCCCTGATAAATGCACATGCAAGCGATTCATCGACAACAAACCTTTTTCATCAATCGCTGCTACGGATTTTTCACCGGTTCCATGATATAAAATTTCCGGAGGAATTGCCTCCTGTAACTCAACATCTACATCAATCGTATGGCCTTGGTTGGCACGAATTCTCGTATGTGTTTCATCAAAAGCAAATCGTTGCTTATTATTCGTCCGCACAATTTCTTCGAGAATCGCCATATCGATGGCATAACGCGGCTGGATCTTGGTGAGCAACTCTTCTACATTTGCCCAACCGTGTTCATCAAGCTTAAGACCAATTTCCTGAGGTTTGTGCCGTAGAACCAGGCTTATAAGCTTGCTGACACGCATTAAGTTTAGCGGTTGAGGGTTATTATGGTTATGAGGCATTACATTCACTCCCTTCATGTATTATGTCTTACTTAGTCGATTATCTCGTATATTTAAATTACAAAGCTATAACTTTTTACAGCTAAATATCTAATATGTTTTTTAAAATCAATATCATTTACTTAAAAGAGATGTCAATTAAACAAAAACCCCTTGGTTCACACCGAGGGGCTTAACATATCCGAACGCATCATTTAGATGTCGTCTTATTCACTTATAAAATCTGCTATTAATTCCTTAACTATACTTTCGCAACTTTTTACGTCCTTAATCAAATCAATCACTGTGTTCACAGAAACAATACCTTCTTCCAAATTACCTTCCAGCATTCCCGGGCGTAGCCATCAATTTGGCTAATTTTTTCATCAAGTTCAGCTGTGGACATTCCATCTTCATACAGACGTGCTAATTCTCGAGCAAATTTATGAGGTGTAGAACGTTGAGTTCCGGAAACAAAAACCAAATCTTTTGCCTTTGTCTGAATGATATCTTGTTTGCATACATCCGAAGCCGGGCATTCATGCGATAAAATAAAGCGAGTTCCTACATAAACCCCTTCGGCACCAAGTGCAAATGCCGCCCTTACGCCACGAATATCATTAATGCCACCGGTTGCCATTACCGGAATTTGAACAGAATCTACGATAGTCGGCACAATCGAAAACGTACCGATTTTATTTTGAGGAATCCAGCCTCCTTCATCATAGCCGGTAGCAATAATTATATCTGCTCCTGCACTCTCAGCGAGTCTGGCCGCTTCCGGAGTCGGAGTCAGCTCACGATGAACCCAAATGCCATTGTGCTTTTTCATTTGCTTAACTAATTTTTTATTAACTTGCCCAACAGTTACAAAAATATTGACCCCTTCTTCAAAGGCAATATCAATAATCTTTTCAGAATACGCTTCCATTTCCGTATTTCCGTCTTCCGGCAAGAAAACGTTAACACCAAATGGCTTATCAGTTAATGCTTTAATTTTTCGGAACTCATTACGATATCGTTCTTCCGTACTGATTCGTTTCATTTCCTTCAAATTTAGCACCTGCATTAGGCCCTAAAACACCCATCCCACCTGCATTTGATACAGCTGCCACCATATTTGCATCGGTAATCCAGTTCATCGCAGCTTGAACAATAGGATATTTAATTTTAAGTATATCAATTATTCTGTTTTTATCTTTCATGATCATAACCTTTCTATATTTACTACAGTTTTTACCTAAATTACATAAAACCGAGAATTACTCTTAGTACTTTACTCATTCAGCTATATCAATTCGTTCAATCTTAAAAATAACCGGACGAGTACCATCATTACAACAAGCAATCATCATTTTCTCGTCATTCGTCCAGCCTTTCATAATAGAGCCGCCCTGTAAAGCCGCATAGACATAACGGCTAATACAATCCCAAGCTTCAGAACAAAATTTACCATCCAACATACGCCAAAAATCTGTCCCATCTAACACAAACTCTTGGCCTGCCCTAAAACAAGGACACGGACCCGATTTAGGATCGGACAAATATTTTTCTTGAAGTTCCGGAAATACTCTTGTTTCTAATACTGTTATTTTGCATTTATGTTGCATAATTAGCCTCCTTAGACTGTTCATGGACTGCGACTCTACTTAGTCGCTCAGTCTTTGATTTACTTCCTAGAGATATCATTAGCTCAGCAATAAAACATATTTACATTCGTGCCTATAATTATATTTTACAAAAAATTAATTCCTCTCATCTGCTACATTTGATACAAATAAAAAAGCCCTTAAGCCCTGAGATTCTTCTCACAGCTAAGAGCTTTATTTATAATATAGATTTATTCGTTACGCAACGACTTTTCAATTATTCCCACTCAATGGTAGCCGGTGGTTTGGAAGTAATATCATACACGATACGGTTAATATGTTTTACTTTCGTTGATGATACGTACAGAGATTTTGTCCAACACATCGTACGGAATACGTGCCCAGTCAGCTGTCATGAAGTCAGTGGTGGTTACGCCGCGAAGTGCCAAGGTGTAATCGTAAGTACGGAAGTCACCCATAACGCCAACAGTACGCGTACCGGTCAATACGGCAAAGTACTGATTGATGGAACGATCGAGTTTTGCGTTCGCAATTTCTTCACGGAAAATCGCATCCGCATCACGAAGGATATCGAGTTTTCAGGGTGATTTCGCCCATTACACGAATCGCAAGACCTGGGCCCGGGAATGGTTGACGCCATACTAAATAGTCAGCCAAGCCAAGTTCGGAACCGAGTTCACGTACTTCGTCTTTAAACAAATTGCGAAGTGGTTCAATAAGGCCTTTGAAGTCAACTACTGCAGGTAAACCGCCTACGTTGTGATGACTCTTGATAACGGCAGCATCACCCGCACCGGATTCAATTACGTCCGGATAGATGGTACCCTGTGCCAAGAAGTCAACGGCACCGATTTTGCGACCTTCGTCTTCAAATACACGAATGAATTCTTCACCAATAATTATACGTTTTTGTTCCGGTTCTTCAACGCCCGCTAAACGACCTAAGAAACGGTCGGATGCATCTACACGAATGAAGTTCATGCCGGAGTCTTTGAAAGCTGCTTCTACTTCGTCACCTTCGTTTTTACGCATCAAACCATGGTCAACGAAGATACAAGTCAATTGATTGCCTACAGCTTTAGAGATAAGAGCTGCCGCTACGGAGCTGTCTACGCCACCGGACAAAGCCAATAACACTTTGCCGTCGCCAACAGTTTTGCGGATGTCTTCAACCGCGGTTTTAGCGTAGTTAGCCATTGTCCATTCACCATGGCAACCGCAAACTTCAAATAAGAAGTTGTGGATCATTTCCTTACCGTGTTCACTGTGAAGCACTTCCGGATGGTATTGCATAGCGTATAATTTGCGTTCCACGTTCTGCATAGCCGCTACCGGGCAGTTAGCCGTATGACCGACGATTTCAAAACCTTCCGGTACAGATGCTACATAGTCAACATGGCTCATCCATACGGTTTCGTTTTCGCTGAGACCTTTGAACAATGGGGACGCCGTGTTTACTTTCACCGGGGTTTTACCAAACTCGCGAGCATCAGCGGATTTAACTTCGCCGCCCAAAGTGTGCGCCATGAGCTGCATACCGTAGCAAAGGCCGAGTACCGGAATACCCAATTCGAACACTTCCGCTTCAATGCGAGGCGATTTTTCTTCGTAAACACTGTTAGGGCCGCCTGTGAAAATTACGCCCATTGGGTTCAATTCTTTAATTTTGGCAACCGCTTTATCATATGGATACACTTCGCAGTAAACGTGGTTTTCACGAACGCGACGCGCAATCAACTGATTGTACTGACCGCCAAAATCGACAACGATAATAAGCTCTTTTTGGTTCATTATGCCCTCCATTAATGTAACAACTGCCTATGTTTACGCTTTTGTCAAAACTTCAAAATCATATTCATAGCTACATTTAAATAGTTCTATTACGTATTTATTCAATCTATTATACCAATAGAAGCAAAGGTCTCGCCTAAACTAAATAAAAAATAAATTCACCGATTACGATCCAGTAC
>ENA-OQIW01000191-OQIW01000191.1-human-gut-metagenome-genome-assembly--contig:-NODE-191-length-12688-cov-1.773744_pt1 | contig 12688 bp, 11 predicted proteins | sample MGYA00242586_ERZ504751 | MGnify/ENA primary metagenome ERZ504751 (study PRJEB26092, sample SAMD00036349) | human gut metagenome | host: Homo sapiens | study: EMG produced TPA metagenomics assembly of...
CCCCAAAAGGGCATAAAAATCCCCAGCAGTAAAATACTTTTACCACTGGGGATTATAATTTGCGGACATACACATATACAGCATACACCTGTTTGTGATTGCTGTTTTTCGGATATGTCAAAATTGATAAGGCAAAAGTATTCTTAAATTGGGTACAAAAAACCAAGCCCCCACAAAAGGGACTATCATAATCCTTTGTTCCCACTATTTGATTATAGTTTTATTTAAGAATACCTTGCCGCATATTTTTTACTCCTTTTTTGGAATGATGCTATTATATCACATTAGTTTTAGGAAAGAAAGTACCTAAAAGAAATTTTTCTTCCCCTTATATGTAACAATCATACCGACTTTCTGGCGTTCAGAATGGTTTCTGCTGTCTGCTGTGGTGTTTGGTTGGAATTGTCCAGCCAAAAGCCGATCCGTGGTGTTGTCTGCATAAATGTATCGTATAAGGTTTCAACCGTAAAGCCGGAATAGCCTGTTTTCTCCCTGTATCGTTCCCTTCCTTTTATTGTTTCCACATCTGGACAAAGAACGACAACCTCAACAGGGTATTTATGCGGCACAAAAAATATGTACATGTAACTAATTCAACACATTTATAATTTGAATAGGGACATTATAGCATTTACTAAATACAAATTCAATGTATACGGAAATAAAGATATAAGGAGTGGGAAGGATTCCGCCGTAGTCGGCATTGTAGGAAAATCCAAAAGTTTAGATTTTCCCACAATGCTTATCTTTTGGTCTTTGGTTCGGAATAGTGTAGTGCTGGCGGTCTATCTCTTGTTTTCGGTTGCTTGCTTCCTTACCGTACATGAGCATTTGAGTAAGTGTTAAAGTATTATTTTCTAAAGATGCTCCCGTAAGGTATGTATTTTTTAAACCGGTCACGGTAATTGGATTATTATCAGAGTCAGTCAAAACTAATGTACCATCGGCACCAACATATGTTACTTCGCCTTTAGCTAAAACTGTATTTGTATCTGTTGATTTAATTGTATACGTTGTTGCACCATCATCAGCCACATCAGTAGTAATCGTTACATTTTCGCCTTGTTTCAAGGTTACTTTATTTGCTTTCAACTGAGCTACGTTAACAGCATCTGTATCTTGAGTACCGGCTGCTACACCTGTAATCTGACGAGTAATATCATTGGCTGCATCACCAACAGATACGGAACCAACTGTAGAGGTCCATGTAGAACCGGTTAACGCTTTAGTGCTAGGATTATATCCATCTACGCCTTTATCAACGCTTGCCACAGAATTAGAGCCTAAAGCTACACCACCATCAATAGTTGTATTTGCATTTCGACCGATAGTAACCGCATCACTTGCACTCGATGTCATTACAGAATCAGCCGAGCCGATAACTACGCTATTAGCCGCATCAGATACCGTACGATTTGTGCCGATAATCGTTACATTATCTACATTAGTACCGGTATTTTTAAAACCTGTAATGTAGTTGTATTGGCTAATATTGTCACTAGCACCGGTCAAAGTGTTATTAACACCAAGGAGGGCAGATTGTTGAGTATAATCAGCCTTGTTGCCGCCACCGATTGCAAGAGTCGAGCCACCACTATTGGACGACTTAATAGAATTCATCAATGTTGTCTGTAAAGCTTTAGCAGAATCTCCTGCAGAGCTTGGTGCTGCTATTGTTGTAATGGAGTTAGTAATTTCATTACCAGCACCAAAGATTAAGGAACCATTGGAGTTAAAGGTTCTATTAGCCACACCTACAACACTATTAGCGATACCGGATGAATTAGACGCAGTAGCAGACTCTATGCTATTCAAAGAACCCATAATGGTAGCACCAAAGTTTTTCCCTGCACTAGAAGAAAAACCACCGCCATTATAGTTACTACTGGCAATCGAATAAGCGCCCGTAATCGTTGCAAATGCACCACCATTATAACTATTCGTACCTAATGTAGTACTATTAATATTTACACCTTGTGCTTTAGTATCAGCACTATCAACCGTTACATCACCTAATAATCCACGATAATTATGCGAACCAACCATAAGACTACCTGTACGAGCATAGGTATTTTCACCTATAGCAATACCAGTTGCTTCTTTGGATGGATCATTCGGTATTTGAAGAGTACCGAGCCAATTACCTGCAGTGAACGTTGTTTGTCCCATAGAGAATAGATACTCTTGCATACCTGACATGTTTTCAATTTTCGCATTTTGACCGATAGCAATACTTCCGCTTTGATCAACGTAGTTATTAATATTGGCACCATTACCGATAGCAATATCACCGCTACCTTTTTTACCATTACTATCTGAAATACTTGCTTTACCGATAGCAATACTATTATTAGCAGCTGTAGTCGATTGACCGATAGCTATACTATTAGCACCGGATGTACTGGATTTACCGATAGCAATTGCATCTGTACCGGTTGCGCCATTATTATTATAGTTAGTGCCATTAGCCGCAGAATTTACCTGGAAGTAATGAATCTTATTAGCTTCAACTTGAGCGGCTGTTGCTAAACCACTTACGGTAATAGGTGTACCTTCAGTCTGAGTGAGAGTTAATGTCCCATTGTCAAAAGCTGCACTAGTAAGATATATATTTTTATCTGTAGAAGCAATCTTATAATCTGTAGATCCATCAGTGCCAGTTGTAGTCGTAAGTGTGACATTATCACCTGCAGTTACCGTTACTTTATTAGCTTTCAACTGAGCTACGTTAACGGCATCTGTATCTGCAGTGCCAGCTGCTACGCCAGTAATCTGACGAGTGATATCATTTGCTGCATCACCTACAGATACCGAACCTATCGTAGAAGTCCATGCAGTACCGGATAATTCTTTTGTACTAGGATTATAACCGTCTACACCTTTATTAACACTAGCAACAGAATTAGATCCTAACGCTACGCCATCATCAACAGTCGCATTAGCATTGTAACCCATAACAACAACGTTATCTGCTGTTGTAGTTAAAGTAGTATCAGCTGCGGCACGAAGCGCAGTCGTAGTTTCTTTATTAGCACGACCTAAGATAACGCTATTATCGGAACCTGTTACAGTACGATTATCGCCAAGAAGAATAGTATTGTTAGAGTCTGCTACCGCATTTTCATTACCTAAGTTAACAATTGATGTAGAGCCACTAACCGTGTTATTACTACCTGTTACAGTTACATTAGTTACACCGGTTGCCGTATTGTTAAAACCGGTTAACGCGTTATATTGAGCTACGGAATCCTCAGTACCTTCTAAAGTATTATTAACACCGACGAGGGCCGATTGTTGCGTGTAATCTGCCTTGTTGCCACCACCAATCGCCAACGTGGATCCGCCACTATTAGCATTCTTAATACCTTCTATTAAACCAGTTTGTAAATCTTTTGCCGAACCATCAAGCGAAATATCTACCCCTTCAATTTTGCTTACAGAGTTAGTAATCTCGTTACCCGCGCCAAATATTAAAGATCCATTTGAATTAAAGGTACGATTTGCAAAACCAACAACGCTATTGGCTACACCTGATGTAGTATTTTCAGCAGTAGAGGATTCTACACTGTTCAAAGAACCTACAATAGTAGTTCCCAGATTTTTGCCGGCATTATTCTCATCACCACCGCTGGCATAGTTACCGCTTGCAATAGAGTATGAGCCTACAATAGTGGCAAAAGCTCCGCTGTTATAGCTGTTTGTACCTAAAGTCGTACTATTAACATTAACACCGGTAGCACGGATATTGGCACTATCTACATCAACATCGCCTAGAGTTCCACGATAATTATGCGTACCAATCATCAAACCACCGGTACGAACGAAGGTGTTTTCACCAATCGCAATGCCGGTAGCTACTTTCGAAGGATCTTCCGGAATAAATGCCATACCGCCACCAGGTCTATCAACTATATTATAATTAGTTTGTCCTAGCCCAAACATAAATTCTTGCATACCGGCCATGTTATCAATCTGCGCATTTTGGCCTATTGCAATACTAGCACTTTGGTCTACATAGTTATTGATTTTTGCACCGTTACCGATGACAATATCGCCACTACCCTTACCACCATTACTATCAGAAACGCTTGCACCGTTACCGATAGCAATGCTATTATCTGCAGCTGTGCTAGCTTTACCTATAGCAATAGAGTCTATCCCTTTAGCTCCATCGTTATTATAGTTAGTACCACTAGTGCCTGAATTAACTTGGAAAAAATGTACCGAACTTCCGCCCGAACTATTACCGGCAACAGCCATAAGCTGTGCCACGTTAACAGCATCAGTGTCTTTCACACCGGCTGCAACACCTGTAATCTGACGAGTTGCAGTTGCTGTTCCATCACTACCAAGTACACCAACAGATACAGCTCCCAAAGTAGATTTCCAAGTCGCTGATGTATCCGTAGAAGCAGCTTTTGTGGACGGATCATAACCTGCAACACCATAATCTACATTAGCCAATGAGTTAGAACCTAAAGCTACGCCATTATCTACGGTTGCATTAGCATTATGTCCAAGGATAGTTGCGTTGGATACAGTTGTTGCCATTTCTGCATCAGCAGACCCGATGACAACGTCATTAGTCGCCCCGTCAATTTACGTTTATCCCCAATTACAATATTGGACGTCCCATCTGACACAGTATTGCTGGAACCGATTACATATGTGCCATCCGTATTGGTCAAAGTATTTTTTGCACCGGTAATAAAGTTATAATCACTGGTATTGCCGTCTGCACCATTCAACTTATTGCTAACACCGGTAACAGCCGAGAAACGAGCATAGTCTACTGTATTAGCACCACCAACAACCAAAACTTGACCACCACTGTCACCTACCGAAGCAGCTAAAGCTTTAGCCGTAGCGATTGGATCAGTCGGATCAACATTACCAACATTAAAGGTTACATTACCATAAGAATTAGTTACCGCATTACCGGCACCAAAAATAAGTGTCGCATTGGCATTCTGCGTGGCATTAGCTGCACCAACAATAGAATTAGCAACTCCATCAAATTGTTGAGTTCCAGCTGCTACAGTATTCAAAGAGCCTACAACGGTAGCCATAGCACCTTGGAAACTACCGGAAGCAGATTCAACCTTAGCACCTGCACCGGCAGCTACAGAGCCAACACCTTGGACTCCGTCGTTACTTTTATTCCCAAATTGTGATAATGCACCATTCATATCATTAACACTGTAATACTGATCAGCCGCACTTACCCCGGCTGTCATCCCAGCACACAGTGCCAACACAGAAAGAGCCACGCCAATTTTCTGGCCTGACTGGCTATGTGTAGATCCGGCTTTGCCATTACGTTTGGCCAACTCAGATACTACTACGTAACTATTTTTTACTTTACTCCAAATGACTTTGTACTGCTTATTCATTACAGAACCTCCCCATGATAAAAAACTCACAGTAAATTCATTTTAAAAACCTTATTAATACCTCAAAAAAAGCAAAAAATATCACTTTTATTTATCTTAATTCTATAATTTGTGTTTATAACTGTCAATTCAATTCGTATATTTTCAATGTTATTTTTTCATTTTAAACTCATTAATATAGTTCTTATTTCAAGTTTGATATAAGAAGGTTTATTATGTCCATCAACACGCAATATAAAAGGATCTATTTATTTTTTAGTTTCCAATTTATTATAATCAAATCGCAATAATACGTCACAACTTTTATTCATTTACTACTTTAATCAGTAAATACGCATGAAAACTTCATGTTTTTAAAATGATAATTTTCAGAAATAATATTAATAAATAGTTACAATATATATTAATGAAAAGTTTTTACTATAAATTCACTAATCCATGTTAATTTCATTTTATTCATATTAATTCTCTATGATTTTTTCACAACAAAAAAACTCAATGTATAGCTTATAAATACGCTGGCTATACATTGAGCTTGTACACACACTATTTAATTGAATACTCCGAGCTTTTTAACTCCACTGGTCACATTTCAAACCGCCCAAAATAAATTGCAAAATCTTCTGTTGCAGGCGATACCACTCGTTCTCTTTTAACTCTAACAAACTGCGGTTAACCGAGCTGCTGCCATTAACGATAAATTTAAAAAGCAATTCCGCTTCATCCTGTTTCATATTTAGCTCTTTCATGAGCACCGGAACGATCTTAGGGCTTTCATACTGGTGGATTTTTTGAGCGATAATCGGAGCCACATCCGCATCTTTTACGAGGAATCTGTATTTTTCAAGTTCCAAATATTTATGACACGGCGGAAATAAAGAGCTGTCCTTCGGTAACTCCTCATCCCCGTCTGATTTAACATAATTTGCAACTTCTTAAGCGATCCCTGCTTTTCTTTGGGCGTCATGGAATTGATAAGTTGCAGGCTATCGTTAATAATATCCTCCAACAAGTCATCAATGGTGTTGTAGTATAAATAAAACGTTCCTCGCGCAATATGCGCTTCCCGACAAAGCGCGGTAATGCGGATGGTCCGAAAATGACTGGTTTTCAGCATAAGCAGCAGTGTATCTTTTATATGTTCGCGAGTATCCGTTGATACGTGTCGTTTAGTTCCTGTTTTTTCATTCGAGCTTTCAATCAAGGTAAATCTCCATCTCCTTACTGTTGAAATCATAGCTATATTATTATCTCTTATTTTATCATGGAGACTATTATTTCTGTGAAAACCCGGTCAACTATAAACACATTTCAATTTCTGTATATTTTTTACAAAAAACGCAATTTATGTACACTTTTTATTTTCTGTTCATTGCTTTCTAACAATCAGCCAAAGTATAGACATATTTAAATTTCTGCATATTGTTTCTAAATAGCCCGCTCACTATAATAGGATACACAAGGTACACCAGAGATGTACCAAGGTTTGTATTCCTTGAAAGGAGATTTCAAAATGGAACTTTACAAAAATTTTGACGGCAAAGCCTATGATTGACGTTAATGACACAGCTATGTTGCTTATTGACCACCAAAGCGGTCTCTTCCAATGTATTAATGACATTGATTTCTTGCGTATTCGCGACAGAGCGATTGCGTTAGCTGAAGCAGCTGCATTAGTAAATATGCCTGTTATTACGACGGCTTCCGTACCCCAAGGTCCAAATGGTCCGTTGATTCCGGAAATCCATGAAGTGGCTCCGCATGCAGTATATGTAGCACGTCGCGGCGAAGTAAACTCTTGGGATTGTAAAGATTTCGTAGATGCTGTAAAAGCAACCGGTAAAAAGACGTTAATCATCGCCGGTACGGTAACAAGTGTATGCATGGCATTACCGGCTATTTGTGCTGTTAATGAAGGCTATCGCGTATTTGCAGTGCCTGACGCATCCGGTACGTATTCCAAAGAAGCTGCTATGGCCACTATGATGCGCCTCACCCAAGCAGGGGTTGTGGTAACTGACGCCGGTGCTGTATTGGCAGAATTACAGCGCACATGGCATACACCTCAAGCCGACAAATGGGCTCAAATTTGGGGTCGTATTTTTACAAATTATCGTCTTCTTTTAGAAAGCTATGCTAAAGCTGTAGAAGTAACAAAATCCGGCGAACCAATGGACAACGAACGCGAAGATTAATTTTGCGCCGCCCCACTTATTAATCTATATCAAGTATAAAAACACCTCCTCGTTGATTAATATATGGTAAGTCTAAAACAAAGTAAGGAGCAGTAACGAAAATCGAGTTTTTAAACTCACATTTCAGTTACTGCTCCTTATTAATTTCCTTTTATTTCACTACAACCGATACTCCATCAGGAATGACAGTTATTGATGCATTCTTCCCTTTTATCTCCATAGCACGATTTAAAGCTTCCGCAAATGTAAAGGCATGTTCAATATGCATGTCTTTTAACATTTGAGGATCACACTGATCAGTCACAACAATGACTGTAAATTGGTCAAGAATTCGTGCTAGAATTTGCATTTCCCACTGATCCGGAATTGTTTCATTCCGTGGCACCTTAGCAATGCGGTCAAGCAGTTCTCTAGGGGTTTTGACCGCCTTTAAATTATCATATAGGGATTGACCGCCGTGCCCATCATTGCAGGCCGCAATCATAATAATAACGCCATCTTTATTGCATGTTGCTTCAGCGGCCGTCATCCCTTTAACCGCTTGATAAATATTCTGGTCCAACGGATAGCCGCCATTAGTGGTAACAACAATATCAGCGGGTGCCTTTGGTACGCTGGCAAGTTTTGAAACAAATTCACAGCCTACTTCATGGGCTTTTTCAGAATCGCCGGCAAAGGCATTGATAATATGCTTTTCAGAATCGATAACAACGTTTAGGATAAATGCTAAATTAGCAGCTTTAGCAGCGTATTTCATATCTTTATGAATAGGGTTGTTTTCCAATATACCGGTCCTGGCATTTGGGCTATTTATAAATTCAGCACAGTGATTGGCCATGACTGTAACCGCTGAGGCAATCCCCGGTAAAATACTCTTACGACCTCCGGAAAAACCGGCAAAAAAGTGCGGTTCAATGAAACCTTCGGCTATGAGTAATTCTGTTTCTACAGCTAATTTATTGATGATACACGCACCGCCTGACGGCAAAGTACCAATTCTCGCCATTTGCGAGTCATCACCGGATATATGATTTACAATCTTTTCATGGGCTTACGATGTCCGGACCGAATTTATCGATCATTTCTTCCTTGGTTGTGGGTCTGTGAAACCGGTAGCCACGAGAATTGTAATATCAATGGCAGGATTCACCTCACGGATTCGACGCAGCAAAATCGGCATGGTAATCTTACTTGGTACCGGTCTGGTATGGTCACTGGTGATGATGACCATGTTCTTTTTCCCTTTAACCAGGTCTTCTAATTTGACACTGCCAATCGGATTATCCAAGGCTTGTTCCACTAATGCTTCTTCAGGTGCCGTAGCCTTATATTCGGCTGAGCCGGATTCTAAAACGCCTTTGAGATTTGCTTCCGGCACCTGGATTGAAATGAAGTCTTTTGAGTATGGTACTTTAAATGTGCGCATATTATAGCCCCCTAATAGATATAAAACCTACGCCCTAAACCTCCATGTGATATGAGTGACAAATAATTTTTGAAAATATATTCATTTTTCTTATCACGAGTTAAATATATCACTCGTCAATCAAATTTGCAATAATTAAATCAAGTTTAGACCATAAAAATAAGCCCAATATACATCATTTCAACGAAATGAATATATTGAGCCTATGCAAAGTTTAAGTTAAACCGTTTTTATAATCCGAAAATCCAGAACACGCCCAAGCGCACAAAGCTGAGTGTGAGCACCCAGAACGCCAAGAAATGAAGGTACCTTCGAGACCCTGACCTAAACGGTTTGCCCCGGATTTAAATACGATATCGCACCAACACATACTATGCCTCCTATCAAACTAAACTGTCACTGTGACAGGTAATCAATCATTCAATCTTGCCTAATCTCACCTATGTTTTAGATGGTTTTATTTTACTAAATTCGTCATCGTTTCACAATCGAAAAATGACCATTTTGCAATCTTAATATAACCCTATGGCTATCCTTTAGTTATTTTGCATCTGTGATATAATAATAACAATAAATTGCATTAACGAAAGGATTTTCATGGCTATCGACATACTTTTACTTGAATGATAAAACGCATCAGCTATGCCGTCATACTGGGGCTCATCGTTTCAAGGCTCAAACTTTTCGACCGTCTCATGGTCAACAAACTATCGTGGTTCGACCGCATCGCCTTTACGGTCATTTTTTCCAGCATCGCCATCCTCGGCACCTACGGCGGGATTCCCATTCAGGATGCCCTTGCCAACTCGCGCATGATTGGTATCATGGCGGCCGGTCTCATTGGCGGCCCGTACCTCGGCACGTCCGTCGGTATCGTGTCCGGCTTGCACCGCTATTCGTTGGGTGGTTTTACGGCCCTTGCCTGTGCCATTTCCTCCATCACCGAAGGTTCTTGGCCGGTCTTTTTCAAAAATACTACAAAGGCAAGCTCATTCCGTGGCCGATTGCCCTCGGTATCGGGTTCTTCGGCGAGATTCTGCAGATGCTTATCATCTTGCTCGTCGCTCAGCCCTATGACCAAGCATACGCCCTCGTAAACAGCATCGCTGTACCGATGACGATTGCCACTCGTTAGGCCTTGCCCTTTTCATGTATATCATCAAAGCAGGCCTCTACCAACGGACGCAGCAAAAGGCGAATCAGAGTCAAAATATCTTGTCCATCGCCCGCGAAACGGTACGTTATTTCCGTAAAGGTCTTAATCCGGATTCGGCCAATGCGGTTGTGCAAATTATTAAAAAGCACAGCCCCTACGACGCGGTGTCTATTACGGATACGAAGCAGGTTCTCGCCTATATCGGGGCCGAAAGCAATCACCATGCGCCCGGCATGAATGACCATTTGACGCATGTAACCATCGATTCGTTGACGTCCGGTACGATTCATATCGCCTACTCGCCAGCTGAAATCGGTTGTACCCACCCGAACTGTACGCTCAGCAGTGCCATTGTGGTACCGCTCATGATAAAAACGCGTATCATCGGTACGTTGAAGATGTATTATACATCGCCGTCCTATCATCCGGATTCGTCGGATATTGCCTTCGCTCAAGGTCTGGCTGACTTATTTTCAACCCAGCTGGAGCTGACGGAAATCGACTACCAACGTCGTTTGACCGAGGCAGCGAAAATGCAGGCATTACATACCCAGATTAATCCGCATTTTCTGTTCAATACGCTGAATACCATTTCCTCATTGATTCGTACCAATCCGGAGCTGGCAAGGCGTTTGCTCATCAAATTCTCGCAAATTTTCCGTTTTACCTTGCAGTATACGGGCCGCGTTATTATGTTTGAAAAAGAATGGGCTCAGGTCAGCGGTTTTCTTGAAATTGCCATTGCCCGCCACGGCGATAAGTTATTCGTAACGCATAATTTGGACCCCGCTATTTTCAGCTACGGCATCCCGTCCTTAACGCTGCAACCGATTATTGAAAACTCCATCAAGCACGGTCTCCAACCGCGCGAGGTGGGCGGTTCCATCGCCATTGAAGGAACCATGACGGACACGGATATTATAATCACCGTTACCGATGACGGCGTCGGTTTCCAAGGCGACCCGGATTATTATCTGGAACATCCGCCACAAGGTCATATCGGACTTAGCAATGTGCATCACCGCTTGCGCGGTCTCTACGGTGCCCCGTACGGTCTTGAAATTACTTCGGTTCCTGAAGAAGGCACCACCGTTGTTATCCGCATCCCTAAAGTTCAACCGGAATCCGATCCGACACCGGAACGAACGGAATAGAAAGGCGATTCTATGATTCGCACCATCCTTATTGATGATGAAGCGCCGGCTCGCGACGAGCTGCGGTACTTACTCACTACCAACCACAGTGATGTAATCGATATTATCGGCGAAGCGACAACGCTACGGCCGCGATTTCTTTAATTACCCGTGAAAAACCGGCTTTAATCTTCCTTGATATCCATATGCGCGGTCTGTCCGGTTTGGAACTGGCTCAAGTCATTCACGACATTTCACCGGATAGCAAAATCATCTTTGCCACGGCCTATGATGAATATGCCCTCAAAGCCTTCGAGCTGCAGGCTTTAGACTATGTGGTAAAACCGATTGAAGATGACCGTTTGGCTAAAGCGGTTCAGCATGTGCAAAAATTGGTGGGAGCCACCGGCCATACGCAGTCACACGGCACCGGAGCCGCCGGTAACGCAGCCGCAAGTAATGGTACAACCGCTAACCATGCAGCCGCTAACAATGCTACATCAGTTGCGGCCACCGGAGCCAAAAGTGCTCCCGAAGCTATCAGCGTAGCCGGTGCAAAGCAGAACGACGCAAACGATCAAAGCATCAAGCCTGTTATCCGCAGCACTAATAAACTGGCCGTTGATGACGGTGCCCACATCATGCTCATCGACATCGACAGCATCAACTACATTACCGGTGAATCGGGCCGTCTCGACGTTCATACCGATACCGGTAAATACGGCTCCAATAAAACGCTGACGGAGTTACAGGATCGCTTAAAAGGCACATCCCTCTTCCGCGTTCACCGCAGTTATATCGTCAACTTAAATAAAGTGCAGGAAGTCATTCCGTGGTTCAAAGGCACTTATTGGTTACGTTTGCCCCAGCAGACGGCCAAAGGCCAAGAGCTCGTAGATATTCCAGTGAGCAAGGCACAGGTTAAACTGATTAAAGAATTGTTGGGCATCAGCTAAGAAAGCCGCGGACTATAAGACAACGACTTGGACTATACGACAAAGCATCAAATGCTTAATTAATAAGCTAGCCTCAACAATCAGCTTCAAACATTTTAACAATATACGACAAATGCCATAGGCATCGTTACTACGGTTTTCAACCGAGCAACGTGTCTATGGCATTTTTTATCTGCTTAACAGCATAATTTAAGGGCGTACATTTATGTTTGTAAGCTATTAGTCGTTTACTTTTTAGCCTATTAACGTTCGATTAAACGTTTTCAGGTTCCATATCTTCGAGAGTTTCCTCTTCGATATCAGCTTCGGTACGGAAATCTTGCGGCTGTTTTGCCAAACGAATCCAGCTGCGAACCGCTTCAACCATAACGACTGCTACCAAGATGAACATGACTACACTAACGCCAACGAGCAATCCACTGACCTTCC
>ENA-OQIW01000192-OQIW01000192.1-human-gut-metagenome-genome-assembly--contig:-NODE-192-length-12657-cov-1.000798_pt1 | contig 12657 bp, 16 predicted proteins | sample MGYA00242586_ERZ504751 | MGnify/ENA primary metagenome ERZ504751 (study PRJEB26092, sample SAMD00036349) | human gut metagenome | host: Homo sapiens | study: EMG produced TPA metagenomics assembly of...
GCGGAGGTTGCCGAGATAGCGGATGTAATCGCTGATCATCTGCCGGTTCAGCCCCGGGATGTCGTCGCCGATCACATAATGCCCCCATGCGATCTCCTGTTCCACGCCCTCACGCATCATCTCGCGCAGCGCTTGTACGCTCTCGGCGGTGAACAACTCCGGCTGCTCCTTTTGCAGCTCCGTGATGATATTGCGGAACAGCCACAAGTGCGTGTTCTCATCACGGTTTATGTAGCGAATCTCCTGCGCCGAGCCGGGCATCTTCCCGTTTCGGGAGAGATTGTAGAAGAACATAAAGCCGCTGTAAAAATAGATGCCCTCCAAAATATAGTTTGCCATCATCACGCGCAGCAGCGTGGGAGCGTCCTTCCGCTCCTGAAACTCGTTGTAGCAGTCCCCAATGAAAGTGTTGCGGCGCAGCAGATGCTCGTCCGTTTTCCATTGGTAGAGGATGTCATTGCGCTCCACGGGGGAACAGATGGTGTCGAGCATATAGCTGTAGCTCTGTGAGTGGACACACTCCTGAAACGCCTGAATGGACAGGCAGAGATTGACCTCGTTGGCGGTAATGTAGGCGCCGATATTAGGCAGGTTCGCTGTCTGAATGGAATCCAAAAAGACAAGAAAACTCAGAATTTTATCGTAGGCGCTGCGCTCGGCTGACAGCAGGCGGGGATAGTCCTTCACATCCTGCGAGAGATTGATCTCCTCAGGGATCCAAAAGTTGTTCATGGCCTGCCGGTACCAGTCGCTGACCCAAGCGTACTTCATATTGTTGAAGTCGTTGAGGTTGGTGGTATTGCCGCCGATCATGCGCCGCAGGCGCACATCAGGGTCGCCCTCCGGGTTAAAGAGGGGCTTTTTCTTCAGTTCCGTCATGCTATCCTCCTTATGACGAGCAGCTTTCGCAGGCCTCGACCTCAAGGGCCTTGCTGCGGACATAGTAAATGGTCTTGACGCCGGCCCTCCACGCCTCCAAATAAAGTCTGAGCACCTGACGCATGGAATAGTCGTTGGTGATATAGAGATTCATGCTCTGCGCCTGGTCAATATGTCTCTGGCGAAGGCCCGCGGCGCGTACCGACCAGCTTGGTCGATCAGATGCGCCGCCTTATAGCACCACCATGTATCCATAGAAAGCTCCGGAGCAACGCGGGGCAGCATGCTGCCCTTTTTTTCCTCTAAAAAGAATTTCTTCATAATTGGATCTATGCCCGCCGACGTGCCGGAGAGGATAGATGTGCTGGAGGTCGGTGCGACCGCCAGCAGATAGGCGTTGCGCATTCCCTGCACCGCCACCGTTTTCGCAAGCGCCCGCCACTTTTCGGAGGTATAACCCCGCTTTTCAAAATACGCGCCCGTCTGCCAGTCGCTGCCCTCAAAGAGCGCGTAACGCCCCTTTTCCCGTGCCAGTGCTGTGTCCGCCTTGACGGCGGCGTAGTTGATGAGCTCGAACACTGCGTCGGTGAAGGCAAGGTGCTCATCGCTCTCCCAGCGGATGCCGCGCTTTGCCAGCATGTGGTGGTAGCCGCTGACGCCCAGGCCGATGCTGCGGTACTTCTGATTGGTAAGCCGCGCGTATTCCAACGGGTAGAAGTTGAGGTCGATCACATTATCCAGTGCGCGGATGGCCGTTTCCACCGTGCGTTCCATATAGGCCTCGTCCTCCACCGGCAGATTACCGAGAGACAGACTCGCCAGATTGCAGACCACAAACTCACCTGGGCGTGTGGCCGTCACCACAATTGTGTCGCCGTTCTCCGTGTGCACCTCAGTGCTGATGTGCTCGATGGGCGCCATGTTCTGCGCGATCTCCGTACAGAGATTGGAGCAATAGATCATTCCCGTGTGGCCGTTTGGGTTCATACGATTTACGCTGTCGCGGTTGAAGGCGAAGGGCGTGCCGGTCTCCACTGCCGAGCGAAGCACCAGCCGCACGATGTCCTTGACGGTGACGCTGCGCTTTTCGATGCGCGGGTCATTGACGCAGTCCAGATACCGCTTCTCCCATTCCGTACCCCAGTAATCCTCCAGTGCGTAGCCCTTGACCGTGAGGATCTCATGCGGACACATGAGATGCCACGGCGCGTCTATGTTCTCCTCCGCCAGTCGCCAGAAGAGATCCGGATAGCACACGGCGGGAAACACATCATGTGCCTTCATGCGGTCGTCGCCGTTGTTGGTGCGCAGTTGAAGGAATTCCGGCAGATCCCGGTGCCATGCGTCTAAGTAAACCGCCACAGCGCCCTGCCGCATCCCCAACTGATCCACCGCCACGGCGGTGTCGTTGACCAGCCGGATCCAGCGGATAACACCGCCCGCCGCCCCTTGAAAGCCGCGGATGGTGCTGCCTGCAGCACGCACCTTACCGAAGTACATCCCCATTCCACCGCCGAATTTAGAGACCTTTGCGAAGTTGTCCAGCGAGCGGTAGATACCGTCCAGACTGTCCGGCACAGTGTCCACAAAGCAGCTTGAAAGCTGATGGTAGGGCTTTCGTGCGTTGGACATGGTAGGTGTCGCCATCGTGACCTCCATACGGCTGAGCATATCGTAAAAGCGTTTTACCCACCCATGCGGTCAGAGCCTTCGTTCATAGCAAGATGCAGCGCGATACCCAAAAACATCTCCTGCGGTGTTTCCAGCGGCACGCGGCTGCGTGACTGGATCACATAGCGTTTGAGCAGCAGGTCAAGGCCGGAGTAGGTGAACAGCTCGTCCCGTTCCGGGCAGAGAAAGTCCTCCGCCATGGCAATCTCCTCGTGGGTATAGTGGGCAAGGATATAGTCACCGTAGAGTCCCTTATCCGTCAGATAGCGAAGCCTGCCATAGAGGTCGCCGATGCCGCGCCCCTCCCATTCCTGTGCGTTGCGACAGCGAAAGGAGTGGTTCAGAAGCCGCGCCGCGATGAACTCCCACTTGGGTGCCTCTGCCGTAGTCAGCTCTACCGCCGCCTTGGTCAATGCCTCAGCCCGCTCATCCTCCGTCATGCCCGGGCGACAGAAACTCTCAAACTTCATTTGAAGCGCCGCGAGGGAGTAGATTTCCTCGGTAAAATCCATCTGGATGCGGCGCAGCACCTCGTCAAGCGAGTCATCCCCCACCGTCCGCGCGATGGTATGCCGGACACGGCGCAGCGCAGACGCTTTTCGCGGTAGAGGATGTACGCCTTGGCCACTCATAGTGTCCGCGCTCCATGAGCGTTCGCTCCACCTCGTCCTGCACACGTTCTACGGTGAGCGGCACTGTGACGGAGAGATTGTTGAGAACGGTGGCGAGGATCTCATCCATCTCTCTGCTCCCGATCTCCTTGCCCTGTCCGTCAAACGCCTTTTTCATGGCGTTGAAAATTTTCTCCTGTTGAAAGGGAACAGACTCCCCGTTTCGTTTTCTGATCTCCATTTCGATCCTCTCATCTTCTCCGGTCACTTCTCATGTCCTTTTGGGCAAAGAGCGGGCAAGCGCAGTATCACGCTTGCCCGCTCTGTTTTTGAAAGCCGGTTTTTCTGCAGCCGACGCGGCAGGGCCGTTTGTTGTCTGTTGTCTTGGTTTTGGCTTTCCTGCCAGTTACTTCATAGATTCCAGAATGGCGTCCGCCAGTGCTTCCAGCTCAGTGCGCTTGTCCGTGCCCATGGACGAGGCGAGGCTGAGCCGCTCGTTGAGCACCGTCATGTTCTTAAGCTCATCGTTGACGAATTTCTGCATGAGATCACCGGACTTCACCGCCCATGAGCCGTTTTCAATGATGGCAAAGGTGCGGTTTTGCAGATTCAGTGCCTTCATATCCATGAGGAAGTCATGCATGGCGGGGTAGATGCCGAGGTTGTAGGTCACAGAGGCCAGGACAATGTGACTGTACTTAAACGCCTCGGAGATCAGCTGGGAGACATGAGTGGAGGACACATCGTACATCGCCACCTTGCTCATGCCCTTATCGCAGAGCGACACCGCCAGCGCTGCGCCGCGTTCTCCGTGTTGCCGTACATAGAGGCGTAGACGATGAGCACGCCCTGGGTCTCAGGGGCATAGCGGCTCCATGTGTCGTACTTTTCGATGAACCAGCCAGATCCTTGCGCCACACGGGGCCGTGGAGCGGCAGATGTACTTGATCTGATCCAAAACGCCGCCGGCCTTTTTCAGCAGGAGCTGGATGTGGGGGCCGTACTTGCCCACGATGTTGGTGAGGTAGCGGCGGGCGTCGTCCAGCCAGTCCCGCTCGAAGTCCACCTCGTCGGCGAACAGCTTGCCGTCCAGCGCGCCGAAGGTGCCGAAGGCGTCGGCGGAAAAGAGGACGCCGTCGGTGACGTCAAGGGTCACCATGCCTCCGGCCAGTGAACCATAGGCGCGCCCACAAAGGTGACGGTGTGCTTGCCGAAGGAGAAGGTGTCGCCCTCCTTCACCTCGATGCACTCATGTCCGTCCACATGGAAGCCGAACTGCCGCATGAGCATGAATGCCTTCTCGTTGGAGATCAGTTTCACCTTGGATGGTGCAGCAGGATCTCCTCGATGCAGGCGGCGTGATCCGGCTCCAGATGGTTGACCAGCAGGTAGTCCAGCTCGCGGCCATCCAGCACATACGCCAGATTTTCCAAAAGCTGTCGGCAGGCAGACCAGTCCACCGTGTCAAAGAGCACCGTCTTTTCATCCAGCAGGCAGTAGGCGTTGTAGCTTACGCCCGGGGAATGGGAAAGCAGTTTTCAAACAAGGCCAGGCGATGGTCGTTGGCGCCCACCCAGTAGAGGTCGTTCGTTACTTTACGCACGCAATACATCTTATCTTACCTCCTTCATCGGCCTCAAGTTTACAAATTGATCCTTCGTCTCCGCGCACTCGGGACACACCCACTCGGCGGGAAGCTGCTCAAAGAGCGTACCGGGCGCGATCTCGCCGTCCTCATCGCCCAACTCCGGCACATACTCGTAGCCGCAGCCGCTGCAGACGTAGCGGTCGCCGATGGGGGCGGGCTTCGGCGGCGTGGGCCGCTTCATCTTTACCATGGGCGGCGCGGGCAGCTTTTCGCCGCTATCCAGCGCGGCAGTGAGCAGGGGCAGGATCTCCTCCACATCGCCCACGATGCCGTAGTCGCAGTTCTTGAAGATAGGCGCGTTACCGTTCTTATTGATGGCCACGATGGTGGAGGCGTCCTTGATGCCCTTAAGGTGCTGGGATGCGCCGGAGATGCCGCAGGCGATGTACAGATTGCCGGTGAACTTCTGACCGGACATACCCACATAGCGGTTCAGCGGCAGATATTTGAGAGTCTCCGCCACAGGGGCGGGAAGAACCGATGGCCGCGCCGGCGCTTGGCCAGCGACTCTACCAGTTTCATGTTCTTTTTCTCCCCGATGCCCTTGCCCGCGGAGACACCCGCTCCGCCTGCGGGATGGGCGTATCCATAGGGATGCCCACGGAGAAGTCGTGACCATCCTTCTTCAGCGCCGCCACAAGGTCAGCCACCTGCTGGGCAGCATCCCCCTCCCGGAAGATGGTCTTTTTGCGAATGCCGGTGATGGGCGCGGGTTTCTTGGCCGCCGAACGGCTCTCGCCGCCGGAGCTCTTGCCCAGCCTGCCCAACAGATGAGAGGCGATGACCACCCGCTGGATCTCGTTAGTGCCCTCGTAGAGGGTGGTGATCTTGGCGTCGCGGTAGGCCCGTTCCACCTCCATGCCCTTGAGGTAGCCGCTGCCGCCGTAGATCTGCAAGGCATCGTTGGTGACCTCCAGCGCGATGTCCGAGGCGTACATCTTCGCCATGGCGGACTCCATGCCGTAAGGCGCGTGCTGCTCCTTCAGCTCCGCCGCGGAGTAGATGAGGAACCGGGCGCAGCGCAGCTTGGTGGCCATATCCGCCAGCTTGAAGGCGATGCTCTGCTGGGCCGCGATGGGCTTGCCGAACTGGACGCGCTCCTTGGAATAGCTCAACGCGTGCTCAAACGCGCCCTGGGCGATGCCCAGCGCCTGCGCGGCGATGCCGATGCGTCCGCCGTCCAGCGTAGACATGGCAATCTTGAAGCCCTCGCCCTCCTTGCCCAATAGGTTTTCCTTGGGAACCTTCACGTCGTTGAACGATCAGCTCCGCCGGTGGAGGAGGAGCGAATACCCATCTTGTCATAGTGGTCGCCGAACTCAAAGCCTTCCAGCCCTTCTCCACGATGAAAGCGGAGATGCCCCGGGTGCCGATGTCCGGCGTGGTGACGGCGAAAACCACATAGGTGTCCGCCTTAGGGGCGTTGGTAATGAAGATCTTGCCGCCGTTGAGGAGGTAGTAGTCCCCCTTATCCAGCGCCGTGGTCTCCGTGCCGCCGGCGTCGGATCCGGCGTTGGGCTCCGTAAGGCCGAAGGCGCCGATCTTCTCGCCCTTGGCCAGCGGAACCAGATATTTCTTCTTCTGCTCCTCGGTGCCATAGGCGAAAATGGGCCATGAGCCGAGGGAGACGTGGGCGGAGAGGATTACGCCTGCGCCGCCGTCCACACGGGCCAGCTCCTCCACCGCGATGGCGTAGCTCAGGGCATCAAGACCGGCACCGCCGTACTCCTTGGGGTAGGGAATGCCCATCCAGCCCAGCTTACCCAGCTTCTTGACAGCCTCCTTGGGAAACTCATTGTTCTGATCCATTAAAAATGCGAGGGGCTTGATCTCCTCCTCCGCAAAACTCCGGATCTTCGCGCGCAGCTCTTCGTGCGCCGACGTGGTTTGAAACAGCATACGGGTACCTCCTTTTAAAATTTTACAGCTCGCTTGTGTCTTGGGGATCGGATCCGCCGGTCAGCAGCCTGCGCAGGCTCACGGCACGGACGCCTCGTCCTGCTTTGCTGCAAGGCCGCCAGCTGACAGTGGATGGCGCACCGCCCATGCTTGTCCTGCCAGCGGCATTCATATCCCGGCTCCATGCAGGCGCATAGGATGCCCCGCTCCCCCACCGACCCCCATGAGATCGTAGAGGGAGGTCGCGTCCAGATCGCAGGACAGCGCGCAGCCGCCGAGAGCGCCGCGGCTCACCCGCACCAAATTGCCGGCGGCGAGCTTGCGCAGAATCTGGTAGGCAAACTGATTGGGGATCAATTCCGTTTCCGACATCTCGGCCACCGAATGCTTCTCCCCGTCCAGCAGCACCCGCAAAATGCGCAGCGCGTAGTCCGTCTCTTTGGTGATGATCATGCTCCACATCCTCTTTTCGCTTGCTTGTTAATACCATCATATCAATCTTGATAAAATTTGTCAAGATAATTTCAAAAAAATTATCGCTTTCCTACAGACCGCCCCAGCCCGGGTCAGCTTCGCTTTCCATTCAGCGAAAAACCATGTTCCTTTTCATATTGACAATCTCCTGATCGGGATTGAGCTTGATTTTCATGTTGGCCACCTCTTTCTTGTTTATTGATTGTGGCTTTATCATACCGCAGGACAAAGTCTTTTTCTGTGACGAGGTACATTGATAAAAAAATCCGGTGCTTTTGGAGCACCGGATTTTAAGAAGGTGAATTACGCTTTCCACAGACTGTGGAGGTTGCAGTAGGCGTAGACCGCCTCGACCTCATCGCCCTCGCAGAGAGCGAAGCAGACCTCCGGCTTTTCGCCGGGATGCAGTTCCTTACGCTGATTACCCTGCTTGGTCTGGAGAGATATCTATGGAATCGACCGTGTTTTGGCTGTCAGGCGTGGCACATCGCGCCTTGGCGGGAAGGGGCAGTGCTTCACCTGCCTGATCTGCGGGCAGAAGCGGAATCTCTGGCTTGAACAGGGCAAGTGGTTCGTGGAAGCCTACTGCTCTGTGCCGGAAAGCCGTGCTTCATAATGGCAAAGTACTTATCCCGCGCAGACCTTTCGCGCATAGCGGGTAAGTATATCGACCAGTACTATACCCGCTTCGGGATCAGCAAAGATGCCCCGGAACCCATTGACCTGAACGGCTTGCAAGCGCTGTTCTTGGGCTGAATGTGAAAATGCTGCCGCTGTGCAGCGATGGCAGCATCCTCGGGCTGACCGTTTTTCAAAGATGCGGTTTTACCGTAACTTTAGGGGATGGTACAAAGCTTGTAGAGATATTCATCCGAAGGACATCGTAATCGATTCCGCCCTTGCGGCAGACAGTTGCACCGGATGCCGGAATTTCACGATAGCGCATGAGGCGGCACACCATATTCTGGCTGACCTGTTTCCGAACGACTATAGAAAGGCAGTCAAGTGCCGTGGCACATTGCCTATCGGGAACGAAACGGACAACCTCATGGGAGGAATGGCAGGCAAATACCCTTGCGGCAGAGTTGCTGATGCCAACATTTCTGGTCAACGCCGAAATAGAACGGGCAAGGCTGTGCCTGCCGAATGGAATCCTGTACCAATCCGCATCTGACCCGAACTATGAAAAATTTCTGGAGATGGCTCGACTGGATTGGGGTTTCTTGGTCTGCAATCAGGATCAGACTGCAGCAGATGCAGGTTATAAAAGGCAAACCCATCCACTGCCATCCATTGGACATCATGCGATTTGGAGAATGAATATGATTCAGTTAAAGAACCGTCCCTTTGCCCGGTAAAGCAACCGACTACTACACAGCAGGCAGAATTTAGCATAGGCTGGAGATTTTGCCCTGTTTGTGGAAATAAGTTATACCAAAAAATCGAGGGGTGTTCAGGTACACTACAAGTGAAGTGCAATAGATGCAAAGAAACCCTGAGACTTGATCTGGCATTTAGATGCCAGTGATTTTCCAGTCATTTTAACAAATACGGGTGCACTGCACCCTGAATATGGACTGTTCGCTCCGAGCAACGGGCCATTGCCGCAAGGCAATGTATGAAACGTGCTCCAAATAGCCGGGCAACAGCTGATTGAGAGATTTTCTTTTGAAGATCCCTCATGTTGGTTGTTGTCCGGCTATTTTTTTTTAGCCTTCAGGAAGCCTGCTCCCGTAAAAAGGAGCAGGCTTTATGTTTGTCCGTTTTTCGTGGATGCCCCAAGCGGCTAGATATCCGTAGCAACTCCGAGTTTTCGACTTCTCACGCTTTATCGAAAATTTGGAGGTCACACATGAGCTTTGATCCGAATGCTATTGGTAACCGTATTTTTACTTTGCGTACAAATGCGAAGTTATCGCAGGAAAAACTTGCTGAAAAACTTGGTGTTTCCCATCGCCACCTCGGCGATCTTGAAAGGGGAAGCTCCAATGGCTCTGTAAAAATCCTGATCGATATTGCAGAATACTTCCATGTCAGTATGGATTATCTTCTTTTGGGTCGAGATCCTTCTAGGGATCAGTTTCAAAATGAACTGCAAGCCGCTATAGATCATCTTGAAAAAATCAAAGGTCTTTTATAATCACTTCAACAAGAAACGCTCCTGCCAGTTTTACACCGGCAAGAGCGTTTCTTGTGTTATTCAAAAATATCGGCAAGGGTAAGCAGCTGTACTTCTCCGCGTTCCTGTGCCTGAAGTAGTCCGTCCGTAAATCCGCCTTTCGAGAAAATGTAGTAGTGGTAGTTTGTTCCCTCCCCAAAGTGTATTTATCGAATTTATATATCGTAAGTTAGTTTCTTACGAGTATAATACTTCATTTCTTACATAAAGTCAGGAAATATATTTTTGACGTCTCATCGAGAAACAGGAACGATACTTCCTATTTTCCTCAAAAATTGTGAACTCTGAGTTCCTGTTCATTTCGTTCCGCATCGGTTACAATACAGCCATAGCTTCGGCAAGCGTTCAAAGCAGCCCTCAAGCTATCCCGCCCCTTGAAAATTGAACACGCATTCTTCAGTCACGTTCCTGTATGATGAGCCACGTCCGTAACAAATGCGATGATCTCCCACTGAGGGAATGAGCGGTAGGTTGACGGTAAATGGATGACAGCTTCTCCATAGCTAAGAGCCATCACAGAATAATGATACTTCTGCCTTCGGGCAGCTCGGTGAGAACCACGGAGAGGTGAGAACCCTATGGATTCGGTACGCTGCCGGACGGCTGAAAGATTTCCCACACGAAAACTGAGTTTTCGTTTTCCGGGGGTGTCGGGGACAAGTACGGAAAAGTCTATAACTATAAATCACAGCATTTATGCTGTTTGAGATAGGTAGGGTGGGCTGTGCGAGCAGCCCACTGTTACATATACGGATAGAGAGGAGAAATCTAAATTGGCAACACGAGGCAAAAAAGAGAAAGAGTATCCGCCCATGCCCGCAAACTGGATATACAAGCGCGGGGATGTCTACATGATGGACCTGAACCCTTACAGCGGTTCTGAGCAAGGCGGTGTCCGACCTGCCATTGTTGTCCAGAACGATGACGGTAATTTTTATTCCAATGTTCTTCTGGTCGTTCCGCTGACAACACAGATCAAAAAACGGTATATGCCGACACACTTTGTTCTGCACAACCGCTTTTTAAGCGCACCGTCCATGGCAATCTGCGAGAGTCCCAGACCGGCAGATAAATCAAGAGTTCTTCAATATTTAGGGCATCTGTCCAAATACGAGATGCGGCAGGTATCCCTTTGCTTGCAGTACAGTTTTGGATTTATCGGATACAAAATGTTCCGAAAATGCCTTACAGCTCCGCCGGAAGAAGATGTGGTTGCTGCGGCAAAAAATCTTCTCTCCAAGCAGTTCCAAAACCTTCGGGTCTGAACAGTCAGTCCCCGGCTCCCACCAAGCACAAAAAAGGCGATTTACATAGCATTGAGCAGATATCGGAAAGGATGCTCTCCACCCCGACAGAATCTTCTGTTGAGTTCATGGTCGCAGAACTGGATGATGCACTTCAATCGCTTATGTTCCGCTGGAATATCTGTTATGAACGGTATTCCAGTTTCCGCTTATCCGATAACGAAAAGAAGAAAATCGGTTTGATTATCCAATCAGGAATTGATTTTCTGCAAAAGAAGAAGGAGGTTCCTTTATGATGAACGCAGTTGTAAAACCTTACCATGAGATGTGCCTGAACAGCAGTGAGCTGATCGTTCCGCGCGATACTTACCAGCGCGCTCTTCACCCCGCTCGTGTTGCCCGCATCGCAAAAGAATTCGATGAGCGGGTTGCCAATGAACCGAAGATCAGCTTCCGGGATGGTCACTACTATGTGATGGACGGACAAAACACCATGCTGCACGGAAATTTCTGAACGGCGGCGAAGATTTGCAGATTCGCTGCAAGGTTTATTTTGGTATGACAGAACGAGAAGAAGCCCTCCTGTTTGCACAGCAGACAGGCATTTCGGAACGGCTGAGTGCAGGGCAGAAGCTCCGTGCTCTGATTTTCCAGGGGAGCCTGCTGCCGTTGCATTCCAGCAGGCCACCGAATTGGCTGGCGTTCATCTTTCTTTTGAAGAAGGCCGTGGCAAGCAGCGGATCAGCTGCATTGCAACCGCCTATCACGAATTCATCCGGCTGGTCCGGAACTGTATATCGAATCCCTTGATGTTTTGCTGAACGCTTGGAACGGCGAACCTGATTCCATGAGTTCCGCAAACCTGCTCGGCATCTGCCGCTTTGTAGAACTGTATCACTCCGAATATAACAAAGGCCGTCTGATTGCCAAACTGCGGCAGGTCGATGCGTTCACGGTTTTCCGCCTTGCACGAACCGCAGGCGTAAACCTTCCCGGCAAAACGAAATACCTTTCAACAGGTCTATAACATCTACAACGGTGGGAGCCGCAGGGCTGCATTGCCGTTGAAGTTTTAACATATAGTACAATACAGGAGAGTTTATCCTATGGATAATTTTGAAGAAACTGCACACGCTGTGCCTATGACCTCCATGCAGGATGTTCGCTGCTACACGGTGGAAGATCTGATGGCAATGTTGGCTTTGAGTCGCCCAACCGTTTATCGTCTGCTGAAGCAGAACGTGTTCCGCTGGTTTAAGGTCGGTGGCGCATACCGGATTTCTAAAGCCAGCTTTGACGCATGGCTCAACGAAGGTGTTATCGAACCCAGTTTGGCCGGTTGACATCCTCAACATTTCAAGCAAAATCTGCTATTCTTTAGCCGGGATGAGAATCCCGGCTAAATTTTTACATACAATGGAGGTGTTCTTCATGGACGAAATGTCACTCGCTTCGATTCCACTATGCGAAAAAAGCAAGGCAACCCGCCGCCAAAACCACCAATGTCCGTGCGCGAGATGCAGCACCTTTTGGGTCTTGGCAAGACGGAGAGCTATTGGCTGATCCACAAGAATTTTTTCGAGGTTCATTCAGATAAACGATAAAATGCGTGTTGTTATCTCCAGCTTCGAGAAATGGTACGCCAATCAGATCAAGTACCACAAGGTCAATGGCCCTCCTCCGGGAGAGGAACTTCGCAAACGTTCTTATTCCGTTGTGGAAGCAGCTGAGATTCTGAGCGTCGATACGGAAACGATCTATACGCTGATCCGTCAGGGTAAGATAAAGACGGAAATTGTTGATTTCTGGATGCGGATCCCAAGGGACGAATTTGAGCGCTGGTATAGCTCGCAAAAGCGTCTCCGCACTGCTGCCGACCGGGAGCGTGACCGAGAAATCGAAGAACAGACGATTTCTGTGCCTGAAATGGCAAAGCTGCTCGGCATCACACGGGAGAAAGTTTACTGGATTCTCAAGTGTAAAAAATATTGTGACATCCTCGTTGTCGAACGTGTTGCAGACAGACCTCGCATTACCAAAGCGAGCTTTGCG
>ENA-OQIW01000193-OQIW01000193.1-human-gut-metagenome-genome-assembly--contig:-NODE-193-length-12647-cov-1.487220_pt1 | contig 12647 bp, 17 predicted proteins | sample MGYA00242586_ERZ504751 | MGnify/ENA primary metagenome ERZ504751 (study PRJEB26092, sample SAMD00036349) | human gut metagenome | host: Homo sapiens | study: EMG produced TPA metagenomics assembly of...
GTTTATCCTATCCGCTCATCGTGCGTCCGTCCTATGTACTCGGCGGCCGTGCCATGGAAATCGTGTACAACGACAAAGAACTTGACGTGTACTTGAAAGAAGCGGTAGTGGCCTCCAAAGATCATCCGGTACTTATCGACCGCTATATGGTGGGTATGGAAGTGGAAGTTGACGCCATCGCCGACGGCGAAGACGTATGTATCCCGGGCATCATGGAACAGATTGAACGGGCCGGCGTTCACTCCGGTGACTCCATTGCGGTATATCCGGCTCAGCATTTGTCTGAAGAAATTACGAACCAAATCGTTGATTACACCCAGCGTATTGCTCGCGGTTTGAATGTAAAAGGTATCGTAAACATTCAGTACATCGTAGCTAACGGTGAACTCAATGTTATCGAAGTTAACCCGCGTTCCAGCCGTACCGTACCGTTCATCAGTAAAGTTACGGGCATCAACATGATTGAATATGCAACGCGCATTGCTCTCGGTGAAACGATTAAATCCATGGGCTTACCGACCGGTTTGGTACCGGCTAAAGATTATGTAGCTGTTAAAGCTCCGGTATTCTCGTTCTCCAAAATGGGCCTCGTAGAAATCGCTTTGGGACCTGAAATGAAATCCACCGGTGAAGTTATGGGTATCGGTCGTACCTATTCGGAAGCCTTGTTCAAAGCCATTCATGGCGCCAACATGCGCATTCCTGAAAAAGGCCATATCCTCATGACCGTAGCGGACCGTGATAAAGAAGAAGCAGCACGTCTTGCCAAAGGCTTTATCGACCTCGGCTACCACATTCAGGCAACCGGCGGTACGGGCAAATATTTCGAAGAACATGGTATTCCATGTGTCATTGTTAACAAGATTCACGAAGGTCAAAACAACTGTGCCGATTTGATTCGTCGCGGTGAAGTTGACTTGATGTTGAACACCTTGACTTACGGCAAACGCCCTGAACGCGAAGGCTTCCAGCTTCGTCGTTTGGCCGTTGAAATGGGCACCCCTTGCTTGACATCCTTGGATACGGCACGCGAAGTATTGCGTGTAGTAGCCGGTCGAGCTAATGAAGAAATTAAGATTGAAGTCGAAGCGTTACAAGATTTGAGATGGAGTGATACACGCAATGAGCGGTATGTAGAAATGGCGCGAGTGCTCCGCAATGAGCAAATTGGTGCCGATGTATGGATTATGGATCTGTATGCACCGAAACAGGCCGCTGAAGCGGAAGTAGGCCAATTTTGTAATGTACGAGTAACCGGCGGAACGGCGCCTTTATTGCGCCGTCCCATCAGTTATGCCGGTTTTGATAAAATTGAAGGCACCATTACGCTCTTGTATCGCGTAGTGGGGACCGGTACGGACATGATGACGCACCTCAAAGAAGGGGATACCCTCGATTGTTTGGGCCCTTTGGGCAGTCGTTTTGAAATGACCGACAACATGCTCCTCGTGGGCGGCGGTGTCGGCATTGCACCGATGCTCTGCATTGCGTCAAAATTGAACGAAATTGAAGATACAACTCGTTACACCAATGAAGAAGACGAAACAGTGATTAAACCGGTGGCGGCTAAAAAAGCAACCGTCGTGCTCGGCTTCCGCAATGAATCGGAAACCTTCTGGGCCGACTTGTTTAAAGCCTATGATGTGCCGGTCTATGTGACTACCGATGACGGTTCCGTTGGGACGAAAGGGTTCCCGACAGCTATTATGCCGGAACTCATTCAGTCTGAACGCGGTGAAATAGCGCGTCAGTTAACGCCGTTTTTACACGGTGAAGCGGCCGGTGAACATTCTGTAGGCGCTGAAGCTGCTGCTACTGCTGAGAATGTAGTCGCCGCTGAGTCTGAATCCTCTGAAAGGTGGCGAGCATTGGGTTTACGAGCGTGTTGACTTGCGGTCCGACCCCAATGATGAAAGGCGTTGCGAAAGTGGCGTCCGAATTCAGCGTGCCTTGCCAAGTATCCCTTGAAGAACGCATGGGTTGCGGCACGGGGGGCTGCTTAGGTTGCGGCTGTGACGGCCGTGGCGGCAAACGCTACAAAGTATGTAAGGACGGCCCTGTATTTGCCGCTGAGGAGGTGTTTTTCAATGAGTAATACCTCAGATACTAAAATGCATGCCAATCACGGTGCAGACGCCAATTTACACGGTGAAAAAGACTATCAGACTATGGATCTCAGCAAAGATTTGAACGGTAAAAAGCCGTCTTATAAAGATTTGGCTGTTGAATTCTGCGGGATTAAGATGAAAAATCCGATTGTGGCTGCCTCAGGCACCTTCGGTTCGGTTTTGAATATGCCGATTATCTTGACCTCAGCAACGAAGTGGGCGCCATTTCGGTGAAAGGCTTAACGCCGACGCCGCGGAACGGTAATCCGGGCACCCGTATTGCGGAAACACCGTCCGGTGTATTGAACTGTATCGGTTTGGAAAACCTGGTGCGGAAGCGTTTGTACGGGATATTTTACCAGAACTGAAACAATACGATGTGCCGATTTTGGCAAATATTTCGGCGGCCGACGTGGAAGGGTACGCATTCATGCGAAGACATTGTCTGTGCCGGGCATTGCGGGCCTTGAAGTCAATATCAGCTGTCCGAATGTTAAAAACGGCGGCATGGCCTTCGGCGTATGCGCTGAATCGGCGGCGGCCGTTTGTAAAACCGTTCGTGAAAACACGAATTTGCCGGTTATCATGAAATTGTCGCCGAATGTAACGGACATCGTGGAAATTGCGACGGCTGTTAAAGAAGCCGGTGCTGACGGCTTATGCCTTATCAACACCTTACTTGGTATGGCGATTGATATTAAAACACGTCGTCCCGTACTCGGTAATTTGTACGGTGGTTTATCCGGTCCGGCCGTTAAACCGGTGGCCCTTCGCTTAGTGCATCAAGTGGCGCAAGCATCGACTTGCCGATTATGGGCATGGGCGGCATTATGACGGGCACCGATGCCATCGAATTCATGTTGGCCGGTGCGGATATCGTGTCCGTCGGTACAGCAACCATGGTTGATCCATGTGCCATCGGTAACATTGCACGTGAAATGCATGAGTACTGCGAAGCAAGCGGTTTGAATCATGTGAGTGAAGTTGTAGGGGCATTGGAACCGTATAGATTTTAAAAGCTTTAGAAACTTTAAGAGAGTTTGAACTGCATATAGAGAGAATGAAAGGTGCGAGATGAAAATCTCGTGCCTTTTTTGTGTTTAAGCGATTATTACAATAATTATTTTGTCCTAAAGCCATTGAGTTTAGCGTTGAAAATATCTTTAATAAAAATTAAAAGATAAACCGATTTTCGGTTTATCTTTTTGGGGAGGTTTGTTATAATAAAGAAAAAGGAGGTGTTATATATGATTCTGAATTTTGCGATTGAAGGGTTTACGTCGTTTAATGAGCGTCAAGAAATATCGTTTACAGCGTTCAACAAGCAACGTATAAAAAATACCAAATATGAAGAGAACTATGTATTAGAAAGCCCGTTTAGGAGTGCAAGTCAATATTATTTTTTGGCAATAATGCAGTGGGGAAAACAAATGTAATTTTAGCATTAAGTACATTGAGATATATTTTAAATACAGGAAAGTTTCCTGATCCTCGATGGTTTAATTGGTATAATACTCAAATGGGCTTTGAATTGGTAGTATCAAAAGGGCGAGATTATTACGAATATAAAATAAAAATTAATAGAGACGGTTATATAGTTAGTGAAGCTCTATTAAAGAACGAAGAGAACATTTTTACATTTGATTCGAATATTTTACAAAGTGAGTTGTTGGACAATAAAATTGAAGAAATCTATTCAATCCGCTCAACGTCGCCAGTGCTTTTAAAACTTAAAGATTTTATTCATAAAGAATATGATGAGTTTATGGAAGCAGTTAAAAAGATTAGTGTGGTAATAACCAATTCTTATGATTTAGATGATAAAGGGCTACGATATGAATTTTCTGAAATAACGAAGCAAAAGATTGAGACTAATAAAGCATTAGCTTTGGAATTATTGCAACAAATTGATAGTTCTATTGTTGATATAAGCTTTAAGCTATATGATTTGGAAGAAAAAACATATGAGATTTATTTACATAGATATTCTCGAAGAGAAAATAATAATATTAAACAAAATATAGCGGATGAATCAAGTGGGGTAAAGAAAATAGTGTCATTATTAGCTAAATTGTTGTCGATTTATGATGGGGAAACATTAGTAATTGATGAGTTAGATTCTTCTATTAGTACTCGTTCACTAATGCTTATTTATAACAATATGATTAATAATGGTAGAAATAGATCCGGTCAATTAATAGTATCAACACATAATTTAGAATTATTGAACCTAGACTTATTTGCACCGGAGCAGATTTATATTCTTTCAAAAAATGATTGTTTGTCTACTGAAATAAATTCATTGGCGGATTTTGATTTACGTAGTAGCAATAAGAGGTTAGCTGTTAAATTTTTACAAAGGGAATTCGAGGTATAAAAGTGGGGTATAAGCGGAGAAAACGCAATATAATTCAATCGAGTCATTTAAAAATTCATATTGCTTGTGAGGGTCCAAGTGAAGAATCAATTTTAAAAGACGTTTTAAAAGATTATAAGTACATTACTGTTAAAAGTATTGATGGTGGTGGCTATGGTAAGTTTACCAATTATGTAGAACGCAACAAGGATTTATATCCGATATTCTTTATTGTTGCGGATTTGGACAAAGCTCAAAATGATGAATCGGCGAGAAGATTGTTAAATGAAATGATAAAAAAGGTGAATATTTTATCGAATATGAATACTATTTTTTTGACCGGCCCTGAAATTGAATATTGGGTAGCGTGTTGTATTGGAAGGCCAAACCTTACTAGTGATGATTTAAGTGCTATGGATTATAAAAAAGGAAATAAAGTTGCTGATTTTATTAGTAAAAATCATGGCAGCTATTGGTTAGGATGTCAATCAATCACTAATAATAGACTGTATTATAATAAAATGAGTCATAAAGATAAGTACTCAATAGCCCCTGAAAACTTGCAGAATAAGCAGAGTAATCTAGTTAATTTGCTCCCTTATATTCAAAAGATGCAACAAGATAAATTGAATTAAATTTGAATTTTATGATTTTAAATAACATAGAAATAGACTTTCAATATCACCGGTTGGAGAATATCTTCAACGTGATATAATATTAAGATAGAGATAATTGGTAGATTGGTAGGAAGGTGACTATCATGGAATATAACAGTATTGCGGTAGGACGGGCAGCATTGCAGTTGGCGATTACAGAATCGCGTCAAAAAGAACAAGAATTACGTAAAGAATTACAAGAAAAAGGAATTCGCTCCGTAGCGGTTGACTTTGGCGGTCAATTCGTACAGTCCATTCCTAAAATTATAGAACATGCCGTCGTAGCAGCTCAGCGTCAAAAAGTAGTAGCCGATAATCACATCGGCGAAGGAGCCGTTATCGGGGCTACCCAAGAAGCATTGGAACAACTCAAACGTAAGGCCATTGGCCTCAATGTGGGCGGTAAAATCGGCATTGCCCGTTATCGTGAACACATCAGCGTGGCCATTTATGTAGGCGTCGGTATTTTGCATTTGAACGAAATCGCTGTGGCCATTGCTCATAGAAGCTTGCCGGCTAGAGAAGACGAAGTAGGACAAAAGAGCGCGGGAAAATAGATTTTAATCAGTTGCAATAAATAGGGATCAACTAGTACAGTATGGAGTAATTGGAGGCGAATCAGTGAGTTCACTAGCCGTCATTTTTTTTTTTGACAAAAAATGAAGAAAAACATATCGAAGCAGCCATTCAGAATGTGAAGCAATGTGCGGATGAAGTACTCATTATCGACTCCGGTAGTACGGACAATACAGTAGCCATTGCCGAAAAAAACGGGGCAATAGTTCGTTATCGCGCCTGGGATGATGATTTTGCGGCGCAGCGAAACTTCGCCTTAGAACAAACCTCGGCTGACTGGGTGTTGTATTTGGATGCGGATGAACGCATGGATGAAACAATGTGCCGAGAAATTCGCTACATTGTTGTGGAGAACCGTGTGGGCGAATATGGTTTAAAACGTCGAAAGGTTATCTTTAACGGCCATCGGTTTAAACATGGCATTTTTGCACCGGACATCGTTTATCGATTATTTCCCCGCGAAGCGTTACCTGGGTAGGCAAAGTGCATGAGCATCCGGAAACGAATTTGCAAAAATCGATACTAAAAGGTGCTTTAGATCACTACTCCTATGAAAGCTGGCATCATTGGCTTCAAAAGGCCGATCATTATACGACAATTTGGGCTGAAGAGCAGTATTCTAAAGGCAAGCGTATTACACTGGGAAAAGCATTTTCGCACTCCTTTGTTGGCGGCTTGCGAGCTTTACTTTTAAAAGGTGCTTTTTTAGATGGCTGGATGGGCGTGTTTTCTTCCTATCAGCACGCATTTTATACCATGCTGAAATATGTAAAATTGCATGAATTGCAGCAACGGGAAAAGGGTAAATAAGCATGGATGATATAGTTATAGTATTGGCGGCTGATGATAATTATGCACAGCACGCGGCCGTAACGGCGGCTTCTATCTTACTTCATACGACTGAGCCGCAACGAGTTTCATTGTATATCTTAAGTGATGGTATAAGTGAAACGAAGCAACAGAAAATTAAAGACACGGTTAACGATTTAAAAGGCCGAGTACAGCTGATAGCCGTGGACGGTGACGCCATCGAAGGCTTTACCAGCGGTCACATCAGTAAAGCGGCTTATTTACGTTTAATGATTCCGGAATTGTTGCCCGACCATGTTGAGAAGGCGATTTACTTTGATACGGATTTAGTTGTGACCGGTGATGTGGCCGAACTTTGGCAGCTGTCATTGGGCGGTCATCCGGTGGGAGCGACGGTTGATTTAGGTATTATGTCATCCAAACGTAGTCGTCGTGAAAAACATGCATCTATCGGCTTACATGAGTTAGATGACTACTTTAATTCCGGTATGATGGTCATTGATGTGTCTCAGTGGCGCGTCAAAAATTATGGCAATGCAGTACTAGCTGAGATTACGTCGAATCAATTTCGTCACCACGACCAGGACGGTTTGAATAAAGTGTTTAAAAATGATTGGCAGGAATTGCCGCTCCGTTGGAATGTTATACCGCCGGTGTTCTCGTTGCCACTAAAAATTCTATGTAGTGCCAAGTGGCGTAAAAAGGCCATTGAGGCCTTGAAAAGCCCGGCCGTAATACACTGGGCGGGGCGCTATAAACCGTGGGAATTTACCTATGAAAAAGCATTTAACGGCATATATTATGAGGCGTTAAAAGAAACTCGTTTTAATGATGCGGTTATGCCACAACTGAGTAAAGATATGCACGGAAAATCCCTTGCAAGACAGCTTATGCGAATTCATTGGGCAAAATTTTGGCAAGCTATAGGTGGATAAACAGATGAAAACATTTTCAAAAGATTTTTTTCAAATAAAAAATTTCATAAAAGAGCGAATAGATTTTAACTACTCGAGCACGGATGAAGGTGCTTACCACATCGCCTATAATGTCAATGACGGGTTCATTCATATCATGGGCGTTTCGGTTGTGTCGGTACTGGAAAATAACAAAGATAAAAACTTTGTGGTTCATATTTTTGTGGACGGTTACAGTCCGGAAAATTTGGCAAAAATCGAAGAAATGGCCAAACAGTGGCAATGTCATTGCATTGTGTACTTGCTCGACATGACGCCGTTTAACGACTTCCATATTAAAGTGGTGCGTTTTTCCAGAATTACCTATGCCCGAATTTATATGCCTAAAGTCATTAAGGAATACAGCGATAAGTTTATTTATCTTGATGCGGACACCATGGTGTGCGATTCGCTTACTGAATTATGGAACATGGATTTGCAGGGCAAGGCTATGGGTGCTGTTTCGGAAACACCGGAATCCGTTGCGTATCGAGCCGGTCATTTGAAGTTAAAGTCCGGTAAATATTTTAACGATGGCGTTATGGTTATAGATATTACCCAATGGGAAATAGACCAAATCACCGAAAAGGCCTTTGCGTATCAGAATGAACCGCCTAGTCGTTTCAAAGGGCAAAGCCAGGACGTGTTGAATTTAGTATTTGATGGTGATTTATATTTCTTGCCGGCTGCTTTTAATGCGTACGGCGGTGCTGCTGAATTTGACGGCAAACCGGTTATTGCTCATTGGACGGGTCGTCGCAAACCTTGGCAAATGGTGTTGACCGATATTGATGCTTTGTGGCGTAAATATAATGCTTGGCACCATGGGAGACGATTGCGCATGTCTTGCCGGTGAAAAAGCCGGAAAACTACCATGATTTCCAGCAATGGGGCGACTACCAGAAAAAGCAGGGCCATTACGGTAAATTCTTGCAAGGTATTTTCTGGTACAGTGTGTTGCGTGTGATTTATAAATTGGGCGGCAACAAGAAGAATTAGGTGAATAAAGATTAGCAGCTTAATTATTAAAGTTAGGCAGCAATTGAATGTTTGAAGTATTTGATTATTAGGAGTGGCGAAGATGAAAATTGCAATTGCCGGGACCGGTTATGTAGGTTTATCCAACGGCTTATTGCTGGCACAGCATCATGAAGTGGTGGCGTTGGATATTATTCCCGAAAAAAGTAGACATGCTGAATAAAGGGCAGTCACCGATTGTTGATGCGGATATATCCGCATTTTTGCAACGTGATGATATTAACTTTAAAGCAACTCTGGATGCTAAAGAAGCGTTCGTGGGTGCCGACTACATCATCATTTCCACGCCGACTAATTATGATCCGAAGAAAAACTTCTTTGATACATCGTCCGTAGAAGCTGTTATTGAAGAGGTATTGAATATTAATCCGGACGCCATTATGATTATCAAATCAACGATTCCGGTTGGTTATACGGCTCAGATGCGCGAAAAATATAACACAGAAAATATTATTTTCTCGCCTGAATTCTTGCGTGAAGGCAAGGCTTTGCATGATAATTTATATCCGTCTCGCATCGTTGTGGGCGAACGGTCAGATCGAGCTAAGGTCTTTGCCAATTTATTGGCTGAAGGGGCCGTTAAAAAGGATATTCCGATTATCTTTACCGGTTCTACCGAAGCGGAAGCAATTAAATTATTTGCCAACACGTATTTGGCATTACGCGTAGCTTACTTCAATGAACTTGATTCCTATGCGGAAATGCGCAATTTAAATACAGCTGAAATTATTAAGGGCGTATGCTTAGATTCGCGTATCGGTGATTTCTATAATAATCCGTCCTTCGGTTACGGTGGTTACTGCTTGCCGAAAGATACGAAGCAATTATTGGCTAACTATCATGATGTGCCTCAGAACTTGGTGTCGGCTATCGTAGAAGCTAACCGCACGCGTAAGGACCATATCGCCGATATGATTATTGAGCGGCAACCGAAAATTGTTGGCGTATATCGTTTGACGATGAAAAGCGACTCTGATAACTTCCGGGCTTCGGCTATTCAAGGGGTTATGAAGCGCATTAAAGCGAAAGGTATTGAAGTTGTTGTGTATGAACCAACATTAGAAGCTGATGACTTCTTCCGTTCGCGCGTTATTCGTGATTTGGCTGAATTCAAAGCCATGAGCGATGTTATCATTACAAACCGTTGGTCTGATGATTTGGCGGATGTGCAAGATAAGGTTTATACGCGAGATTTATTTGACAGAGATTAATTAGAACGGAGCATATTATTTAGTAAATTAAATGGAAATTTTGCTCAGTAATAATGAGTGGTTTGAGAAGGGATTGTGGGGCAATAATGGCTTCCTATAAAGAATTTGATATAACTAAAAAAGTTCTTATTACCGGGGCGGCCGGATTTATCGGTTTTCATTTGGTAAAATTGCTCCTCGATAAAGGGGCTACGATATAGGTTTTGACAATCTGAACGATTACTATGATGTGTCGTTAAAAGAAAGTCGTTTAGAGATTCTGAAGGCATATTCAAAGTTTACCTTTGTAAAGGGGAACCTAGCCGATGAAGTGGCTGTTAACGGTCTTTTTGAAAACTTCAAACCGGATATTGTAGTTAATTTGGCGGCTCAAGCGGGGGTTCGCTATAGCATCGACAATCCGCGAGCCTATATGGAATCGAATATGATGGGTTTCTTCAATATTTTGGAAGCCTGTCGTCATAGTCCGGTAGAGCATCTGTTGTTCGCCTCCAGTTCCTCGGTATACGGCAATCAGCAGAAGACACCATTTGCCACAACGGATAATGTGGACCATCCAATCAGTCTATATGCGGCCACAAAGAAATCTAACGAGCTCATGGCCTATACATACAGCCATTTGTATGGCATTCCGACTACGGGCTTACGATTCTTTACCGTATATGGTCCATATGGTCGTCCTGACATGGCCTACTTCAAATTCACCAACAAGATTATGAGCGGAACGCCGATTCAGATCTACAATAAGGGTGATATGTATCGCGACTTTACCTATGTTGACGATATTGTGGCAGGGATTGAACGGATGCTATGTAATCCGCCGGCTAAAAATGAAGCAGGGGATGCTTATAAGGTGTATAACATTGGCAATAATAAACCGGAACAGCTTATGCATTTTATCGAAGTCTTGGAACAGCAATTAGGGAAGACGGCTGAAAGAGAATTTTTACCGATGCAAGCAGGAGATGTGTATCAGACCTATGCTGATGTGAGTGAATTGGAACGAGATTTCGACTTTAAACCGGAAACAACGATTGAAGAGGGATTAGGGAAATTCGTGGCATGGTACAAAGAATATTACTCAGTGAAGTAGCCGATAAAGGTATAAATTTAAGCAAAGATTGCCTTAGTAATTATAGTTAGTTGAGCATTTTAGTCTGTAGCAGATGCTTTGACTGAACGCTCAAACTATGATATACTATCAAAGTTAACGAAATAAAAGAGCAAATAGTGGTTGACAAGATCTTTTAGATTTGTTATCATAATGAAGTTGAATGAAGTAGAGGCCATCCGCTTCTCACCTGTTGTCTCGAAATAACGGGTTGAATATCTAACTAGTTATCAGTTACGATGCATTATGCCGTCCGTTTTTTTATTATAGAAAATAATTTGTTGGAGGTGACTATTATTAGCAAAGATACGCCGCGTATTAATGAAGAGATTCGCGCCCGTGAAGTTCGTGTGGTAAGTGCCGATAATGAGCAATTAGGTATTATGTCGGCTCGTGAAGCTCTTGCGTTAGCCGAAGAACATCAATTGGACTTAGTGGAAGTGGCACCGAACGGTAAGCCGCCGGTATGTCGAATTATGAACTACGGTAAATATCGCTATGAGCAACAGAAGCGCGAAAAAGAAGCTAAAAAGAAACAGAAGACATTTACTTTAAAAGAAGTAAAGCTTCGTCCCCATATTGAAGATCATGACTTCTATGTAAAAATGAAGAATGCTAGTAAATTCCTAGCAGAAGGTAACAAAGTAAAAGTTACCATCATGTTCCGTGGCCGAGAATTGAGCCATCCTGAATTGGGTCAGAATGTATTAACCCGTTTTGCCAAAGAATTGGAAGAACAGGCAGTTGTTGAGAAAGCAGCTAAGCTTGAAGGGCGAAACATGACGATGATATTAGCAAAAAAAGGATAATTGAGGAGGAAACTAATCATGCCAAAAATTAAAACTCGCCGTGCAGCGGCTAAACGTTTTGTACCGACCGGTAGCGGTGAATTCAAACGTGCGAAAGCTTTCAAGAGCCACATCTTAGAAAAGAAATCCCCGGCTCGTAAACGCAATCTTCGCAAAGCAACTTTGGTTAGCAAAGCCGATTACAAACGCGTTGCTAAATGTTTACCATACGCTTAATAGTTAAAATTACTGGATAATGGAGGAAATATACAATGGCTAGAGTGAAAAAGGGCGTAACTGCTCATGCACGTCATAAAAAAATCTTAAAATTAGCTAAAGGCTATCGCGGTACACGTAGTCGTTTGTTCAAAAAAGCAAACGAAACGGTAATGAAAGCATTATACTATGCTCGTCGTGACCGTCGTGCGAAAAAACGCGAATTCCGTAAATTGTTCATTACCCGTATCAATGCGGCTGCCCGCATGAACGGTATGAGCTACAGCCGTTTCATCGCCGGCTTAACTAAAGCAGGCGTTGCAGTTGACCGTAAAATGTTAGCTGATTTGGCTGTTAACGATATGGTTGCTTTCGCTAAATTCGTTGAAGTAGCTAAAAACGCATAAGACAAACGAATAAGAAATATGAGAAAAAAGGTGTAGAGATTCACAAATAAGTGAATATTCTACACCCTTTTTTTTGTACGCCGAATAGGCATGACAAAACCCCCAGTTAAACTGGGGGTCGGTAAAAAATTGAGTTATAGGACAAAAAGTGTGTGTAGAAAGTGCTGCAAACCTAGATAAATACTGGGTTTGTAGCACTTTTATCTTTTTTTGACAAAGATAAAGGGTGGACAAAAAGTGTGTGTAAAACATACGTGAACCCACATAACTACTGACTAAAATGGTATTATATCTTACCTAAATAAAACATAAATAGGAGATGATTAATATTAAACAAGTAGTTTGCCCTGATTGTGGTCGAAAATGTATAAAACACGGTATATTGAAATCCGGTTCTCAGCGATGGTTTTGTAAGCA